>P_1C_Liq_3_UnCtyDRAFT_1000085_pt1 | contig 13286 bp, 7 predicted proteins | sample Pon1CUnioCityCA_5_FD_10231 | JGI IMG/M metagenome (IMG submission 10231)
GAGGGCGCGGGCCTGCACGGACTGCAGTGACACGCTGGCATCGCCGGTTTCATCAAAACCGGCGCGATCGGCATACAGATAGCCGACGCCGGCGATGGCGGTAAGCCGGCGGGTGGGCGTCAGGGCAAACCGGTGTTCGCCATCGAGCTGCAGGCCCGCCTGCCAGGCATCGGGATCGCTGTGGGCGGTCCGGTTATCGGTGGCGATGGGGCGATGAGTATCGAATCGGCCAAACCCTGCCACTGCCGTGGCACTCAGGCGCAGGTCGCCGCGGGGCTCGAAGGCATAACGGACCGCGGTGTGGGCGCTTTGCTGCTCGCTGTTCCCGCCGTTGCGATCAAAATCACTGTCCGCGCGCTCGTAGCCCAGCGCGGCCCCCACATACCCCCGCGCNGTCACCGGCCGCTCGGCGCTGATCGCAAATCCGGTGCTGTCGCGATCAAAACCTGGCCGCTCGGCGCTGGCGTCGGTGCGGGCCGTATCGGCATACACGCTGACATGAAACGGGTGGGCGTCACCCAGCCCGCGGGCCTGGTCGATCACTGTGCCGATGCCCTCGCTCCAGCGCCGGGCGCCCTCGAACCAGGCCGCATCCGCACTGAGCAGGCGCTCGCCACTCAGCGACGAGAGGGCCGCCTGATAGTCAGCGCGGGCGCCGGTGGTGTCATCGACCACCGCTTGCCCCAGCCCATCCAGGCGCACCAGTAACGATTGGGTGTCCGATCCCGAGCCGGTGACGGTGGCCCCGGCAATGCCATCCAGTGCCGCGGCGGTCTGTTGTTGCCCGGCATTCAACCCGGCACCGCTGATCGCGGCATAGCCGGTGCGCTCGGCGGTCAGCCGGTACTCGCCGGCGGTCCCAGCGCCGCTGAAGGCCAGCAGATCGAGGCCGTCGGTGATGTTGAGGGTGGCGGGGTCGTTGACCGTCAGGTTGCTGACTCCGTCACCGGTCACCACCGCCAGCGTGGTGTCGTTGGCGATGAAAAGGCCGCTGTCCAGCGTGCTCACGGTGATCGTGGGGCCATCGGTATCGCCGTCGGCATCGCCCAGCGTGGCGCTGTTGGTGTACTCGACCCGGTCGTTGATCAGCGCGCCGGTGCTGTCGGTGTCNAGNTCAACCTCAAGCGTGGCGCCGTCCGCCAGGGTGTAGTCACCGACGGNCTGGGTGCCCACGCTGTTGCCGGGGGCGTGGGTGGCGCCATCGGCAAGGGTCGCGGTGCCTGTCACAGTGCCGGTGCCCGAGAGCGTCGCCCCGTCAGCGATCTCAACGTCGCCGGTGTTCCCGGTCGCGTCACCGAGGGTGCTGTTAAGGGGCAGTGATCCGGCCTCAATGGCAAGAGTGCCGGCGAAGTCGTCAAGGGTATCGGGCACCGAGTGCTCGGTTTGGGTGTTGAACACGAGGGTGCCCGAGCCACTAACGCTGCCGCCAAAATCAAGGCCGTCCGCCAATTCCTGACGGGCGTCGAGCACCAGCGAAGTGCCTTTGCTGCCGGTCAGTGTGGCGGTACCAAGGGCATTGTCCGCGCCGACGGTGAGGGTGGCGGTGTCCTCGAGGGTCACGGTGCCGTTGAATGGGTTGGCATCCGAGGGGGAGAGCGTGAGCGCGCCCGTGCCGGTCACGAGCAGCTCACCGCCGCCTGCCAACTCGCCGCTCAGTGTCTGCGCGACATCGTTGATGGCGAGGGTGCTGTCAGCATCGTTAAAGGTGAAGTCGCCATCGGCGGCGACGGCATCGGTGGCGTTGACGTTGACGCGGGCGCCATCGGCGATGCTGTGCCCGGCCTCACTGAGGGTTTTAAAGGCGTTCTCGACGTTCAGATCAAGCGTGGTGCCGGCGCCAATGGACACGTTCGGCGTGCCGCCGAGCTGATTATCGACATCAAGCCCGTCCACGGCATTGACGACGACGCGTGCAGAATCAAGGACACGGAGCTCGCCGACGAAGCCGCCATCGCTGATCGCCGTCTCGATGTGGGTGGTGCCTGTGCCGCCGATCGAGAGGATGCCGATGCCATCGATCGCCCCGGCAATCGATGACTCCGCTGAGCTGCCCTGCAGCTCGAGGCGCTCGCCGTTGTCGAAGGTGAGCGTTCCGCCCTCGGCCAATTCGAGGGTGTCGATGGTGTAGGTCAGCGGGTTGTTGTTGCCGGCGGCCAGATTGAGATCGCCCTCGACGGTGACCTGCATCGAGTCATTGAAGGGACTTTCCTGAGTGGCGCCATCGACGTCGACCGTACCGCCTGCATTGATGGCCAGTTTGCGGCTTCCGCCCAGTGCCTCGGGCCGGGTGAGTGTCAGGCCTGCACCGCTTTCAACCGTGGTTGTGCCGGTGAATGTGTTGCCACCGAGGCGGCTGCCCAGATGGGTGGTGCCGTCGGCGATCACCAGATTGCCCGCGCCGCTGATCTGCCCCTCCAGGTCAAGCGTTTCTCCTGCTGCACCGAGGGTGAGCGTGGTGTCATCGGCAATCGAGACACTCGCAGCTTCGGTGCCTGAACGGCTCTTGCCAAGCTTTGCCTGCAAGACGTCAATGCGTTGATCGGCGTTGACTTCCAGAGTTGAAGCACTGGGCAACGACAACGTTTGTGCCGTGTCCCAGGCGTTTTCAGCGTCAATGGCCAAAGTAAACGCGCCGGTCGGCGAAAGATCGAGGGTGCCTGGATCACCCAGGGCGTTGGTGGTTGCCAGAGAGACGCGCGCTTGGTCCTTGATGGCAATGTCGCCGGTTATTTCCAGCGCCTGGTTGATGGTTGTGGTGCCGCTGCCACCAATGGTGAGGTTGCCCGGGCCAAAGATTCGACCGTCGATCTGTGAGTCACCGTCATCGCTACCGATAACGAGTGAATTTAAATTTGCAGAATTGCCACGAGACGCCTTGATCTGGACAGTGCTGCCATCACCGGCGTTCAGTGAATCAATGCGCTGCGTACTACCAATAAAGGTATCGATGATCAATTGATCATTCGTGCCATTGAGGGTGACATCGAGCGCATCGTTAAAGGCGTTATCGCCATTCTGTACATCAACTGTCGAGCCTCCAGAGACTGTCAAAGCGTTACCACTGACGGCCTGTGATTTGCTCAGCTGAAGCGTGCTATTGCCGGTGACGGAAAACGTCCCTGAAAACTTATTGGTTGGGTCCGTTGACCCTGCCCCTATATCCAGCTGGCCGCCGGCGAGTTCATAATCACCCTCACCGNCTAAAACGCCGTAGTAATTGCTGCGACGTTCATCATCTAGGAACTGGTTTTTGCTTGTATTGGCAAAGGTCAGTGTTGCTTCGTCGCCGACTGCGATGCGGCTGCTCGTTTGATTCGATGAAAGTAGATCAAGCGTCTGGTCGGCATTAAAGATGACCTCTGCATTAGCGGGAATCCGCAAGTTGTTGTTGGTGTTTTGAATGTTAAGTCCATTCTGTGCATTGACTGTAACTTTCGAGCCGCGATTGAGCGAGAGCGTTCCCGGAAGGGCATCGGTCTCATTGACGATCAGATGGCCGTTGTTGCCGACGCTAAACGTAATAATTGATTGCCGCGTGTTAACCTCGGCTGTATGGCCATTTATCTTAACCGTGCCACCTGCCTCTGGCTCCTCGAATTGCCCTTCGATCACCGAATCCTGAGCGCCCGACGTGAGCGTCAATGTGTCGTTGCCGTCGCTACTGGGACTGGTGAACGCGACAACGGAATCTTCGGCGAGCGTCAAGCTCCCTGCCCGCTGTGGCCCCCGGATGTCGATACGGTTTTGGCCGGTCTGGGTCCATAGTCGGGTCGAATTATTGAATACGTTGCTCGCACGAGCCTTTACGGTTGAACCACCGGCGAGTGTCAAGATGTCACTGCCGCCCAGCGCGCCTGAGGTTTCGAGTTGTAACGTTGATCGGTCGATGACTTGAGTGGTGCCGACAAAGGTTGTGCCGGTGGTCTTGATCGTCGAGCTCTGGCCGCCGTGGAAGATCAGCGCGCCGGTGCCGGAGATATCGCCTTCAATTATCCCCTTCTGCGTCCGCAGTTTTGCCTTGGCTGTTAGCTCAACTTCGGAATCGGGACCAACGGTCAGCTCTTTAGTGCTGTGAGTAATCTCTGGCTTGTTTTTCCCATCTAGCTTCACATAGGCATCGTTATCAACAGTTAATACGACATCGCCATCCAACGCATCTTTATCAATCGTCGAAATGTCTTTTGCGTCTCCGTTTTCGTCAAAAAATCGATTATCCCTGAATGTCACGCTGGATGATGACGCGAGCGCGCCCTCGCCAAGAGCAAGCTCGGCTTTTTCGACGAAAACATTACCGGTATGCGTTGACTGATCCCCGTCGGCCGGCGAGATGAAATTATTGATCGTGTCGGTGAATTGCAGATCACCCGCGCCTGAAATAGTACCTCGGAAATTGGCGACGCCCCGTTCTACTTGAAGCGTAGCGCCATCGGCGATTTCAATATCCGCGTTCTGACCGCCGAGTAGCGAGGCACGGCCACGCTCGCTCTCGGTTTTGGTGAGCTTGGTGTCCTTCTCGATGACGAGTTTTGTGGATGTGTCGTTGAGGTTGGTGTTGTCGTCGGTGCTGAGGGTCAGCGTGGGTGCTTCTAGCATTCCGAATACATTGGCTTTGCTGAGCGTGAGCGTCGCGTCTTTGTTCAACGCCAGGGTTTTTTTGCGGCCGTTGATGTTGACGTCATTACTGCTCAATCGCGACTGCGCATCGCCTTCCAGGCGCAATGCATCGGCTGTGCTGGTGAACGTGCCACCGTCTTCAACGATCAGTGAAGAGAGTACTGCCTTATCGGTCGTGACGGTTTGCCCGTCCTTAACGGTAATGCTCTCCGCCAGCGCGAGGGGAGCGGTGACCTGCATCGCCGCGGCAATCATCAGGGCATAGCGGGTGTTGCGTGGCGGGCGGCTGGCAGTCGGGCGGTCGGTGCGGGTCATTGCTCAGTCCATCAGGGCTACGGGGCCGTGATGTATAGCAAGGCCTACCGCCTCAACCTCTCAGTTGCTCTCACCGGTTGGTGCTTACACCGCGACAAAACGCTTTTCAGTCGCTCTACGACTTGACGCAGCGAGTGGTGAGTCGATACCGAGCCGTCTCCTGACGTTGGGCATCCTGAAAACGCATTACTGCACCAAACTCCACCTTCCGCCGTGCCTGTCCCTCGGCGTCGCCGCGTGCAGGCAAGGTGATGGTGAAGTGACCGCCTGTCGGTGCGATGCGCTGATGGAGCGTGCCACTGTAGGCAATCAACTCAACCAGAGTCAGGCGGGATGTGTTGTGGTCTGAGAGGCGTTGCGCCTCGACCCGCAGATCCACCTCACTACCCACGGGTCCGCTAATCACCACTTGTGCGGTGCCACTAGGGCCAGTATGGGTTACGCCTTGCGCTGAGATGGAAATGCCATGGCGTGGTTTCAGTTGCAAAAAACCGCGTGCCGCCGGCAGGGAGCGCACGGTACCCAGATCAAGCATGCGCTCAGTACGAATGGTGACATTGGCGCAATCCGCCATGGCGGGCGTCGCGGTTATGACCGCACAGAGCAGGGTCGCGATAATCGACCGCAAAGCTTGTTGAGCTTTTTTCATGGCATTAACCGGATTTGATCGGCTCCTGACGCTGGCTGACCGCTGATTGGTCCGATGTCAGCTCAATAGTCAGGCCATCGTGACTTTGTCCTGATTCGATAAGCACCGTGACTTCGCTCGCCTGCCAGCCCGGGCCCAGCGTCTCCGGTGCCACGGTCAATCGCCACTCACCGGGCGCCAATGTCTCAAACGAGAAATACCCGTCACTCAGGGAGAAGGTGGTTTCAGTGGTGACCCCATCAACACGAGTGGTTCGAACCAAAGCGCCGGCAATCGGCTGGCCATTGTGCATAACCGTGCCGGTTAAAAAGCCACTGTCCTGTAGCGGCACCGGCAAGCTCAGGGTGTATCCGGGCCGTGGCTTCACGAGCAGCCGCGGCGTCTGTGTCGTAAGGAATGGATCCATGAGCGAATCGCGGTCCAGCGTCAGACGCACTGGCCGATTGGTGGGCAGTGAGGGCAATAGCAGCCAGCCATTTTCATCGCTCACATGCGGGGATGGGCGGCCGTTGACCGTCATGCCCGCGCCCGGCGTTGGCCGGTCGTTTTCGGGCTCAAAGTAGCCGCTGTTATCCAGGTCCTCGAAAATCCGCAGGGTCGCGGCTCCGGCACTGCCGGCACCCTGGTTCAACCAGGTCAGTGGACGACGCCCATCGTGACCGAGGCCAAGGCTGATGACATAGGTCAGCCCGATACCCCAGTCGCCCGACTGATTGACGGAGCCGGAAAAGCCCAACTGTCCGCGACCGAGCTGCTGGCTGTGTCGCCCCGAAACGCTGTACTGATCGGAGCTGAGCGTGTAACTGCTGCTAGCACCATAGCGGCGCCCCTTGGTGTCCCGGTAATCGATGCCGGCATTCAGTAAAGAGGCCGATAAATCCCACAGATCGCGGCCGGCTGCGCGTAATTGCACTCGGGCTTGCCACTGCCCGCGCCGCTGCGAGGCCAGTAACCGATATCGGCTGCTTCGCTGTTGGTCCTGCTCGGTGAACGTGAATTCATGGGAGACGCTGATGCCTTGCGTCCGGTGGCGCAGGGTAGGCGATAGCTGATGCCTGACGGTGCCCGCCTCCAGAGCCAATCGTTCATATTCCGCGGTCACTGAACCCACACGCCCCAGGCCGAAACCCGTACGCAGATCAAAGACGCTATCAACGGCGCGATCGGACGGTTGAGCGGCGGTGGAGCGATAGTCATTGGAGTAGTGCGCTAATCGCGTTGAAACGTTGAGTCCACCCACAGGGACTTGCAGGCTGCCTTGAAAGGCACTGGCCCCACTATCCTGCGTCACAATAATGAGTTCAGACAGGGTGGCACCGTATACCGGTTGCAGGCTGATCCCTGTGTTGGTGAGAGTGATCTCCTCTTCTGAAAGCTCTCGGGGTTGGGTTTCAACGCCGACAAAAACGCCCGTGGCCAGCCAATCAGCAAGCCCGTAGTCTGCCCGGAGGTTGATCTGCTGGCCGGTGTCACTGGGTCCGCGGCCTCGTGGGAACATCACGTTGCCGGTATCCAGCATGCTGCCGCGCATCTGCAGCTCGCCGGGCAGTAGCTGGCCACTGGCAACATCCCGGCGCAGGACCCGCTCCTGGACTTGCCCTTCGGGCCCGTACAGCACGACCTTCAATTCGTTGCGGCCAAACCCCAGAGGGACGTCCTCAAATCGATACCGCCCATCCGCTTCGATGGTCTGAAAATCAATGAGCTGATTTGCGCTGTAGAGCTCGGCATCCCAGCCCGACAGGGCATCACCTTCAATCACCGTGACATCGAAGAGGTCGGGCCGCTCGAGGGGCGCGGTGCTAAAACTCACCCCGCGTCCGGAGCGCCCGCCCTGCAGTGGCAAACGAAATCCGGTGATGTCACCAAATCGAAGTCGGTGTAGATCCGCGATGCCAAAGACGTTGCCGTCCGATGATTGGCGCCCAGCGCTCCAGCGCAGGGATTTCAAATGATTCTGATCATCGGCGGAAAAAAACACGCGATTGGACAAGTACGCCGCTTCCGCCTCAAACGCGCCGCTTAAGTTAACCCGTGTGGAGGCATCGCTTTTATTGTGGTTCACCGACAGGCGTAGATCGCCACGCGGCGTCCCCCAGGCGGTATAAGGGCTGTCGAGCGGGATATAAGCGGAGTCTGTGCGGTAGTCCTTCTGGTTGAAACGCTGCCAGCGCTGTTCACGGAATCGCCGCAGGTCGCTGGGTAGTGGGCGTTGCGAATCGACGTCTACGCTCAGTCGATCATCACTAAGCGCGATTTCAAAACCGTACCACTGCTCGAGTAAGGCCGCTGCGACCAGCAACTGGCCCGTCTCCAGTACCAGGCCCTCATCGGGCCAGGGTTGTTCGTGCCCGTTGAGGCGCAGTCGCTGCTGTGGCATGTCGATATCCAGCTCAGGCAATGACAGCCCTAGCGCAAAGCGAGAGACACCAGCGACGGTGGTCTCAACAACCCCCTCGCCGGTTCGAATCAACGGCTCGATAGGTAACCACAGCCTGCCATCCGCCTCGGCCAGGATGTCTTGGTAATCGGGCAGTAAAAAGCCATTCAAGCGCAGTTGCACAAGCAACAGCTCCGCTGTGCCGGCGCTATCGGTCCTGGGCTCGGTTGCTGGTGCCAACGAGGGCAGCGCGGTGGCTATAACCAGCCCGAGCATAATGGCCGCTCGCCGTCTCACTCACTGCAAACGCGCTGTTCGGCCTCGCCCCTGGCAGGGAATGTCGGCCAGAGGTGCAAACACACCGGTTCGCCCAGCCCGGCCTCGGTGTCGCGTCGCGGCACCCGGATGCGGGTTTCGTTGACGGTCTGACCGATCCGTAACCGACCACTGGTTAGCATCTCCCCGGAATCGGCGCCAAACAGGGCTACTGTGCCGATAAAACTGATCGCCTCAGGGGGCTTGCGGGCAGTGAAGTGGCCATGACTGCGCGGATCATCGTCAGCCGGTTCAAAGTCACCAATGCTGAGCGTTGGTGAGTCCACCTGGTGGCGTATGTACACCGTCACGGGCAGGACGGGCTGAATGGCGATGCCCACCGAAAGCCCCTCGCTAGAGGGCTCTTCGCCGTCTGGTGACGGGCGCTCGAAGCGGGGCTGATAGTCGACTTGACGCGATTTGACCGCCAAGCGCACCACGTATTCGTTGGGCGGCAAATCAACGGGGGGTCGAAACACCATGCGCAGCGGACGGCTACGGTTGGCGGGTACCAGGGCGCGTGCCGGCGACCAGCGCAGGTAATCGCGTCCGTCCATGACCCCCTCGGCAAGGTCCATGGGTGTGATCTCAAACTCCACCGGTGACGGCGTCATACTCAGAAGCGCGATTTCGCCGGAGCGCTCACGCGAGTCCAGGACAATGACGTTATCGGAGATAGCGACCGAGATGGCAAAGCCCTGGTTTGGCCATGCCAGCAAGGCGCTAATGATGAGCAACAAACCGCTGAACCGGTTGAAGCAGCAAGGGGTAATATTCATAAAGTGTCCGTGACGGTGATGGTGACGGTGCCGCTGTAGCCACCCAATTGGCCACTCGTTAAATTGCTGGGAATAACCAGATGTCCCCCCACGGCAAATGTCGCTTCGCCGTCGGTGAGCCTGGGATTTGAATTCAAGGCGGGAAAACTCGAGCCAGAGCCCGCCGGGCGGGAGGTGAAATTCTTAACGCTCAATCCCCCCATCACTGTCCGGCAGATCCTGAAAGAGCACAGCTGCCGGTTGGAGATTGATGGTGGTATCACTAAACCGGACGGTCAGCTCCGTGTCATCGTCGGCAAGCGAACCCGACACCGTGCATTCGCCCTGTCTCGGGCCAGGAAAACTGCTGGAGCCATCTCCTGAGCGTTTATTGGTGACGGGACTGCCACCTGGCACGTCGGGCTCAATCACAATTTCCGTGCTACCGTCCTTACGAATGCCAGACGGTATAAACCAGATACCAAATGTGAGGGGTTTAGGGCACGATAGTTGCAGCGCGGCGGAAAGACCGGCATGAACCTCAAGCGTGCCTTGTCCGGACTCTGCCTTGGCAGCAGTTGCTAACCCTGAACCTGAAATGAATACACTCAGAACAAGTCTCCCCAGCCATCGAGCTGGAGAGACTGGTTCATGTTTCACGGGATCGCTTAATACTGACTATGTATTCTAGGCGGGGTCGACGACGATAAAAGTGACTGTACCTGAGTAGTCACCGTAGTTATCGCCATCAAGATTGTCAGGAATAGTTAAATCTCCACCGATATTGATGTCTGCAGCGCCATTACTGTCGATTTCTGTGCTCGAGCTTTCGAAATTGCTAACGGTTAAGGTGGGATTTCCACTGCCATCGTCGGGCGCTGTTTGCCCCGAATCTGCATTCATCGTTGGCGCCTGAAATTCTTTAGTCGTGAACTTTCCCGCCGTGTTTTGCGATCCTGTGACAGTACACAGCCCTACTTGTGCCGTTCCAACGGAAACGACATCCGACCCAGAAGTGGTGGTGGTGCCATCCGGCGCGACGGTGATCACTGTATTGCCGGATCGATCGCCTGCAACCAGGCTTGTCGTGCCAAAATCCAGCGCTGTGTTGCATTCTACCTTGAGCGCCTGAGCGAGACCGGCAGTCACCTCCACCTCGCCAGTGCCCTCTTCGGCCAGCGCAGACTGAGATAGCCCCGCACCCATTGTCACAACGGCTGTCAGGGCGGCGCGCGGAAGCAAGTCATTCACATGGAATTTCATCGGTCATACCTTTTAGTTCATCGATTAGTTGTCAAGAGCATTGCTGGAAGGTAGAGAACCGGGGGCTTGGTATGCCGGGTGGGCTCTGCCTTGGACCGGAGCCTGAAGGAGTTTCCTTCGTGCCGGAATACCAAGGAAGCAGTAGCGATCGAACAGCCGGGGTAGCCAGCGGTGGCTAAACGGCCGATGAAGTCGCCTGAGGGGGCACTACGGGTTTTTCGCTGAAGGGAGTTTGATGAGCAAACGGGCACCGGTTGGCGTCGGTATGATCGATAATTCGGCGCCATGGGCCTTGGCTCGCGCCTTCATGTTTGGCAAGCCGGCCCCCTGCAGGGGTTGATTATCACGCGCCAGCGGCAGTCCCCGACCACCGCTATTTTCGATACACAAAAAGTCGCGTTGCTCATCGGTATAGGAGAAGATGCGCAGGTCGTTGCAAGCAGCGCGGTCCACGGCATTCGTGGTCGCCTCCTGGAGGATTCGATAGATGTCGAGGTTGAATTGGTCGCTGACCGACTCGTAGGCGGCGAGGGATGCCATATCCATGTGCAACTCGATACCCATTGTCCTGAGTCTGCCCTGCATTTGATCCTGAAAGGCTGCCAGCACGACTGACAGTGATCCTCGCTGACTGGAGATATCACGATTCAACATGAGGCGGATTTCGTCCATGGCGCTTGTGGCGAGCTTTTTAGCGGTCACGGTTTTATCATCGGTGTGGGGTTCCAGCAGTGCATGCATCGACGCTAGATAGCCCAGAACGCCATCATGCAAATCCATCATTAAGCGTTTGTGAGCCTGGGTTTTGGCTTGTTCAACCTCGACCATGGCCCGCTTTGACGACTCACGTTGGATTTGTGCCGTTGCGTCGGTCACTTTTTGCTGCAGGTTTTTGTTGAGGTTCTCGAGATCGCGTCGTGTTTGAGAAAAATCCAGAATCAGTGCGAATGCGACCGATGCGAAAAAAATCGGTATGCAGAGTGGGACAAATAGCAGGTTACTGTCAATCCAGCCAAATTTAACAATCAGATCATGCGTTATGCCGAAGAAAATGCTGATTGAGGTGAGCAGTAATGCAAAGGCAAGGTGAGACTTGGACCACAGATTGCGTTTGACCAGAAAAGACAGGAACCCCACCATCCAGATGGCCAATGCCACCGGCAGCGAATAAAAAAGCGTTGCCTGGGTGCCCGGTAACAATCCCAGCTGAACCATAAGCGCCAGAATTAGTGCGAGAGTCAGCAGAATGCGGCATCCGGTCGCGATGATTTTATGGGTAAAATCATCGTCTTTCAGTACCAGTCGAAAACCGAGGCAGACCACGAACGGCAGTAGCAGTATGAACTGATGATAAAATCCATTCAGCAAGAAGAGGTTACCATCAAGGCTGCTCGCCTGAATCGCCATGAAAAATAAGACAATCAATAACAGCTGGCGGTAATAGACCGGAGGGCTTCCGGAGACAAGTAAAGCCCCTAGTACCAGCGCAATGAAAAGCTCTATACCAAGAAAGACTTTGCGGAGGTCATTGTAGTAAAAGTCATGTCTTGCGATCGCTTGCTCAAAGTTGCTGACTGGTCCCAGATACCCGCCTTGGAGGCGCAAGAACTGTGTCCCCGCCGACGTGATACTAAATGTCAGGTCTAAGAGGTCGCGGTCGGCGGGAAGGGGCACCAGCAGATCATGCAGATGGGACGGGCCCTGAATGGTTGATGCGGATCCGGAGTAGGCCAGCAGGTCACCGTGGCTGAAGATGCTCAGTATTCCTTCATAGCCGCTGAAGTATAAAGCCTGAGCCTCGCCGGTTGCGTTGCCTGATGGCGGCAGCAGGATCCTGCCTGTTACAGCCGATTGTTGATCAACCCCCCGAAACTCGACCCACGGCAGAGACACTGCGTTGTCGGGGTTTGAGCTGAATGCGATTAAAGCCTGTTGTTCGTCGCGTGGAACGTTCAGCAGTAACGATCCGTATAAATACAGGATGATTGGGATCGCCAACATCAATGCGCGGGCCAACCCTTGTGTTTTCAGGGGATGATTCCTTGATTTCGCGCTTCGAATATCGCCTCTGTGCGGTTATGGGCCTGGAGCTTGCGATAGATGTTGCGAACATGGACGGGCAGGGTTGTTGTTGCCACCGATAGAGTTTGGGCGGCCTCGGCATGACTGAGGCCCTTGGATAAGACGGTCAGAACTTCGACTTCGCGCTTGGTCAGCCCATGATCCTCGTTGGGATTAGCCAGTTGTGGGTGAAGCTGCATATTCTCCACGATCTTTCGCGCAATCGAGGCGGAGATGGGCGATCCACCGTTTAAGGCCTGCTGGATGGCATCGATGACCTCGATTGAGGGGTCGTCTTTGTGGACATAACCAACAGCGCCCATGGCAAGCGCGGTGGTGACTGTTTCGGGATCGGAAAGACTGGAAACGACAATGATCTGGCACTGTGGGTAGAGCGCAGAGGCCCGCTTGATCGAGATTAGCCCGGAGCCGTCCAGCAAGCCGAGATCAGCCAGTACGACATCCAGTGGCCTTTCGTTCAGCAACTGCTCAAATTGCGCATTTGACGCAGCGAGCACGACTTTTGCGCCCAAATCGGACTGTTCAATGATGCGCTTGAACCGATCCTGAATGATCTGGCTGTCTTCCAGCACTGCGATTCGCAATGGCCTATCCATCCCCTTCCGTGGCTTGCGTGGATAGTTAAGACTATTATGGAAAGCATAAAAAAGCACCTACGGGGCTGTCGGTGCCTGGAGTCTGGTGGGTCGTGCAGGATTCGAACCTGCGACCAGGGGATTAAAAGTCCGGGCCGAGGCCGGGGATGGTTATGCCCCTTATGCGGTCATTCCGATAATGTCGTTTTATTGCGATTAGCGCATAAACCTGTAATATGCGCTGGATCCGATATTGCAATATTATCGGGATTGCCGCATATTGGCGTCGAGGTAAGCACCATGAATGACTTGGCACGCACACCCGGGCAGATCGG
>P_1C_Liq_3_UnCtyDRAFT_1000086_pt1 | contig 13171 bp, 5 predicted proteins | sample Pon1CUnioCityCA_5_FD_10231 | JGI IMG/M metagenome (IMG submission 10231)
TCGCAGTAACACGCTCGAGCTGCCGCCCGGGTGCTTCGCCAACTATGACCTGCAGTTCATCGAATTCCTTGAAAGCCTGATTCCCGGCAATGCGGGAGAGGAATTCGAGAACTTGCGGGCGGCCCTTGGCCGTCGACCGACCGCAACGGAGGCCTATCGCGCCGGCATCAGCCTGAAAAAGCTGCGCGATAGCGCCGGGCACTGGTGGGCGTTCGTCGACAGCAAAAACGATCTGAATGAGGCAGAGGCGCATTGCGTGACGGCGCACGGGGAATTCCTGCGCGAGGTCGAGACAACCGCAATGACCAAGTCGTACAAGATGGTGCTACTGGAGGCGCTGTTAGAGATCGACGGGTTTGCCACGCCGCCAACATTGGAGGCGTTGACCGCAGCGTCGGCTAAGATATTCCACCGACGGCCCGCGCTTCTCGCCGATCTGCCCCAGGCCCTGCAGTCCACTGACGCACTTGATGGTGAAAGCCTCTCCCGAGAGTGGCGCAAGAACCCGATCTATTTCTGGATCAAAGGAGATAAGAGACCGGAGACTGATCGCTGGTTTGTGGTCGACGACGACCACTTTCGCCCCACCTTCGCGTTGGATGGTCAGGTCGATAAGGCGACGTTTACCGATATGGTCCAGGAGTTGGTCGACTATCGGCTGGCGCAGTACCGGCCCAAAAAAGGTGATCCAGGCGGCGCTGACGTCATCCCGTTTCCGAGTGGACAGAATCAATCAACGCTCCCCTACTACCCGGATCTAGAAATTGCCTGCGGGCACTTTCGTACCAGCAGTCCCGAGGAACCGGAGCAGATTGGCGTGCCCGCAGGCGTTGGGCGTATTGATCCCGAACGCCACTTCGTCGCTCGGGCCCGCGGTGACTCGATGAATGGCGGTAAGCATCCCATTCAGGATGGTGATTACCTGCTAATGGAATGGGCNACGCCGACATCCGCTGGCTCGATCACNGGNTCAACGCTNGCGTTGGAGCGTAGCGACGAGGCCGGTGATACCCAGTACCTGTTGCGCGAAGTCGTTAAGGACGGCGATGGGCAGTATTGGCTACGAGCCCGGAATCCGGAGTACGAGGATCTCCCCGCGGACGAGTCCATGCGCACCTTCGCGCGACTGAAGGAGATCCTTGATCCCCTGGCGATGGCGAAGGGACAGAGCTTTTACCGCAAAGAGATCCCGCCACTATTCGGTGAAGTCTTTAAGGCGGCCATTTGGGAGACAGGCCACGTGGTGCTGCCTGATCGAACCCATGTCCTGCTGGTAACCCTCAACAAACAAGGCAAGCAGACCGAGCACCGGTATCTGGATCACTTCATCGACGAGCACACCTTTCATTGGCAAAGCCAGAATCAGACCAAAGCCGATAGCAAGCGTGGACGGGAGATCATCGAGCAGGCCAAGCGAGGGACTCGGATCCATCTGTTCGTGCGGGAGCATCGTCTGAGAACCGATGGCCGTGCTGCACCATTCCGGTATATGGGAGAGGTGGAGTATCTATCGCATGAGGGGGAGAGGCCGATGGGGGTACGGTTTCGGCTGATGGTTTAGACTTTTGATTATCACGTTTTTGAGACGCGAGAATTTTCAGACAAGCCGAAAGCTAGACTTCTCCAGGCAGCCACATCGTCTCGTCAATAACCCAGAGGACATCATGGACTTCATCCTCGCAGAAGACGCTCTCACCAGCGCTGAGATTCGCCGCATCCTCGCGGCAGAGAACATAACCGGCACACGCGTCGGCAACATGGATGCACTGCTTCAGACGCTAGCTGAACTTTGGCTGCTAAGGGCTCCGCAGGAAGACTGGGACCGGCGCCTGCGCCATGCGGCACTATCGTTGCCCGACGCATTCTGGGCGCGCAGCATTCAAGCAGACGAAGCGCGCACTCTGGATCAGTTATCCCAGGGCCTGGATTTCCTGCTAAAGCACGTAGAACTGGGGGTAGCCCCGACCCGGATTCAATCACCCGCAACGCGGTACGAGCGATACTACAACGACCTTGTGCGGCTTCATGTGGCCATGGATTACCTCAGGCCCGCTTCGCAGATGCTGGCCAACCTTTGGTACGAGAGTCGACATCTCACCAGCATCGAACCACTGAGCCTTCACGTTCACCTTGATCGTGATCGCCTACCGCCATGGCAGAGGGTTCTCATTGATGCCCTGCCTACCTTCTGCGCAGAAACACCCTGCACACGGGCCCTGGATGCGGCATCTCGCGAGACGGTCAACCGGGATGCCTCCCTAAAAGATGTCACCGATAGGCTTTTCAAATCGCCGACGAGCCCGGTCGGCACGGACCATCTCCACTGGCTGACCTGCCGCGATGCGTGGCAAGAAACCGAAGCCGTCACCGCCATGATCCAGCAGGCGATTGAACAGGGAACACCGCCCAAACGGATTGCCGTCGTTGTTCCCAAAGGCAGCAGCTATGCTGAACGCCTAAGGCCAGCATTGAACCGAGCCGGAATCCTGCTCAGCAACACGCGCTCTGGCGTGCGCATTCAGGACTGGCAGACAACACTCCTACACGACCTGATCCATTTCCGACGCAATCCAAGCATTCCCATGGCCTGCATGAGCGTGCTGACCAATCCCGTCATGCCTTGGTCCAGCACTCAGGGCCATCAGTTTGCCGAACGAGTCGCCAGGGGCGAGGCGCTCCAGAGTTCGGACCACAAAGAACAAGCCATGCTGGATGCATTGCTTCGGGAAGATGTTCCTTGGGAATTGGAGGTGCTCCTTGAATGGTTTCGCGAGGTCACCGGCCAATGCCGCTCTTTCAACGAATACGCCCTCACTCACGAGCGCATGAGTTCATTGCTTAAGCAGCTCGGCGCCCTGCTCGATCGATCCCACCAGGACTCACTGGAAAGGCAGCTTGACCGGGCGGCTGCGCAAATGCCGGCGGGCAACATTGCGCTCAACAATGAAGCCATCCGTCTACTCGATGCGGTAACACTGGTGAACGAGGATCAGACACTCCCGTTCTCGGTGGACGAGCTCTTCCTATTGGGCTTTAACGAGGGCAGCTACCAGTACACATCTGGAAAAACGGGGCCGATCCCCCGTGAACTCTGGACTGAGGTAGGCGCACGGGCTGGACTTAATATCCCTTCTCTGCAAAAAGCCGAAAATGATTGGCAGGAGCAGCTCCGGGCCCTGATTGGATGTGCGCAAAAGCGGGCAACGTTCACCCTGGCCTTGAGCGATACCGACAGCAGCGAGCTGGCTCCCAGTGCAGCACTCGTCGATTTTGCGCTGTGCCTCATGCCTGCCGCCGAACTCGAGCCGGAGTCCCTGCTAAAGCCTGCTTCTGCCTTCGAACATCCACTACTGGCACCGAAGTCGCTGACCGCGAAGCCACCAATCGACGCGAACCTTGAGGATCTGGCCCTCAACACTGATCTCTTGCAGGCAAAGAACAGTCACCGACGCAAGCCAATATCAGAATCGCCCAGCAGTTTGGAGCGGCTCATGCTTTCCCCCCTACTGTGGGTTCTGAACCGTTTCGGCTTAAAATCATGGCAATGGACAACGCTAGCAGCCGACCCGCTGGTGCAAGGCAATGTTGCGCATCGCGTTTTTGAACTATTCGCCGATAACACCGACGTTGGTTGGGACGATGCCCAGTTTGACGAGGCTTTCCAAAAGGCGATTCAGGAGAAGGCGCGTTTTATGAACCGTCCGGAATGGACATTCGAGCAACGCCAGCTCCGCCAACAGGTGTACAAAGCGCTCACCAGTTTTCTCAACTGGTGTCAGGAAACCCAGTGGCGTATTGGGGACGTGGAAACGCCACTCGAAGGTACCCTGTGGGGGATAGAGGTAAGCGGCCTGGCCGACGCGGTTCTGCGCAATGGCGCCCAGACCCTGATCCTCGACTACAAGAAGTCCAAACATGACAACTACCTCACACGCCTTAACAAAGGATATGACCTGCAGACTTACATCTACCGCTCCTTATTCAACCTTCAGACTGATAGTGGTGTTGTCGCCAGCGGGTATTTCACCATGAACGACGCCCATCTTATATCGGACAACGCGCTCCCTGAGGCAGCCGGCATCAAGATAGGTCAACCTGAAATCCCCCTCGCCGAGCAATCCAGCAACGCTTCTGCACAAATCACCAAGCGGATCTCGGAACTGAAAAAGGGCTTGATCACGCTCAATACTGAACAGGACGTCAAAAACTGGGAACAGTTGGGCGTAAAGCCTTACCAGCTAAAAGAGAGTCCTGAAAATGCGCTGCTCCGGCGCTTTACGCGCACAAGCAAGGAGGCCGATGAATGAACGCGCCGCAACCGATCACTCTCATCAAGGCCGGAGCAGGTGCTGGTAAGACCTACACCATTCAAAAGCAGCTGACCGAGTGGGTGCGCAACGGGCATATTGCGCCGCAGCGCATTCTCGCTGTGACCTTCACCAAGGCGGCGGCCAGTGAGATGCGTCAACGCATCCGCGTCGACCTCATGCAGGAAGGGCTGATTGAGCAAGCCAATCTCGTTAAAGAAGCCACGATCAACACCATCCACGCATTTGGCCGCGAAATCCTGGAGCGATTCGCCTGGGAGCAGGGATTTTCACCGGAACCAAGGCAGCTGACCGAGCACGAACAGCAGCTGTTGATGAGCCTTGCGCTGAATCAGATCACTGCCGTTCAGCCACTGATCGACAACCTGGAACAGTACGGCTACACCGGCGGTTATAGCGGCGATAAGTTCATAGGCCCTGCAGAACAACTGAAAAAGACGATGCTGGACATCACCAACCATCTGCGAGCCCTCGGCAAAGGTGGAACTGGCGATGACCAGGAAGCGAGCGCTTTGGTCACAAAGGCCCAAGAGATTGTTTCGGGGCTCTACGGCGCCACTGCTGAAGGTCAATCGCCTCAGGACCATCTCTGGGCGGCGATTGAGGCCGTGAAAGCTGAATACCCGGATAAAGAAGCCCTAAGACATGAGTGGGCTTCCAATAAGGAAACCCGCCGTTTCGTTGATGCCATCTATGAAACCACTCCCGAACGCTTGGGACACGACTGGTCACTCTGGAAAAAGCTTCAGGAGGTGAAGGGGCCACAGATCAAAAATGAGAGGAAGGGTGACCACGAGCATGCTCACCTGGCAGAGGCTATCTGGAATGCAGCAGAAAAACTCAACGTCCACCCGGGCCCCCTCCATGAAGCCCTGGACCACATCCAATATCTGCTCGAGGGTACACTGGAAGCACTAGGCCGATACCAAGCGCGCAAGACGGAATCTGGTCTGATCGACTACGGCGATATGGTCTATATCGCCGATGCCATCTTTGCCGTTCCTGAGTGGCGCCAAGAGATCACAAGGCAATACGACTGCCTGATCATCGACGAATTCCAGGACACCAACCCGCTCCAGTACGCCCTGCTCGAGCATCTACGGATGGACGGCATCCCAACGTTCATTGTGGGCGACCTGAAGCAATCGATCATGGGCTTCCAGGGCGCCGACCCGAGGCTGTTCAACGCGCTCATCAAGCAACAGGAAAAAGCCACCGATGCCAACGTCCAAGAGCTGGAGAGCAACTGGCGCAGCACTCCAGCGCTCATGAAGTTCATCAACCCCATGGGCGAAGCACTCTTTGGTGAGGAGTATCAGCCCCTCGCAGCACAAGCCGGCTACTCATCACAGCTGGATGCCGTACATATCCTCTCTTTCGATAAACAGGTCTGGAAAAACGGCACCAAGGGCAATAAGCCCGACCTGTACCGCGAAGGCATGCTGGCTATGGCCAACCACCTCTATGCTTTACTGGAGTCCGAAGTAGTCATAACGGACAGCAAAACCGGAGAGCAACGCGCCATCCAACCGGCGGACATCGCGGTTCTCGGGCGTACTCACACCAAACTTCAGGCGTTTGCCGAAGCGCTGCGCCAGGTCGGTATTCGCCCCCAACTCAAAGAACCGGGGCTTTTCGAATGCGCATCGGTGCAATGGGTTCTCAATGCTCTGCAGTGGCTCACGAACCCCAATGACCAATACGCGGTGCTCTCGCTTCTGACCTCACCGGTGCTGAACGGTCATCACAGCGAAGTGCTCGAAGCGCAACTCACTCATCGCATCCAAAAGGGCTCGCTGGACACTTCGCAGCTGGAGGCGCTTGAGTCACGCAGGTCCTCGATCGCCCTAATGCCCGTGGCAGATCAGTTGCGAGCCATCATCGAGTGTTCGGGCCTGGAAGATAAACTTCAAGACTGGGTTGAGGGAGAACAGGAGCGGGTCAACGTCGTAACACTGCTGGGCCTAGCCGAGACGTTCCAGCAACAACAGCCTGAGACGCTCCATGCCCAAGGCCTATACGGTCATAACGCAGCAACATTTCAGGTCTGGCTGGAAGAAAACCGCAAAGAATTCGACACGCAAGCCGTTGTCGATCCCAATGCCGCAGATGCCGTGACCCTGACGACCTGGCACAAGTCCAAAGGCTTGGAATGGCCAGTGGTACTGGTGCTTCAGACCGAGGACGTGAAAGCCGTAAACCTTCCAGCCACCGATATGGCATATCAGTCTGATGACGCGTGTGAAATGCTCAGTCAGAGCTACGTGCGCATACTGCCGAATTTTGCGGACAAACAAACTCAGTCTCAGGTAATGACTCAACTGCTCCCGGAGCACGATCACGCCAATAGAAACCTCTACTACGTCGCCATGACGCGGGCCCGGGAACAACTCATTCTGCCCTGGTTCAGCGAACCCAAGGACGGCTCCCTGCTCCACCGCATTCAGGGTCTGTTCGATCAAGGTACACCCGCGTCCTTCGACTACACAGAAACCGTTATGACGGCCGCTAACGCCGAGCACCGGGACCCTGACACGACTCAACCAACCCGCACGACCTTCGCTGTGACCGACCAATCGGCGCCGGAGGCCATTCAGAGCACCGTGACGCCTTCACTCGGCCACACGCCACAGGCGGCACCGAGCACCTCCGAAGAAATAAGCTACGGGCCGGCATTACCGCTCGAAACGCTGCGTAAACAGGTCTCAGCCAACGAACTCGGGTCCTGGGTTCACCGCCTCTACCAGACACATCTGAAAAATCCCGAGATCATTGAACGTGCATTGGCGCTGGCGCCGGTCGAGCAACTCGAGGATGAATGGGAGGGCCGATGCCGCGAGCACCTGATTGCACTGGAGCAGACCCTGCGTGAGCAGCTGGGAATGATTCATAGCCACTGTGAGCACCCGATCCTGGCTCAAAACCACCAAGGCCAAACTATCAGTGGCGTGATCGACCTGTTGGCAGAGGCCGATAACGGCTATTGGGTTATCGACCACAAAACTGACACCGAGAATGACGCGAACAAGCACTGGAACCAGATCAATGCCTACGCGGAGTGCCTAAGGCTGGAAAAACCGGTTCTGGGGCTGGCCATCAACTGGACGCAACACGGGACGCTGGAGACGCTGCCGTTTTAAAAAAGAGGCCATTCAGGCAAAGAACACAGAATGGAACCCTAATAGAACCAATCCCATCAAGGAGAGCGCCGGGATGGCCAACACAAGCTGTACTACAAGCGCAGCAAATGAGACCGGAGCCGACCTCAAATGCGAGGGGTTTCGCCAAAGCACCAATACGGAAGCCGCCGTACCGGTTGCCACCGAACACTCGCTCGCCTCCTGATGCCGGGAATCACCCTCAGCCAGGAGCGCGGCGCCAAGTGAAAGGGCCCAGCTGGCCAGGATGGTGGCAAATACCGAACTACCACTCACAACCTGAACCTCGGCCTGTTTATAGCGCCAGCAACGTTTGCACGGATGTCGTCTCCCCATTAATCAATGGTGTCCCATAACCGGTTAAAGGAAAGGAATAGCCGATGCCCCCACCCTCATCATTGGGCTGGATAGACTTCTCAGCCACTGATCGCGACGCCATCAAACAGGCCCTGGACCAGGTGCGTCAGAAAGGCGCTGTGGATGAGCTAGGTATCGGGATTGTTAGGGATGCTTTCGCTAATCACCTGTTCCCGGGGTTCTCCACAATCCAAACCCGAGCCAAGTATTTCGTTACGGTGCCGCACATGGTGGCTGACTACCTCTATCAGAAACGCCATGTTCGACAGGAAACAGCATTATCCAAATATCTGGAGCATCAGGAGGAATGGCTCGGGAAGGAGTTAGTGGGCGAGCGGTTGCCCCAACACCTTAGCAATGAAAGCGGTATTTTCGGCGCTGACGTTGTCCGGAAGCCCTACTCCGTCTATTGGAACGGGCTGCGCCAGCTTGGGATCATCAACACCGACCTATCGGTCCGCCAGTTCGAACAACAGATCGCCGCCAGTGCAGGCGAAATTGAAGCCGATCACGAGGATGACGCCGTCGGCGTAGACGCGCCCGCGGCCCAGTTTGGGGTTCAGTTACCAGAAGCCGAGTCCTGGGACGAATCCCTGCGCTACGGGATCCACCTGTCCCCGAGCGAAGCAGGGTTTCTAAAGCGAAAACTGCAGCAGATGCCGGAAAAGACCATCCCGTTCCAGCTTTATCAGCAAGACTCAGAAGTCTTTGATAAAGCGATCAGCTGTAAAAGTTTCCAGAGCCTACACTACTACCTGAACGAAGCAGCCCATCTCCCCGAAAAAGTGGCCAATATACTCAGGCTTGCACGGGAGTTTTCCAATGTTATCTATGGTGCTCACATCCGCTTCAATCTGGTACTGACGCGGGTGCACGGGCGCGATCATCTGCACAACGCTATCCACAAGGACCAATGGCAGCAATGGCTGCATGAGGGCTACAAACCCGACGACCTCTCAGAGGCGACAGCTGATAACTGGCTGGCCCATGTGGCGCCCAACGTTGACACCGAAACCCGGACCTTTCTTAGGGATTGGTGTCGCCGGGCGGGCGCCAACGCCGAAGAAAAAGAACTCGATGACCTGATCATCCACCGGATCAAATCCATCAAAGGCCAGCGTTCATTGTATTACAGGGGCCTGAAGGATGCCTTCAATTGGGCAGGCATGAGCGAATTGTCTTTCCGATGGCCGAACGTCCGCACCATTCTCTTGGATGTCGAGGGAAAGGATACCGATACCGATGCTTGACCCAAGAAATAACCGCATCGACTACGGCGAGCAACTCAAGCCACCGGCAGGATTTCAGCTCTCAACGGCCGTAGCGACCACCTATACCCTGGATCTGGAAACAGTGCTCGCGCTCCCCATTGCCATGCGATTTAACACGACATTGGAAGGAAACCTCCAGGGCGAGAATATGGCGCTTCTGGAAGCGATTTCTGATATCAAAGACCGCTTCCGGGTCTTCTTTCAGCAGGGCAATATCCACCTTCCCCAGCAGTTCAATCGCCTTTTCACGCTGCTGGAACCCTGCCTGGTGCCTGTAACGCCGGACAGCGCCTACAGCGCCTTCCATCCCAAAATTTGGTTAATGCGTTTTATTAGTGAAACAGACGAAAATGATATTTGCTATCGGTTGATTGTCCTGACGCGCAACCTGACATTCGATACCAGCTGGGATGTGGCGGTTTCTCTGAATGGCTCCATGAACGAAGGCGCAAGCCAGGCACCGGAAACGCATTACAGGGGGACCCTGGATCTCTTAGAACAGCTGCCTCTGGCTGAAGGCGACGAGTCGTTTGTCGATAAGATGGCGACGCTACGCAGTGAGTTGCCTCAAGTTCACTGGGACCTACCCAACGGTTTTAAGGAAATGGAAACCCGCGCTGGCATCCCTGGGAAACAGACGCCACTCGTAATCAACGGTAATCTCGATGAACTGCTGGTCATGTCGCCGTTTCTGCACGCCGGAGCACTGAGGCGAATGGACGATTCAGCTCATAAAAAGCACCTGTTCAGCGAACCCGGGGCCCTGGACGATATCGGTGCTGCTGATCTTGAGGGCTGGCACTGCTTTGCGCTCAACAACCAGGTCCAGGAACTCCCTGACCATGAAGAGGCCACTCAGGATCGCATCAACACCGCATCAGCCCTTCACGCCAAGCTTTTTATCGCCAGGAAGGGCCGTCATACCGACTGGTATCTGGGCTCTGCTAATGCAACAGCTGCTGCGCTGGGCGTTGAGGGTAATGGCAACAGCGTTCAGAACACGGAATTCATGCTCAAGCTCTCGACAACCTGGGGCAGCAGGGCTCCCGCATGGGTAAAGGAAACCCTCGCTGGACCTGACGACAAACCCACGGAAATCTTTGTCCCCCATGAATTCAGCGCCCAGACCGAACCAGAGGAAGTCGCGCGTGAGCGCCTTCGTCGCTTTCTACATCAGCTCACACAGGCGCAATGGCTGGTAACGGCTATCCCACAGAGGGATGGTTACTACCAGTGCCGTGTATCGGTTCAAGGGCTGACCACTTCCTGGCAGCCGGAGGTAAAACAGATCGACGTCGGCCTGCTGGCTCAGAATCACTACGTCCCTTATTCCAACGAAGGCATGGAATGGACGAGTGTGACACTCACCCAGCTGAGCCGCTTTGTGCCCATCAACATCTGGATGACCGACGGCACCCGGGAAAAGCTCCTCATCAAGGCAGACCTAGAGTTTGAAGGAACCGAAGACCCGCGTGTTCGCCAAATTTTCTATGAAGTACTGCACGACCAGACCCATTTCATGGCCTACATCCGAATGCTCCTGGCGCCCTCACACCAGCAGTCCCACTGGCTGCATACCCCCGATACCACAGACGCCGAGTCGCAAGCCCAGGCTGTTCTGCAGCAACTGACCGAAGGGCCGGTTTTTGAGTCGCTTCTGCTTAGCAGCGGACGTTCCCCGGAAAAGCTCACGCGCATCGCTGAGGTTGTCGAGCGACTGGAAGCAGCCGATGCGACCTGCATCCCGCCGTCATTCAAAAAGCTATGGGAACACTTCAGACCCTTCGCCAAACGGAAAGAGGCCGACAAATGACAGGGAATCCACTGATTCAGCGCCTCGACGACACCCTTAAGAGTCTCAAAGACTTCCAGCGTGCCACCGTTGACCGGGTCACACATCACTTCCTGGATGATGACGAGCACCACAACCGGATGCTGGTGGCCGACGAGGTTGGGCTTGGCAAGACGATCGTAGCGAAAGGTGTTATCGCGCGCCTGCTCAAACGGCGGATACACAACGCGGAAACCAGCAATACCAATCCCCTGCGGGTCATATATATCTGCTCCAACCAGGCGCTGGCGCACGAAAACCAACGCAAGCTGTCGCTGTTCAAAAACAAAAAGGAACGCAGAAAGTATCTGACCGAACCCCAGTTCAACCGACTCGCCGAACTGGCGCTCTACCGCGAATCGGATAAACCCGAGGCCGTACTGGAGCTCTGCACCCTGACCCCAGGCACATCATTCAGCCTGACGGCAGGTGACGGTAACCGCAGGGAACGGATCATCCTTCTGGAGGCCGTGGCCAAAATCGAGTCCCTACACCCGCTGAAACATCAGCTGGAACCACTGTTCTACGGCAACATGGGGAGGAAAGAAAATTTCGACCAGGCCCGTCAGAAGTTTGAAAAGCGGGAGACCTTCGATTTTTCCATTCTTTCGGCCTTTCATCAGTCATTGGATCAACGCGCCCCTTCGAAGGGTGAACATCCGCCTCTGACCTGGGTTCAGGTGCTCCAGGCTATTGCGCAAGCCCCCGAATCCGCCAAAGAAGACCCGCGAGTGCCGGATCGTGTCATCCCGCACCTTCGCCGCTTGCTCGCAGAAGCTTGCGCCAGCCACTTGAAAGGGGACCTTTTCATCCTGGATGAATTCCAGCGATTCAGTTCCCTGATCCATGGCGAGGCAGACTCGGAGGAGGCGATGATCGCCAGCCGGGTTTTCCAGACTGACATGACCGAGACTCCGGACCAGCGCCCCTGGGTACTGCTTCTCTCTGCAACACCCTTCAAGGCGATGACCACGGAAGAAGAAAAGGAGGCGGATGAATCCCACATCGAAAGCCTGAACCGCATCCTGTACTTCCTGAACGAACGGGCGCCGATGCACTACAGACCCGCGAGGGAAGCGCTCTATCAGGAACTCCTGAAAGCAAAGAGCAGCGCCACGGAACCAACGGATATCTCACCTCGGCCGAGAGACGAGGTTGAAAGAGTCCTGAAATCACTCATGTTGCGCACCGAAAGGGTCCAACTGGCGCCCAGTTACGACGATATCATCGACACCTCGGCCTTTGACTGCAGCACCCATATGCGTCCTGAGGACATCGAGGCTTGGCAACACCTTGATCAACTGGGCGAGGTGCTGGGCGAGCAGGCCCGCATGGACCCGCGTCACCAACTGCTGCAGTTCTACCTCTCCGCCGCCTGGCCAATTGCGTTCAGCACGGGATACAACGTCCAAAGCCAGATCACGCGGTATCGGGAAAGAGAGGGAGCCTCGGCACTATCCAAGCACAAGTCGGTTTTTCTTCCCACGGCCCGATTCGATGATTTCTCGATGAAGGTCCATCAAGAGGCGCCCAATCCACGCCTCAGAAAGCTGGTCGATTATCTTCTAAAAAACGATGAGAGCCGGGAAGGGCCCGAAGCCATGCTCTGGGTGCCACCAGCGTTACCTCATTATGAGCTTGAAGGCCCCTTCAGTGAATTCCACGATTTCTCCAAGACACTGATCTTCTCAGCCTGGGCCATGGTGCCGAGGATGATGAGCGCGTTGCTCAGCTATGAGTCCGAACGACGCCTGAATGCCGAGTCTCGCATGGCCTCCTATTTCCGTAGTCCCGAGGAGGACCGGAGTCAGAACCCGCTCATTGACCTCAATCGCGGCGCCTACGCGCAATGGGCACTCATCATGCCGTCGCAGTTCCTTGCCGAGTATCCGCTGAAGCGCACCGGGGAGAGTCTTGAAACCCTGATTGAAAAACGCACGCAATCTATTGAACGCAAGCTTACCCCGTACCGTGAGGCACCACAACGGCGCGAACGTGCTCCCGATAACCGCTGGTACCTGATGGCACTACTGTTCCTAGACGACGCAAAGGAAGAGCCTTCACCCGTGAAGGAATGGCTGAATGTCCTGGCCTCCAAAGGCGGACATCAGTCCGGCGCCAGACAACCCGAACGGATTTCCGAACGGATTAAAGATATCAAGGCCCTCTATGACGCTGGAGAGGAAAACCTTGGCGCCCTCCCCGAGGATCTCGCCGAGTGGCTGG
>P_1C_Liq_3_UnCtyDRAFT_1000087_pt1 | contig 13142 bp, 13 predicted proteins | sample Pon1CUnioCityCA_5_FD_10231 | JGI IMG/M metagenome (IMG submission 10231)
ACCGAGCGGGCAATGATAGGGTTGAGGGGTTTAGTATGAGTGTAAGTTTTAGCGTGCCGGGTTATGCTGATAAATGTGAAATACCGCAATAATGAACCTCGAAGCATCCAAGCCCGCATTTGAGCAATATGGCAAAGAGGTAATTAAGCAAGCCCGAGCCAACCTTACCCGGAACGACATGAATGTGACGCGGGAGTTGTACCGCTCACTATCTTACCGCGTTAAGGTGTCACCCAACAGCATTGAGCAATCCTTCTCAACAACACGTTACGGAGCATTTCAAGACCGTGGCGTAAAGGGCACAGAGTCAAGCCGCCGCGCACCTGATAGCCCGTACCAATTCAAGTCGCAAATGATACCGTGGGAGCCGATAATCAAGTGGGTGACGGCGCGAAAAATACAATTCAGAACGCCACAGGGTCGTTTTATGAGCTTTAGGTCAACAGCGTTTTTGATTGCCCGAAGCATTCCGAAAAAAGGACTACGAGCAACAAAGTTCTTTAGTAAGCCCGCGCGGCGACGTGCCGAGGCTTTACGGGATGAATTAATTAAAACCTTATCCGTTGACTTCGGTAAGTTTGTGGTGAATTTGAATAATTAACGTTATAAATGTATGAGTGTAACAGCAAATCCGATAACAGAAGGCGTCTTATTAAGTCACGCTCCGAATGTTTTTACAGCTGCGGAAACAGCCAACTCGACGGAAGACAACTATAGGTTGTATTGTTTGGTAGAGATTGACAGCGAAAAGATTATAAGAATGAGCCGCATACCAAATCCGAACGGGTCGGCACACTTTGAGTTACGGGAGGTGTTGAGGCAAACAAGCCCTATTCACACAGCGCTACACCCAACAGCCCTATCAGATGACAGCGCGTCTATTCACTACATACCCAGCGCGGGAGATTATCCGCGCCGATGCCAATCGTTGAGCCGTAAAAATGTTGTGGCCGAGGTTGAAATCACTATCGGCGAAACCTATACCGACAGCAACGGAAATGACCAAGACAATGTATTTGACACCTACGAGGCTGTAATTATCCACGGGGCATTACAACACCCCAAATTAGAATGGAACGCCGAGGATTACAAGGTGGTTGGCGCAGGAAGTGATTCACGACTTGCCTTGCCTCTAACTATACGCGACAACTACAATGTGACAGTGAAGGATAGCGACAACGGTGCTTTAGGCTATTTCATGAATGACGGCACGGTTGAGGCTTCTTTCTTCAAGTTAAGATTACGTTATTACGATAGCGGCGACAACCTACTTGACACTTCGGAGCGAGATATCCCCTCTGATTTTATAGTCGCAAATACAAGTTATTCCGTTCAATTTTTTTCCATATACCCAGACAATTTGGAGCGTCAAAGTCTACCAGTCAGCAATGGGATGACACGACCTTCAGCTGTACCTAATTGGAGCTACTACATATTTGATTTGATTGACAGGGATAGGGATATACCAATTACTGAACCAATGCGATTTAATCGCGAATGCGAAACTTCTTACGAAAATGTAAGGTTGGGATTTGTGAACAACTTGGGCGGCTGGGATTACGTGAATTTTGATTTGCGCGCACGGCAACGGGTTGAGGTTGACCGAAACGAAAGCGAGAAGTTGCCCGGCACGTGGGGCGATGCGAATTTTTCGCTAAACTCTCACGACAGAGGGCTTGATGTGGACAACTCAATAAGTCGAGAGCGCCTAACGGTAACAACTAAAGCGACAATTTCAGAAGTGGATGTTATATCCAAACTAATTAATTCCCGCGAAGTAGTGTGGCTCAAAGAATTTAACGCGCCTGTTGCCGTGCGTGTGACGGATAGCAATGTTCAGAAAAAACGCAGCGGAGATAGGGATTATAACACCGTGTCAATTACATTTGAAACGGCTATAAAAGAAATATCAGCATGATACAACTTGTTGCAGATAACAACCAACTCGACATTGACAACAACGAGGCTATTCAGATAACGAAGTCGGCAAGTGATGTTGAGGACTTTACCGAACGACAAGGAGGCTTTACGTTTAATTTTGATTTGCCTTTCACCACTACCAACAACAATTTTTTCGAGCACTATTATGAAGTCACGCAGGAGTTAGGCAACAACGCGTCGTTTAATCCATACTTGCGCACCGAGATTCAAATATTAGTTGACGGGCTTGAAGTGATGCGGGGTTACTTGCAACTAAACGACGTGAAGGTAACAAGCCGCGTCTATTCTGTTACCTGTTTTGATACAGTTGGATTACTTCGGGAGGAATTAGGCGATAAAAAGTTGAGTGAGTTGTCAACCGCATTTAACCAAAAGTACTCTCACGTGTTGAGCTCGGAGAACATTGAGAAATCAACGGAATCACAAGGTGTTGAGTTGTTGGATGCGACGCGCACAACATTTATCAAATACCCCTTTTGCGATTACGGAGTGGGAATCACAAATGAAGACATTGCGGGTCAAACCAACACGCCGCCGCAGGACTTGGATATGAGGCCGTGGTGGGCAGTTGAGTTGTTGTTCAAGCAGATTTTAGGCGAGGCGGGATTTACGAATTTAGACAGCGACTTTTTGAATAGCGCGAAGTTCAAAAAGGTATATATGTTAGGAGCTACAAAGGAGCAAGGGACTTTGACAACGCTTATTCAGTATCGTTTTTTAACAGCGCTTGACGGAACTCTTGAGAGTTCTGACATGGATACCAGCTCACCTGTTCATTTGTTTGAGATTGATTTGGATTTTTCAAACGGGAGCAGTTTAGCAGGGCAACCCCAATTCCAAGAACCGCCCGGGACATTAATCGACACGACAAATAATGAAATTGTAATACCTGTTAGTGGTATTTACTCGTTCAGATTTAATCATAATTTAGGCACAGCGCCCGGTGAACCTTTCGTAGCCTTAGGATTTTTTAATGAAATTGGGTTTTATCAGGGCACAGGGAATACTGTTAACTTCACAACTTTATGGTCTGCGAAGCCAAACCCAGACGCTGTTAGCATAGGCACATCAGCTAATCAAAATGGCGTAGGAAGTGTTTACTTATCAGCCGGTAGTTACAAGTACGGTTATCGGATTATCAAGATAATGTTTAGAAACCCAGACAATACTTTCCCTTCTGTTTTTTTCGCACTTGAACCAGGCTCATTCCTTCAGATGACCGATTCACCCTCAAAAGCATCAGGCGGCACGGTCGAGCCACGTCGCAACTTGCCCGATATGACGCAGATTGACTTCATTCGCGGCATAGTTCAGCAGTTCAATTTATTTATTGAGCCGCGCGAAGATGCATTATTAATTGAGCCTTATCCCGACTACATGAGTAAGGGCACTACATTGAACTGGACAGATAAGCTCGACTTAAGTAAAGAGGTGGTTATTCAGCCCACGTATAATTTCAGAAAAAAAGTATTGTCACTTAAATATGCAGATGACAAGGACTTTTACACCAATTACCGCGTTGAGGCGGGTGGTAAGCGACGCAGTTTGGGTAGTTATTGGACGGAGGACAACAGCGAATTTTCAGAAGGCGAAGAAATTACGGAGCTGCCCTTTGGAGCGCCTCCATTCTACAACACGCGAAGTGTAAGCGCTCAAGCATTCAACCCGACATACTTATTCCAGTTGCGCGAGGATGGTAAATTTTCCATTGGAGACTATTTACCTCGATTGGCCTTCATTCAATCGCGACGAAGTAATTACAGCCCCGGGACATTTGGCGATTTACTTTCTACTATTCATTTATTCGACACAAATTCAGAAAGTATTAGAACTTTCTTTTACGATTACTGCGATATTATTGACAGCGAAACATTTGAGGATTTGACGTTTAATTACCGACCGCAGGCTAATTGGGGCGCGAAGGCATCAATACCGCGCGGCTTCCATGACGGCACTACTTTTGAGCGAAAAACAATACCGGTTGATAGTTTCAAATTGTATTACGAAAGGTACATTCGTGAGATATACGGCGACAACGCGAAGTTAGTAACCGCCTACTTTTACTTGACACCGATCGATTTTGCGACCCTCAAATTTAACTCACTCGTATTTGTAAAAGATGCATACTATAGAATTAACAAGGTTTCAAGTTACACACCGACCGATCGCGCAACAACAAAGGTTGAGTTGATCAAGTTGGATCCATTCGGCCAGATAGATAGAAATTGCGCNTTTGAGGTCGTAGGTTTTGATGAGTCAGGGTTAATGTTGTGGGATACCATTGACAACCGTACAACGTTACAATGCTGCAACCGTGAGGGCGGTGTTTTTGTGCCGAGCGGCGAGGACGGACTTGGGTTTTGTTACACGCAACAAGCTGATATTCCCGACTTGGGAGGCGGTGTTGTATTAGTACCGCCCGGGCAAGAGGTGTTGACGGGAGCGTGTTGTTACACCGATGAGGGGGGAGATCAGTGTGCTATAGTAACCGAAGATGTGTGTGAATTTTTAGAGGGCGACTTTAAAGGGCTTGGTACAGATTGTTCGGAGTGCGAGCCTGACCCAGAACCAACGGGCGCGTGTTGTACAGATGACGGGTCGGGTAATATTGTTTGCAACGACGGATTGACCGAATCGGAATGCACAACCTTTGGAGGCACATGGGTTGAGGGTGCAACATGTGATGAGAGCCCTTGCGCAGATCAGTTGGGAGCTTGTTGTTTGCCGAGTGGAATTTGTGAGCAATTAACAGAATCAGAATGCATAAGCGAAGGCGGAACTTGGACTGAAGGAGCTACATGTGGGGAGGTCGAATGCGAATAAACTACGAGATAATAACACAGGCGGTAAGGGTTGTGAATGAAACTACCTTACTAAGCGACGATGATTTGACCAACTTCGCATACGGCGAAAAACAACTCTTTGTGTCGATGAGTGATGTGTTGCGTTATTATAAACGCAAATTACAGCAACTCAAGCATGGCAGAAGAGATCGTATTCGAAACAAAAGTAAAGACGGATAAAGCCGAAGGAGAACTAAACAAAGTCAAGGGAGGCGTAAAAGATACCGACGCCGCCACAAAAGGGCTAACGAACCAGCTTGATAAAATGACGGGCGGCGCTATCTCAGGCTTCAAAGGTTTGGTGGGAGGCGTTAAATCAGGCATCGGTGCGATGAAGTCGCTCCGTGTTGCCATTGCCGCTACGGGATTAGGGTTGTTGGTTGTCGCGCTTGGCTCACTTGTCACGGCATTTCAACGGAATCAGGAAGTGGCCGATAAAGTTAATCGCGTGTTTGCTCAAATCGGAGCAGTCACAGATATATTGCTTGATAACTTTTCAAACCTGGGAGTTGCGATTATTGACGCATTCGAGAATCCTCAACAGGCCGTATCAGACTTGTGGGAGGCGATTAAAACTAACATTCTTAATAGACTGGAAGGTTTCATCAACACCTTTAAAGCGGCAGGGCGTGCCATTCAGGCTGTGCTTAATTTAGATTGGGATGCGGCAACTGAAGCGGCGGGAGATTTTGGGACCGCATTGGTTCAGGCTACGACGGGCTTTGATCAGGAGCAACAGGAAAGTATTTACAATAACTTGGTTCAAACCAAAGATGCATTAGACGCAGCAAAAAAAGCAGCTGATGAATTAGAAGGCCGCCAACAAGCGTTGCGCGATGCCAACATTCAAGCTATTCGCACCGATGCCGAACTTCGCGCTTCGATTGAGGCAAAACGACTTGCCGCCGAAGAGGAAGGGCTGTCGATTCAAAGACAAATTGAGCTATTCGAGGAAGCGGACGCCATTGAGCAGCAGCTGCTCGCTTCTCGTAAATCACGGGCGAAAGAGGAAGCCGATATACTTCGGGGAAAACAGGAGCTTTCGATAAACACAGCGAAGGACGACAGGGAGTTGGCGCAACTTGAAGCGGAACTAATTAATCTGGAGGCTCAAAGTGCGGCGCAAAGGTTAAGGCTTAACCGAAGATTGACAGGGCTACGTCGTCAACGCGCAAATGAAGAAAAGCAACTCAATCAGGAATTGCAAAAATTAAGATTGGACAACTTGGAGGATGAGCGCGAAAAATTGGAAGCGGAACAACGCATCGCGCTGGAGGCTATCCGTGAAAAGTATGGGCAAGGCACGGAACTTGAAAAGCAGTTGTTGATTAAGCAGCAAAATGAATTGCGCGAATTAGAACAAGCCGAGCGGGAGCGGGAACTTGAAGAGGAGAGGTTGGAACTTGAAAATGAGTTGTTGCGCACTACTGAAGATTCAGAACGCCGCTTTGAATTGCAGCGTATGTTGGCAGAAAAAGAACGGCAGATACAACTCGAAAATGATCAGTTAACGGCGGCACAACGCGAGCGCATTCAGTTGGATTATTTGGCGAAATTAGAAAAAATTAAAGACGCGGAAATACAAATTTCAGACGCTACAACTGACGCGGAAAAACAAAATACTACCGAAACTATTCAATCAGTAAATCAAGCAGTTTCAGCCGTTGCTGATGCAGTGGGGTTGGGTAAAGAGATTAGTGTTGCGAGTGCTGTGGTTGATACATATGTTGGAGCAAATAAGGCTATTGCGCAAGGTGGTGTAGCGGGAATAGCCGCGGCGGCAAGTGTTATTGCAGCAGGCTTGGCTAACGTGAAAAAAATTATCTCAACCGACGTGCCCGAAGCATCGGGTGGAGGCGGCGGTGGCGCACCCTCTGGCGGTGGAGGTGGTGGCGTATCAATATCTCCTTCTCAATTAACAGATGATGTGCAAGGTCAAAATCAGCGCTTCGCAGCATTTCAAAGTGCCGCGGCAAATGGTAATGACGCGCCTCCAACACGTGCCTTTGTATTGGAAGGCGACGTAACGAGCAGCCAATCGACGGTAAAAAGAATAAACAGAAAATCAAAGCTATGACAATAAAGGAAATGGAATTGGATGACGACGACTTGGGTGTATTTGCCTTGTCCATCGTTGACGTGCCCGCAATTAAGGAGAACTTTATTCATTTACGCGACGAGCCAAAACGTTTTGAGTTAGCAAAAGTTGACGATGAAAAACGCTTATTAATTGGTCCCGCACTTATTCCGAACAAGCCGATTTTTAGGCGCGATAATGAAGAAGACGAGGGGTATTACATTTACTTCAAGCCGTCTGTAATCGAGAAAGCCGCGCACAATTTTATCCGCAAGTCAATGCACCTAAATCACACGCTGATGCACGAGGAGAAGTTGGAGGGTATGAGTGTTGTTGAAACATGGCTTATTGAAGACCCCGAGCGCGACAAGTCAACAGCCTACGGATTCAACTTGCCAAAGGGCACGTGGATGTTGAGCGTGCATGTTGACAATGAAAAAGTATGGAATGAGCAGGTAAAATCGGGTAAGGTAAAAGGGTTTTCAATTGAGGCTTACTTCAGCGAAAAGAACGCAAAACCCGACCCGGTAAAAGACGCAATGAGGCAACTTTGTGATAGTATCGAAAAGGCCGCGTTATAGAGGTGCAATTATTAACAAAATTAGAATGAAATGAGTGTAAAAAAATCAATCGCTGCGATGTTGCGCGACACAGCTGAAAAGTTGGAGAAGGCAACGGAGGGCGAAAAAGAAAGAGATCAATTGAAGTTGGCCGCGCAAGGTCAACTTGAGAACGGCACTACGATAGCTACTCCGCAAGACGAGTGGGCTGAAGGTGTTGATGTATTTGTTGTGCCGAATGAGGGCGACCCCTTCCCATTAGCAGAAGGCACGTACACGCTTGACAACGGCGCAACCCTGGTTGTTGAAGAGGAGGGTGTTGTAGCTTCAATTACTTCCGCAGGTGAAGAAGGAGAAGGCGAAGGCGAAGGAGGTGATTCTGATGAGATGAAAAAAGACGACAAAAAGGAGCGCAAGGAGATGAATGACGGCGCCGTTAAATCCATTGTTGAGAAGGTTATTACCGAGCACAAGTTCGCATCTGCCGACAAGGTGGAGCAGCTGAATGATGTGATTTCGGCACAAACCGAATTGATTACCAAGCTATCGGAAGAGGTTCAAAAGTTGAACGAACCAATCAAGCAACGCGAAACCAAAAAAACACCAAAAAAGAAAATCACTAAAAAAGACACAAGTAAGATGGGCAACGAAGAACGTGCGTCTTATTTGCGTGAAATTTATAACAGTTAAGAATTATGGCAACTACACGGACATACACAGGTAACTTTGAAGGTCGCAAGGCGGCCGGTTACATCGCGCCCGCATTATACGGCGGCAAAACATTGATGAGCGGATCACCACAGGTTACCGTTCACGAAAACATCAAATACAAGTTGAACGTTCGGAATTTTGATATCTCGGATGACTTAGTCGCCGATGCAAATTGCGACTTTGATCCAACTTCAACTATCACCAACTCCGACACGGTGCTGCAACCAAAGGAGTTGAAGACAAATTTACAAGTTTGCTTCGACGATTGGTTTGATCAGTGGGAGGCAGAGCAAATTCGAGGAAGCCGACTTGACGGAGGCGAGCCGCGCGAATGGATGGACTTCCTCATGGATAGGATTAACCAACGCATTGCGCGACGCGTCGAAACTTTGGTTTGGCAAGGCGCGGACGCAACTGGCGAGTTTGAAGGTTTTATCTCTCGACTTGGAGCGCCTGACGTAACAGCGGCGACCATTACCGAAGCTAACGTTTTGGCTGAAATGGAGAAGTTGTACAAGGAAATTACCCCTGATGTGTACGACAACATGGGTGAGCGCAATTTGAAGTTTGCCGTTGCTACTAACGTTGACAAGGCGCACCAACAAGCGTTAAGCGCTACAAATAGCGGGCAAGGTTTCCGTACAGAAGGTACAGTAGGCGAAAAGCCTCGAAACTTCTTAGGACTTGATTTGGTACGCTTACCCGGATTGCCTGCCAACGCTATGGTAATTTACGATCAAGGTGACTTGCATTTTGGCACTAACTTATTGACTGACTTTACCAACGTTAAAGTGGTTGACACGCGCGAAACTTTGGCGGATAACAATTTGCGATTGACAATGCGTTATGCAGCAGGCACACAAATTACTAACCGAAGCGACATTTTTTACTACGGCGCTGCGGTTTAAAAAAAAGGAGGTAAATTATGAGTTGTTTAATTGATAGCGGGCGCGGCATTGGTTGCCGCGACTCCGCACCCGGTATAAGAAGGGTTTTTTTCGCTAACTTCGGCTCGCTCGTTGTTACCGAAGACCCTACGAGCGGTGAAATAACCGCTTTGACTGACTCTACTTTGGATTTATTTGAGTACATTTTACCCAACCAAACGGGGGCGTTAACTGAAGAAATTCAGTCCGAAGCGGCCAATGGCTCGGTAAATTACAATCAACAATTAGAAGTAAGGCTGTTTAAAGCTACCGCAGAGGATCGCATGCAGTTGCGGCAAATTGCTATAGGTCGCCCTCACGCGATTGTTGAGACGCGAAACGGTCAGTTTTTGCTCGTAGGGTATAAGGAGGGCTTGTTGTTAACTGGCTCTTTGCAAACAGGGACGAGCGGAACCGATTTCGCAGGTTATGAGTTGACCTTGACAGGTGAAGAGCAGTTGAGCGCTCCATTTGTTGAGGAGGCAGCCATCTTGGCAGATCCTAATGTTACTATTGTAAGCGGCACTTAATGTGTACTTTTTTCTCGCGGAAAAGCCTCGGTAATTATTATCGGGGCTTTTTTTATGCAGATTAAAAAGTTCTGCGTTATATAGGTATGATAGTAGTAACACCTGATGGGAGTGATGTGATTATTGACTTAAGAGGTCAGGCAGTTAGCTCGTTATTAACCGGTACGCTTCGCAGCAATTATAAAATTGTGAAGACGTCCATAATTACGGCAACCACAAATGACAGATACACGGCAATAGATGGCGGCTTTTTTTCAGAAGTTACAGCGGGTGATTACAGCTTCGAGGTGATTAATTCGAGCAACGAGATTATTTACCGCGAACGGGTTAAGGTGTTGGGCAATGCAGCGCAAACCTACGAAGCAAACGAGATTGAATTTCAACATAAGATACACAACGTATGAGCGTAAGCATTATAGAGTTAAGTAGCATTCAGCGACCCGACAACAAGCCGTACACCCGAGCATCAAGCGATTGGGTATCGCTCGGAGAGAGCAACGATTACTTCGAGCAGCTTGTAAATTTGTACACCGAAAGTAATTTGCACCGCTCCATTTTGACGGGCATTTCCGAACGTGTCGCGGGCGAGGGGTTGACAGTTGACAGGCCGACAATTCATGCGGATAACTTAGGCAGGATTACATCGCTTTTTGATAATTACACCCTTGAAAAAATAGCACTTGAGGAAGCGTTATTTGGGGTTTTTGCATTGAAACTCACAACGAATGGAGCGGGAAGCGCTATTGCAGATGTAGAATGCGTAAGTATGGTGGACTTGCGACCTGAGAAAATGGATGACGCGGGTGATATTAATTATTGGTACTTCTCTCGTGACTGGTCCAATTATCGAAAAAAACAATTTGAGCCTGAGCCAATTCCTGTATTTGATTTTCAAGCGTCGCGGCAAAAAGGNGANTTTATNGCNGTTTTCAAACGTTATCAACCCGGCACCAATTACATCCCCGATGTGCCTTACAGCGGTGGGATTAATTGGATGCAGGCAGATATTGANATAAGCAAGTANCANTTNAGNAATATNCAAAACGGATTTAGTGGGGTTACTGCAATAATTTTCAAAAACGGAGAGCCCGATACTGAAACGAAACGCCGTATTGAGCAACGGTTTAAGCAAAAGTTTACCGGTGCGAGTGGTGATAAGATTGCGTTTATCTATCAAAAGCCCGGAGAGGAATCGGTTGAATTTGAAACTATACAGCTGGATGACGCGGATAAGCAGTATGAAGTGTTGAGTAAGGAGATTAATCAACGCGTGATGTTTGCTCACAAGGTTACTTCGCCCATTTTACTTGGAATCAAAGAAGACACAGGGCTTGGCAATAATGCCGATGAGATGCGCAACGCCAATAACTATTTCGACAAGCTCACTATCCGACCGAAGCAAAAATTTATCCTTGATTCAATAGGTAAAATTCTCACCTACAACGGCATNGGNACGCGCCCAAAGATTAANCCGCTNACCTTTATGGAAGACATCGAGGCGCCCGANCCCGAAGCAACACGATTGAGTGATGAAGATGAGATGCGGGTGTTGACCGACGCNGANCANGANTATTTAATTGNCTANTTCGACCAACACGGTGAAGATGAAGCNGAATTACTTGACAACGGNTTTAANGTNGTGCAAGAAGATGACACGCCCCCCGATGAGGAATTGAAAATTAAAGGTGAGCAGTTACGCGCTATTGAGTTGGCAGATGCGTGGGGTATTCGCCCTGACAAGTTGAGTAAGTACGACGTGCGCGCACCCGATAAGAGCGGTGTGTGGTTAGTCCGTTATCAATATGCTTTGGGAATGACGGAGCAACCGCCCGAGATTATTGACACGTCACGACAATTTTGCCGCCACATGATTGATTCGAAAAATAGCGGGAATAGAGTGTACAAACGAGAAATAATCGAGCAGCTGCAAAACCCCGAGTTTGGATCCTACAATATTTTTCGATACAAGGGCAGCTATAATTGTCGTCACAGGTGGCGCAGAAAAATCTACTTCAAACCCGCTGAAGGTACACAGGTTAATCAAGTAGGCAACGTGCCGTATGTGGTAAATAGGCTCAATGATAAAATGGCAACGCGTGTAAACACTAAACCGAAGAGATAATGGCTATTAATGTAATACAATTTATATCAGCGGGGTATTTGAAGGCGCGCACAAATGTGAACACAAATGTGAGTGATAAAATGATTAACCCGGTTATTCAAGAAGCGCAGGAAATTGACGTGATGCCCATTATTGGTGAAAGGCTGTACCGCAAGATTGAAGGCGACATTGAAAATGACACGTTGACGGGCGATTATGAAACACTGGTAAACCGATACATTGCGCCCGCGTTGGCTTACCGAAGCTATCAGCGTTTGATAAGCGTTGCGGCTTTCAAAGTTGCTGAGGGTAACGTGTATCGTTCGACATCGGAGAATGCGGAAGGTACAACAAATACCGATTTGGCTATGATGCAACGTGCCGCCTCCCAAACGGCCGACACGTACACGACGCGACTTGAAGACTATTTGTGCTTTAACAATTCAAAATTCCCCGAGTACCGGCAAAGCATAAACGAAGAGGTAAGGGCGCGAAACCTATCTACATTCAACGGGTTGTCGCTTGGAACGGAATGGCCACGGTTAAATGAAGTCAAAGATGAGCAAGAAGAAGAAAACTAAAAACACGCGCCGCGATAACGAAAAGAAGTTAATGGCGTATATTTTTAAACTAAAAAAACAAGAAAAAAATGAGCAAAGTTCAAGGAATAATCGGATACGTTGAAACCCAAATCCCNANTGATTGGGTNACAGCCGCCTCGGGTGACGTAAGCGAAGACAACATTGTAGCTATCCGATGCGCTGCGGACGGTGAAATTGAGGTGTTATGTAAGGGTGACGGAGCCGTTGCGGTAACATTCAACATGGTGGCGGGAGAGGTAATTCCCGCGCACGTTGCTAAAGTGGTAACTATTACGAGTGGCAACTTTCAACTGGCGAAAGGATGATAGGAATAGGTGTAGGCGTAAGTAAGTTGAGAAGGCGCGGGGGTGGTGCTTCCTTCCAACCCATACAAGCTACGGGCGGTGAAGTTACCGATGTTGAGATTAACGGGGTGATGTATCGGATTCACGATTTCAAAACGAGCGGGGATTTTGATGTTACTTCATTAGGTGACAGTGACGGAAAAATTGACGCGCTTGTTGTCGCAGGTGGTGGTGGTGGAGGTAGTGGGAATAGAGGTCAATCAGGTGGCGGTGGAGGTGCTGGTGGATTGATTTACACGACGGGAGTTTCTGTTTCTGAGCAAATTTATAATGTTGTTATTGGCGATGGTGGAATAGGCGGTGAAGATGCAGGTAGTGGGGTTGGCGGCAATGGCAATAACTCTATTTTCGCATCAATGAACGCAATTGGGGGAGGTGGTGGAGGTGCTGCCGCAGTTGGTGGCGGGGCCTCTGCCTCTAATTACATACCTCCTACCGATGGAGGTAGTGGCGGCGGTGCTGCAAGTGGCGGCAATTCTTTTCCCGCAGGACAAGGGACACTTAGTC
>P_1C_Liq_3_UnCtyDRAFT_1000090_pt1 | contig 13086 bp, 9 predicted proteins | sample Pon1CUnioCityCA_5_FD_10231 | JGI IMG/M metagenome (IMG submission 10231)
GGCGCCCCCGGACGGTCGAGCCGATAGTCAAAGGGATAGATGAGGTCCTCGCCCGGCCGGGGGCGGCCCGGATCTACGAGCGTGAGCGGGGGTGCTCCCGGGGGGACGACCTCGTAGCGAGCCAGCAGGGGGAAGTGGTCACTGCCTCCGCGAGCGCCGTCGCCCGCCCCGAACGAGAACTCCCGCGGCCGTCCCCAGGAATCCGCGGTGATTCCCGGCAGGCGAAGGACGCGGAAGGAGCCGTCGACATAGCGGATCCCTGAGGCGTCGTAGAGACCGGGTGTGTGCAGCAGGTGCATCAGCGAGCTGCGCACCCCTCGCCAGACTTCGGAGTACCGCTCCGGCGGTGGAAGTTCGTACCACAGATTGTAGAGAGCCCGCTTCCCCGCGGCCGTTGCCCGCTCGTTTCCCTGCGAGCCGAGCAGGTCCGTGAGGCCGGCGGGCTCGCCGGGCGGCAGGATCTCGCCTTGGTTGTAGTAGGAGTTCAAGTCGCCCCCCACGAGGATCTCCGCCCGCGGGTCCGCCTCCAGCAACAGGTCGACCGCGTTCCGCACCGTCCGCGCGTTGTCCCGGCGGATCGGTTCGGAGGTCGGATCGGAGGCTCCGGATTTCCAGTGGTTGTTGAGGGTGATCAACCGGTAGCCCTCCACCGCGTGCACCACCACGAGCAGTTCGCGCGCCTGCCGCAGCGGCAGGGCCATCACTCGCTCGATGGGAAAGGTACTGAAGGTGGCGTTGACGTGCGGTGGGCCTTCGCCGGACTCTCCGCCCGCGGGCGGCAGGGCCACCTCATACGGGCCCAGGCCCTCGTCGTGGAGGTGCTTGGCGAGGAGGGCAACCGCCGGCAACCCCCGCACCTCCTCCTCGACCGGAGGTTCCAGCATGGCCCGCACCGTGGTCTCGCCGTAACGCTCGTGGAAAGCCGCCCAGTCGTTCCCCCCGCTCGACGGCGTACGATCCCGCTCCAGCTCCTGGAAAAGGATGATCTCCGGACCCCGCCCCCCGTTCACGGTAGCGAGCGTGGCGGAGAGGAAGTCCAGCTTCGCGAGAAGCGCACCGGCCGAGTACGGGACGCCCTCCCCCGGCGCCTTGTCCTGTCGGTAATCGGCGAAGTCGGCCACCCCGTCGAGGTCGAAGAGGTTCTCCCCATTGAGGACCACCACCGCGAACGTTCGCTCCCTGCTCGGCTCCGCCCCGGCGGCCCCGAGGAGGAGGAAAAGCAGGCCGAGGAGCCCGGCAGCCACGCCCGACCGCCCGGCGGCCTTGGTTGACCTGAGCGGAAAGCGGGATTTGGCTGGGCGGATCATGAAGGTTCTACGAGCAAAGAGTGCCGGGTTTTGCTGGGGTGTGGAACGGGCGATCCGGATTGCGGAGGCCTATTCGCAGGAAGGCAAACAAAAGGTCCTCACCGACGGCCCGCTGATCCACAACTCACAGATGATGGAACGGCTGGAGAGCGAGAGGATCCACGAGGTCGGCGACTACACCAGCGAGGCCAAGCTCGACCTCTCCGCCGAGGAAAAGGAGAACTCCGTCCTCGTGGTCCGCGCCCACGGTATCTCCCCGGAGCGGCGCAAGTACCTCAAGAGCCTCGGCATGGAATTCAAGGACGCCACCTGTCCCGATGTCGGGATCATCGCCGGGCGCATCAAGGCGGGGGCCCGCAAGGGCAAGAACACCGTCATTTTCGGCGACCCCAAGCACCCGGAGGTCATCGGCCTGCTCGGCTACGCCGGGGGGCGCGGCCATGTCGTCCAGAGCGAGGAGGACATCGCCCGGCTTCCCGAGCTCGAGGGCGGCGTGGCCATGGTCTCGCAGTCGACGATGTTCGTCCACGAGTTCGAGCGCCTCTCCGGCATCCTCCGGGAACGGTATCCGGAGGCCGAGATCTACGACACCATTTGCGGAGCCACCAAGGAACGGCAGACCGACCTCCGCAAGCTCGTCCAGGAGGGAGCCGAGGCGATCGTGGTCATCGGTGGCCACCACTCCGCAAACACCCGCAAACTGGCCAAGCTCGCCGAGGACCACGACCGGCCCACCTACCACATCGAGACGGCCGACCAGATCGACGAGGAGGAAATGCGTCGGTATGCGGTGGTCGGCGTGACTGCCGGGGCCTCCACCCCCGATTTCATCATCGACTCGGTCGAGAAGCGCCTGGCGGCCATCAAGCCGATGGCGATGACCGAATGAACCACCCGGAACCGACTGCCGCGGGGCCGTCCCCGGCTTTCGCCGGGCTCATCGCCGATGTCCACCGCGGTATCTTTTTCCCGGGGCGTTTTCGCGTCGAGGCGGGCCGGATCCGTGACCTCCGGGAGGATCCCGGCGCTCCCCCCGGGCCTCTCTTCGCACCCGGGCTCGTCGACGCCCACCTCCACATCGAGAGCACGCTGCTCAGCCCGGCCGAGTTCGGACGCTTCGCCCCTGTGCACGGCACCGTGGCCACCGTCAGCGACCCTCACGAGATCGGCAACGTGGCCGGGATGGCCGGGGTCGACTGGATGATCGAGGCCGGGCGCGATTCGCCCGTGAAGATCGCCTGGGGCGCCCCCTCCTGCGTGCCCGCGACCCCTCTCGATCCTTCCGGTGCCTCCTTCGGGCCCGAAGAAATTGCGCGCCTTCTCGACCGCCCCGAGGTCCTCTACCTCGCCGAGGTCATGAACTTCCCCGCGGTGATCGGCCGGGATCCCGCCATGGAGGCGATCCTCGCGGTGGCCCGCCAGCGCGGGGTTCCCCTCGACGGTCACGCGCCGGGCGTCAGGGGCGAGGATCTGCGCCGTTATGCCGCGGCCGGGATCTCCACCGACCACGAGTCCACCACCCTCGAGGAGGCCCGCGAGAAGATCGCCGCCGGATTGTTCGTCGCCATCCGGGAAGGATCCGCCGCCCGCAATTTCGAGGCCCTCTGGCCGCTCCTGCAGGAGGCTCCCGACCGTTGCTTCTTCTGTAGCGACGACCGGCATCCCGATGACCTCGTCGAGAGCCATGTCGACGGGATGGTCCGCCGCGCCATCGCTCTCGGGGTCGACCCGATGGTGGCTCTCCGGACCGCCACCCTCCATCCCGTGCGCCACTACGGCCTCCCCGTTGGCCTTCTCCGGGAGGGTGACCCGGCGGACTTCGTGGTGGTGCCCGGTCCCGAAGACTTCCACGTCGAACAAACCTGGATCGACGGGCGCCTCGTCGCCGAAGGGGGACTCCCGCGGACCGAGGCCCGGCCGGTCCCTCCCCTCAATGTCTTCCGCGCCCGCCCGGTCGCCACGGAGGATCTGTACCCGCGCGGTCACGCCGATCGCCCGATGCTGGCGATTCAGGCACGGGACGGGGAAATCGTCACGGACCGGGCGAGTGTGCGGCCGTCGCTCGACTCCGCCGGTCGGCTCCGCGCTGACCCGGGCCGCGACCAGCTGAAAATCGCGGTGGTCGACCGCTACCGCCCCTCTCCTCCCGCAGTCGGCCTCGTCCTCGGCTTCGGTCTGCAGAGCGGGGCGATCGCCGGAAGCGTAGCCCACGATTGCCACCACGTCATCGGAGTCGGGGCCGACGAGCCTTCCCTCGAGCGCGCCCTCAATGCCGTGATCCGTGCGCAAGGAGGACTCGCCCTCGCCTCCCCCGAGGAGCAGCTCACCTATCCCCTTCCCCTCGCCGGGCTCATGGGTGAAGGGCCGACGGAGGAAGCCGCCCGGCGCTTTCTCGCCCTGACCGCCCGGGCGCACGGGCTTGGTTGCACCCTGCGGTCGCCGTTCATGACCCTGTCCTTTCTTGCCCTGGTCGTCATCCCCTCCCTGAAGATCAGTGCGGGCGGCCTCTTCGACGTCGACCGTTTTGCTTTTATCGACCCCTGGGAGGGTTAGGTGCCGGAGGCAGCCGCCTCCCCTTGCGCCGGTACTTTCCCCGGCGGGCGGGCTTCCACCTGCAAGCCAATATTTCTCTCCTCCCCGTCGCGCAGGATGGTCATGTCGAGGAATTGGCCCGGCCGGGTGAGGAAAAAGACGGAACGCATCCGATCGATGGTGGAGGCACCCTCGCCGTCGAGGGAGAGGATGCGGTCTCCTTCCCGCAAGCCAGCCGCCTCCCCGGGCCCCCCAGCCTCCACCGCCGTCACCACCAACGGCTCGTCGTCGCCGATGCGGCGCGGACGCTTCTCGACTTCGAGGCCGATCCAGCCCTCCTCGACCTCCCCCGAGAGGACAAGATCGTTGCGCACCCGTTCGAGGGCCTCCACCGGAAGCACGTAGGAGGCGGAAACCTCCGGGAGAGAGGCGACAATCATCCCGAGGAGTCGCCCGTTCAGGTCCAGCACGGGTGCCCCTCCCTCCCCTGGGTTGGCCGGGATCGTTGTGCGCAGATAAGGGGTGGGGAAGACCCGCTCCCCAAAATTGCTGTCCTCCCCGCTGACAAGTCCCATCCGCGGGGAGGGCGGGAATTCGAGGGCGCAGCCGATGGAGACCAGGAGGGTGCCCACCTCCGGTCGGCGTGCCTCGTCGAGAGCGATATACTGGAAAGGACTTCCCCGCACGCCCTGCACCTGGAGGAGCGCGATGTTGGTCCGGGCGTGGGTACCCTCCAGGCGCGCCGGATAGCGGAGGTCGCCGTGCTCAATCCAGAGCCGCTCCGCCCCCGTGATGATACTGGCGTTGGTGAGAAGCAGCCCCCGGGAGCTGATGAAAAAGCCCGTGCCCACCCGCAGGGAAACCTCCCCCTCCTCGTCCTCGTGCACCGCCTTGATGCGGACCACCTTTTCCTCGTTGGCGGAAAACACCTCCACCATCCGACGCTGTAGCGCGAGGGCATCGTCCACCGGCCCGGCGGCCCACACGCCGCTCATCCCGAGCAGGACCCCGGCCAGAATGCCCGCGATCCGGCGCATCCCCCCTAAAAGAGGACGCGACTTCCGGGACGGTCAGGGGTGCCGTCGGGACCGAGGCTTTCCGCCACGTAGACCGCCTGGCGCAGGTTCCCGGCATCCCCGCTGCGCCATTCTTCGCCACCGCCCTGCGCTCCGGCACGGGCGGATTCACTCGCAAAAACCTCGATCACGAAATCCTGCCGTTCCGCCCCGGTGTCCTCGGCCGCCGCCACCGGAATCCACGACTCGGGACTCGTCGCCGCTCGCGGGACGGAGAGGGGGGAGGAGGATTCCGTAAGAAGCATCCCCACGAGGGCGGCGACTAACACCAGCCCGGCAAGGGCACCGGCAGGCCGGCCGAGAAAAGTGAACCCGCGCTCGAGAAGCGACCGCTGCCGTACCACCGACTGAACAATACCCCGCTCCAGATCGCGATCGAACTTCGCCCAGAAAGCGGCGTCGGGCTGCTCGGCCCGCTTGAGCCGGAGCAACTCCTCCAGAGAGGGCCGCGATTCGGGAATCCGGTCGGCCGGGCTGTTTTCCACCTTATCGGACATAGGATTGCAGCAGGGATTGCAGTTGTTGCTTGGCGTAGTGCAGGCGGGACCGGACGGTGCCGGTGGAGACTTTCAGGACTTCCGCAATTTCCTCGTGGCTCATGCCCTCCACTTCGAAGAGAACAACGACGGTTCTGTGCTTAGGAGACAACTGCTGCAGCGCTTCGTTCAATTTTTCCTGCAATTCGCGCAGGACCACCGGGCGATCCGAGCGGTTGGCACTGGTCATCGCCTCCAGCCACTCCGCGTTGACGGTCTCCTCTTGGAGGTCCTCGTAATTGAAGAAATGGCGCAGCCGGTTCTTCCTGAGATGGCTGAGGGTGGTATTCACCGCGATGCGGTAGAGCCAGGTGAAGAACTGCGAACGACCCCGGAACCGGTCGAGGGAGCGGAACGCCTTGATGAAGGTTTCCTGGGCGAGGTCATTCGCGTCTTCCCGATTCGAAGTCAGGTTGTAGATCACGCTGAAGATCCGGCCCTTGTACTTGTGCACGAGAGAAGAGTACGCCGCCTGGTCGCCGGCCCTGACCCGCGCGACGAGGCGGAAGTCCGGATCGTCGCTAACGGTCTGTGCTCCCGCCGCTCCGACAGCTGCCTCTGCGTCTCGCATCCTACCAACTTAGAAAGCCTTTCCGCTCCCGGCAAGGGGGAAAGGGGAATCGGCACTACACACCGGAAAAGCGACTTTCGACATAGTCCGCCAGCTCGAGCGGAAGCTCGTTGCCAGTGCGCGCCGCGAACTGGGTCGCCCCCGCTCGCGCCTGCTCGAGCTCCTCGCGGAAATAGCCGCGAACCCGGTCGACCACGCCCCGCTCCCGCATGAGCCGCTGCAGGTCATGGCGGGCCCCGTTGAGCCGGTCACCCACCGCGGTGAACGGATCGGATCCGCCCTCGCCACTCATGACCTCGTGCAGAAGAAGCAGCGGCAGGGTCCCTTTCCCGGAGTGGAAATCGGTGCCGAGCGTCTTGCCGGTGCTTTTCTCACTGCCAAGGACATCGAGAAGATCGTCGTAGATCTGGTAGGCGATTCCCAGGTGCCGCCCGAGCGCCGCCGCNTCGGCCACACTCTCCCCGCGGGGATGCCCGAGAATGGCTCCCAGACGACAGGCCACNTCAAACAGCACGGCNGTCTTTCGCTCGATGATGCGGAAGTATCGCTCCAGCCCATGCCGGTCCTCGCCCGGCTCCAGCGATTGCTCGACCTCCCCTGCACAGACCTTGCGGGTCGCCTCCGAAACCAGCCGGCAGACCTCCGTCGTCGGGAAACGACTGGCCACTTGCAAGGACTGGGCAAAGAGCGCGTCGCCGAGGAGAACAGCAGAGGTCACCCCGTGCTTGCGGGAGACCGTGGGGGAGTCGTGCCGCAGCTCGGCCTCGTCGAGGATGTCGTCGTGCACGAGGGTCGCCAAGTGGACCAGGCGGCCCGGACCATCTCTTCGTTGAAGTCGCCCTGCGCGTTCGTTCCGGTCAGGAACAAGGCGATCGGTCGCAGGCGCTTGCCGCTGTGCCCAAGGGCATAGTCGACGAGTTCGCGCAACTCCGGCTCGAAATCGCTCCGCATCGCGGCGAAGTACTCATCCAGCTGGACCAGAAAGGGTCCGGCAGTCTCGAAGAAACGAAGAGGAGACTCCGCCGCATCTTCCCGGTTCTGCGAAGCGATCAAAGGCATGCTATCGGGACCGTAGACCTTGTGTGGGGAAAAGCAAGCAAGGCCCTCTTCTCTCAGGAACCGGGCTTCACCGCTGGAATCGCCGCGAGGTCCCCGGGCAAATCCGTAGGCGCGTAGGTGGGAATCTCCAGGGTGACGAGCGCCTCGAAAGGGATGGCGAAGCCGAGGTCCCCGCCGCCCCGGTTGACGAGGACGGCCAATGCCACCGGCAGGGCGCCCGCCGCCTCCACGAGGGCGATGGTTTCCCGGGCCCTCCCCCCGCGGGTCACCACATCCTCGACCACGAGCACCCGCTCCCCCGCTGCCAGCCGGAATCCCCGCCGGAGGACAAGGCTGCCCCCGGCATCCTTCTCTGCAAAGAGGAAGCGGGCGGCCGACTGCCGGGCCACCTCCTGCCCGAGGACCAGCCCCCCCATCGCCGGGGCGACCACCGTCGAATAGTCCAGCCCCACCAGCCGCTCCCGGAGGAGCTCCGCCAGCCGCTCGACCCGGCCAAGATCCTCGCAGACCCGCGCGCACTGGAAAAACTGTCGGCTGTGCAGACCCGAACGCAGGATGAAGTGGCCCTCCAGCAGGGCCCCACTCTCCCGGAACATCCGGAGGGCCTCGTCTTCCGCCGTTTCCGTCATCTTCCCGACCGTGGCGACCCGTCCCCGGCGGGGCAACGCCCATCGCGGGAACCTGCCCCGTACCGAGGGGCCGACAGCTCCTCTCTCCCCGCCGCCCTCCCGAAGACAGTCTTGCCTGCGCCCGGGCCCGGCAGCACCCTCCCGATTTCTCCACGCGCATGCATCTGAGCGAGATCAAGCTGAGCGGTTTCAAAAGCTTTGCCGACACCACCCGCCTTCACCTCCCCCCGGACCTCACCGCCGTGGTCGGTCCCAACGGATGCGGGAAAAGCAACATCGCCGACGCCATTCGCTGGGTTCTCGGTGAGCAGAGCGCGAAATCCCTCCGCGGGGAAAGCATGCAGGACGTCATTTTCGGCGGGGCCGAGAAGCGCAAGGCCCTCCCCTACGCGGAAGTCGTCCTCACCTTCCGTGACTGCGAGGACTACCTCGGGGCCGAGTACCCGGAGGTGGAGGTGACGCGCCGGGTCCATCGCGACGGCGGCGGGGAGTACCGGATCAACGGCCGCACCGTCCGGCGCAAGGACCTGCAGCGACTCTTTATGGATACGGGTATGGGCCGGGTCGCCTACTCCTTTCTCGTCCAGGGCCAGGTCGATCAGATCCTTTCCTCCAACCCCACCGATCGCCGTATCATCTTCGAGGAAGCCGCAGGGATCTCCAAGTACAAGAGCCAACGCCGGGAGGCCCTCAACAAGCTCGCGCTGGTCGACGGGAATCTCGCCCGGGTCGCGGATATCCTTGCCGAAGTCAGCCGACAGATGGGGACCCTCCGCCGGCAGGCTTCCAAGGCCCTCCGCTACCGCCGGGTCCGGCACCGCTGCACCTTTCTCGAACAGGCCCTCCAGGCCCGCGAGGTGCGCGAGCTCGACGAGCGCATCGCCGCCAACGAGCAGGCCCTCGCCAGAGCCCGCGCCACCGAGGCAGGCCGCCGGGAAGAGGTGGCGACCCTCGAGGGACAGCAGGCCCACCTCCAGGAGCAGAGGGCGGCCTGCCAGCGGGAGATGGAGGGGGTCCAGGACGAGGTTTACGAGCAACGCTCCGCGGCGGAAGCCGCCGCCCAGCAGATCCAGCTCCTGCAGGAACGCCGCAAGGACTTCGAACAGCGGCGCCACCATCTCGGGGAAGAGATCGAGCGCATCGGGAAACAGCGGGCCGAGGAGGAGGCCAGTGCCGAGGAGGAGCGCCAGACCCGGCAAGCCCAGTTGGAACTGCTCACCGGTACCGACGCGGAAAACCAGCGACACGAGGAGGCCGTCCGGGAGGTGGCCACCCGGCTCGCCGATCGGGAAGCGAGCCTGCGGACCCTCCGCGACCAGCTCCGCAAGCGCGAGGAGACCCTCGCCCGCCTCCGCTCCGAAGTGAGCCACCTCGAGCTGGAGCTGAAGTCCTTCGAGGTCCGGCAGGGCCACGCCCGCGACCAGCTCACCGAAGCCCGGAACGAACGCGAGCGGCTCGAGCGGGAGATCGGGGAGCGACAGGAGGACTGGGCCACCGCCCGCCGGGAGACCGCCGAGGCGGAGCAGGCGACCGCGGACCTTCGGGCGGAACTGGAGGACTTGCGCACCCGGCACCGCGACCTCCAGGCCGACGTCCAGGAGGAGGACCGCCACCTCGCCCGGCTCGCCGCCCGGCGCCAGGTCCTGCAGGACCTCCAGGATCGGCTCGAAGGCTACGGGGAAGGCACTCGCCAGCTCCTCCAGTCCGAGGACGGTCCGGAAGGCGAGCTCCTCAACCGGCTCCTCCAGGTCGAACCCGGCACGGCCACCGCCGTGGAAGCCCTCCTCGGCGAAGCGGCCGGTGCCCTCCTCCTCGCCGGCACCCCGGAGACGGGGACGCTCCTCGCTTCCCTGCGCGAAAGCGGAGCCGGCCGCACGGCTCTCCTCGATCCCAGCCTCCGTCTTCCGACAGCCGCGCCCCCCACTCCCGCCCCGCCCGGTCTCCGCCCGGCCCTCGAGGTCGTCCAAGGGCGGGACGAGGCCATCCACACCCTCCTCGAGGTCCTCCTCAACGATTGCTTCCTCGCCGATTCCGAGGACGACTTCCTGCGCTGGCGGCGGGAGCACCCCGAGGCCCGCTACCATCAAGTGGCCACCCCGGAGGGCACCGTTTTCGGGGCGAGCGGTCTCATCCTCCGTGGCCATTCCGGGGGCGAGGATTCCTCCCTCCTCGGCCGGGAGGAGGAAATCCGCCGCATCGACACGGAGACCAGAGAGCGCCAGGACCGCTGGGACCGCCTCCGCGCCGAGGCCCACCGCCTGCGCGGGGAGGCGGAGACCTGCGAATCCCGCCTCGAAGCCGGCCGCCAGGAGGAAAACCGCCACCGGCAGGAGCGGGATGCGCTGGAGCGATCCCTGCAGGCCCTCCGCAAGGATGCGGAGAACCGCGCCGCCACGATCAAGCAGGCCCAAGCCGAGCTGGAAAAGCTGGAAGGGGACCGCGACCGCCAGGCCGGGGAGCTCGCCGGGCGCCGCCGCTCCCTCGAGCGCGAGGAGGCAACCCGCGACGGGGAGCGACAGCAGGCGGACCGTGAGGAGGAGGCCATCGCCCGCCTTCGCGAGGAGCGCGAAGAACGCCAGGCCGCCTGGAACCAGGCCCGGATGGACCACGCCGGCCGCCAGCAAGCCCTGCAACTGGCCGAGCGCGGACTCTCCGAGGCCGAGCGGCGCACGGCCGAGCTGCAACGGTTGCAAGCCTCCCATGAAGCTGAGCGGGAAACCCTCGCCGACCGGATCCAACAGACCCACCGCGAGGAGGAACAGCACGAGCAAGCCCGCCACGCTGCCTCCGGAAAGATCGGGAGTCTCCGCGAGAAACTGGAGACCGAGCGCGAGAAACTGCGCGGGTGGGACCACCAACTGGAGACGACCGCGGAAAAAGTCCGCGCGCTGCAGAAAGCTCGCGAGGAAGCCGCCGATGCCCTTCGCGAACACGAGTTGGCCCTCGCCCGGGACCACTCCCGCCGGGAGACCCTCCTCGAGCAAAGCGAAAACGCTGGCATCGCCGACCTTCGCGGGATCGACCCCCGCCGCGCCCTCTGGGAAGCCGACCGCGATCTCGGACGCGGCCCCTCCCTCGACGACGAGTCCGGGGAGGAGGATCCCGACGCTACGCCCGCCGGGGACGCTCCCGAGCCGGACGAGGAAGAACTCGCCGCCTACACCAGCCCCGACTGGCAAAGCCTCGCCGAGGAAGCCGGACGGCTGCGCTCCAAACTGCAGTCCATGGGCTCCGTCAATCTCGTCGCCATCGAGGAGTACCGCGAACTGCGGGAGCGCCACGCCCAGCTCCAACAGCAGAGCGAGGATCTCTGGCAGTCCAAGGAGGAACTCGTCCGGGCGATCGATGAGATCAACGAGACCTCCCAGACCCTCTTCGCCGAGACCTTCGCCAAGATCCGCGAGAATTTCCGCGAGACTTACCAACACCTCACCGGCGGCGGCGAGGGGGATCTCGAGTTGATCGAGGCCGAAAGCGGGGACACCCTCGAGGCCGGGGTGGAAATCAGGGCGCGCCCCCCAGGAGTACGGACCAGTTCCCTCAGTCTGCTCAGCGGGGGCCAACGGACCATGGCCGCCGTCGCCCTGCTCTTCGCCATCTACCGCGTCAAACCCAGCCCCTTTTGCGTTCTCGACGAGCTGGACGCCCCGCTCGACGACGCCAATGTCGTCCGCTTCACCGAGATGCTCCAACAATTCACCCGTTTCTCCCAGTTCCTTGTCATTACCCACAACAAGCGGACCATCGCCGCCGCCCGGTCCATCTACGGAGTGACCATGCAGGAGAAAGGGGTCTCCCAACTCGTTTCCATGCGCTTCAACCAGCACACCGAAAAGGCCGAGGCGATGGCCGCCGAACCGGCCGGGGCCTCCCCCTCCGGACCCGCCGGAACCGGATGATCTCCGATCGTCTCCGCGCGCGGATCCCCGTCCTCCCGGTGGATCCGCCGGGACCGCCCAAGGCCCCCCCCGACTCCCTCCGCGAGTCCTTCGCCGCCGCCCGGGCCGTCACCCGAACCCACGCCAAGAGCTTCTTCTTCGCCTCCCGATTCCTCCCGCGCGCCCGCCGGGACGCCGCCTACGCGGTCTACGCCTACTGCCGCACCGTCGACGACCGTATCGACGAGGCTCCCGACGCTGCCCATCTTCCCTCCCGCGCGGAACTGCAGGAGGACAATCGCCTCTTTCTCCGCGGCGAGCACCCCGCCCCCTTTGCCCCCGCCTTCGCCTGGGTTTGCCAGCACCACCAACTGCCTGCCCTACTCCTCGACGAGCTGGTGGAGGGTTGCTGCCGCGACCGCGAAACCGTCCGCCTCCCCGATTTTCCCGCCCTCGAGGAATACAGCTACCTGGTCGCCTCCGTCGTCGGCCTCATGATGTGCCGCGTCTTTGGAGTCTCCTCCGCCGACGCCTACCCGCGAGCCGCCGAAATGGGCATCGCCATGCAGCTGACCAACATCCTCCGCGACCTGCGCGAGGACTTCCACCGCGACCGCATCTACCTGCCCGCTGACGAGCTGCACGAGGCCGGGATCAACCTCGCCACCGTTCTTCGCGACGGGCCCTCCACCCCCGGCTGGGTCCCCTTCCTTCGCGCCCAGATCGAACGGAATCGACAGTGGTACGCCTCCGCCGCCCAAGGCCTCCCCCTCCTCCGCGACCGCGGAGGGGCCCGCACCGCCGCCGTCATGGCACGCGTCTACGCAGGCATCCTCGACGCCCTCGAGCGACACCACTACGACCCCCGCTCCCGCCACTACGTCCCCCTCCCCCGCAAATGCCTCCTCGCCCTCCGCGCCCTCCGCTAAAACCTCCTCACCCAACGCCCCCCACCCTCCACATCTCATCTTGACGGCGGCTCGCCGGAATATAATGACAGGCTTTTAACACACTTGACACAGAGGGTAGGTAATGTTGGGGTGGTGTGGTATGAGACGACGGCGCTACAAGTTGAAGGGGGAGGGGTACTACTATTTGCGGGGCGAGTTGGTCGGGGAGTTTCGGTTGGGGGCGGAGGAGCGGGAGTTCCTGATGCGGCTGGCGGTGCGGGCGACGGAGTTCTCGGGGGTGGATGTGCTGGAGTGCGTGGTGTTGCCTACGGGGATTCAGCTGGTGGTGGTGGCCGATCCGCGGGAGCGGGGGGATGTGGGGGCGGAGGAGCTGGTGGCCCGGTACCGGGCGCTCTACGGCCGTGCGGTGGGCTGTCTGGGCTACGACGCGGACGGGCTGGAGGCGGTGCTGGCCAAGGGAGGCGCGGACGCGCGCCGGGCCCGGCGGTCTCTGATCGCGCGCATGCACGACATCTCCGAACTGATGAAGACGATCAAGCAGCGCTTCTCCCGCTGGTTCAACCGCCGCCACCGCCGCAAGGGTCCCC
>P_1C_Liq_3_UnCtyDRAFT_1000097_pt1 | contig 12475 bp, 23 predicted proteins | sample Pon1CUnioCityCA_5_FD_10231 | JGI IMG/M metagenome (IMG submission 10231)
CACCAATCTTACACATAATGTCGTGACACTCAATCGAACTCAGCTTACGGCCAACAGCATTACGGAACTTATCAATGGTGAAGCGGAACAGGTCTTCCAGAGGAGCAGGACCAGATGCACGTCCGCCAAAGGTCTTCAGCTTGGCACCAGCAGGACGAACACCAGAGACATCCCACTTAGGTACCTCACCAGCCCAGAGAAGGCTCAGGAGTTGACGATACGCTTTAGCCCAACCTTCCTTGCTGTCCTTCACTACAATGGTTGTATCACTGTCATATAGGTTGTCAGGCACCTCTGGTAGTTTGTTGATATACTGACGCTCGACAGAGAAGCCTACGCCTGTGCCACACAGCAAGATAAACATAGCCTCGTCAAAAGACTTAGGGTCATCTACAGGCAAGTAGCTACAGTTGTAGATACAGGTGTTGTCCCGATCAGCAGCCTTACCAGCAGTCATCATAGCTCGCATGGAAGGCATTACTTCAAGGTTAAGGATAGCTTGTTCAATACCGTTTTCAGCTTCTGTCCCACCAACAACAGGTAAAACAATCTGGTCCATGAAGCGGTCTACAGTCTCTTGGAACTCTTCACGACGATTCTCATCAGGAAGCCAACGGGAGTAGCGGCTCTTGTGGATAAACGACATGTAAGGGGTAGGCAGGTAGTTGTTGCTCATTAAAGTAGGTCTCCCAAGTAAACTTTCGGATAGGCTTTGTTCTTTTCGATTTTACCATCAGGTCGTCGCTTAACGGTGCCATTAGCTTGAACACAACGCCCAATGTTGTTCTCGTGTACTCGTCGTACAGCAGTGTCTAGGTCATAGCTCATAGCATTAGCATAACCGTAGATAACGTACACAAGGTCAGCCAACTCTTTCAGGTCATTCTCACTACGGATCACCCCTTCTTTAGCCCACTCATCAAGTTCTTCCCCAATTAGCTTCACATAAAGGCTTGGGGTTGGCTGCTGCTCTGTAACCTTAGCAAACTCTTTAACCATTTCACTTACAGTCATATGGTCCCTAGTCTCAGGCTCAACGCCACTGTAGTAGCTTTCCGATTCTTCCCACTCATCAATTTGATCTTGTGTAATCACTTATAGACTCCCCATAGTTCCGTCAGCATTCCTGACATATACATCAGTCCTCCAATAATTGCAAAAGCTACTAGCGCTGGTATGTATTCGTGCTTATTGTTTTTCTTATTCCACAGCTCAATACCCCAACTTACCCCAAAAACACCTAGCAGTGCAATTAACCACCAGTTAATCATCTCTAAGACCTCCCATAGTTACTTCGTAAAGCGGTCTACCGACCTATGAAAATTGTTTGTGTATCTTCTGTAGCACCCCTTTCCCAGAAGTACCAACAGTGATTGTCTGTCCCCCTGACAAATTCGTGTTCCGTAGGTTTGTCCCGTGTAGGGCACCACCAACCTGTGTACTCAAGAGGTGAATTGGGTTTGTCCCCCATCAAAAAGACTCTTTGCCAGAACCACTTTTTTTCAGCCAACTCTTTAGTTAATACAGGGTCATCTGGCGCAAGGGTTTTAGTGACCCACTCAGACCTAAACCAAAAAAGTCTCCCTACCGACACTACCCTAGAACACCTTTTCATGTAGTCACTAAAGTAAACATTGTGGGCCATGTCTGCTGGTAGCAGTAACCAGGTAGGTTTAAGACTAACGAAGTGGTCAATCATAGGCAACAACACACCCTTAGTGTAAGGAGGATTACCGATGATTAAATCACACCCAGCAAGTTCATGTTTTGATAGGCACATAGCGTCCCATCGTGTAAACTCTCCTAAGAGACCTTCGGTCGACGTACTTTGTGCTAGAGGCTCAATGTCACTAGCCCACACACACCTAGCAGTATTACCAATCAAGTTAATCAACTGACCGGACCCACAGTTAGGTTCTGCATAAGTCTTGCCTTTGATAAACTCAAGGAACTTAGGTGGTAGTGCTTTAGGGTCTGTGGTTTCGTATAAGTCTCTAGGCATCTTCTCCATACTTGAGCGTTTACCCATCAGAAAAACCTACATAAACACTTAAAGACACTATAGTTGCACTATCTGGCATAATTGGGTTGCCAAGGTCCACCTCTTTAACACCCCCTAGTGTATCACCGTTATCTAAAACCACTTTAAATTTTCTTGGGTCCGTCACTACAACCTCTTTGATATAACGCTCACTCATCAGGTATATTCCCCCCGAAGCCTGTCCAGTGAGATAAACTCCGGATCATATGTTTATCCTCCACACCTACCCAAGCCTCCATTGATACCAAGGTTAGATAAGTCTCCCCACAGCATCGCCTCAACCTCATATCCTACAGAGTCCGACTTGATCCTCACAGCTTTACTGAACTCTTCAGCAGAGGGTTTCTTATAAAAAGTCTGAAACACAACATTCTTCATCCCACAAGGTTTATCATAAGTTAAAGCCCAAGAATGGGATTGGTCTACAGTGTTCTCAAGTTCATTCACTAGCATACTCCTTCTCAAGCCTACTCAGAGAGACCCACTCATGGTCATAGACCCCGTTCCCGATATTACGCTTAACTACCACACCAGTTCGCCACTCTCGGTTACTCTGACCCGCCCAAGTCTCTTCCGCTCCCTTGAAGCAGCCCACCACATGCCCAATAGTCGGGTTAGGGAATGTAGCCCCTTGATAGTAATACCCGTATTTATGGCTATGACCGACACTGACAGAACATCCCACTTTGGATAGAAGAGTATAAGCATGGTGGATGCCTGAGATAGCAGCACCATAATTCCCACTAGACACAAAATGGCCGTAAAGCACACCATCGTAGTCAACGAGGGCGGGGCCGGAATTAACGTACTCGTGGTATTCATCGAACCAGTAGTTTGTTTGTAGATGCCCAAAGGAAATCCCGTGTTTCTTTCCCTCAAGTCTTGGGTCATGGGAGATAGCCTTTTTGATTCGATTCTCGTGGTTCCCTTCAAACCCGTAGAACTTAGGTCGCTTCCTCTTAGCTTTCTTGAATGGTGCCCTAATACGTTCTTGAGCATCGTTATAGTGTTCAATATCTTTTTCATAGGACTGACTCACAATAGCTTGAGGGTACCTAGTGTCAAAACTGTTGAGGCTCTTCATGTCAGCCCCATCCCCCAAGTCAACTACATAATCGGGACGTAGGTCATAAAGGAACTTACCAAGCCAATCGAACCTTTCGTTACTCACACTAGGGTCTGAATGGGCACAGGAAAATACTACTGCTGTTCTACCCACCATGATTCACCTCCAGTGGTTCCATGTTAGTATCAAAATACTTCTTGACCTCATAGGCTTCATCCATAGTCTCATACCAATAGTTGACCTGAAGTACTTGACCGTTCTCTTCAATCTTACACACTAGCATTGCATCAGCATCAGGTGGGATACCCATCTCCCAAAGCTCTTCCTCTGGGAAGTCATCTCGAAGGTAAGGCCCGTCAACTACACCCCAGATAAGAACCTTGTTTTCTACCGTAGGTTTCTTAGGTGGCCCCTTACCTAATAGTTTCTTCAGCCATTGTATCATGAGTCTTTTCCTTCTCGATAATCCGCAGCACCGTCTTCATACCCAAAGTCATAAGCCTTTTTGATAAGGTTTAAAATACGGTCATTGTCAGGCCAATACCCAAGTTTACGAATATCCCACCACAGCTCTTCTACAAGACTATCTTTATTCATCAACCCACTCCTTAGGTATTACCTTATCTGAGTATTTAAACCCGTGTTTCTCACACCAACCCGCATAAGTTGTGGATGAGTTCTTGTTGAGCTTGTTGTTGCTGTTACTAAAGACAAACCTAATGTCTAATTCAGGGTGCTGCTCTTTAATGCGAAGGTGCTTGCTTCTGTCACTTGATGTAAACCTCCCTTTAGTCTCAATGATGATACCATTAGGCAACTCAAAGTCCACGAGATATTTGCTAGGCTTCCTTTGGTATTCTACCTTACGATTCTCATACTCATAAGCTACACCCAAGTCATCTAACTGGCAAGCTACCTTATACTCTAGTCCTGACCTGAAGTCACACCTTTTGGGGGTTCCCATAGCTCTCCCTCCCATTGTTGCAGGTGCAGAAGCCTTCCGTTCTCTACAACCCTTTCATAGTCACCCTCGTAGGCATCAAGACATTTCTTGAACAGTTCTTCCTCTGTAGTGGCATCCCCTAGAAGTTTCTGTGCCTTCTTAGGGCCGATCCCATGGATACCCGGAATATTGTCAACACGGTCCCCTGTAAGAACTTGCTCATAGAAAAACCTCAAGGCACTCTCAGGTGTGTTCTCAATAAACTCATCTTTAACGAAGTTGTATCTCCAGCAAGGAACAGTATCGAAGTCCTTGTCCACAGAGACAATCACTGTAGAACTCATGTTGCCTTTGTACGCCTCAATAGAGATAGCATCATCCGCTTCACACCCTTGAGTGACTTGTGCTGCCCACTGAGACTGAAGATAGTCCCTACAGTGTTGGTAGTGGGTAGGCTTTACAGTGTCCCTACGGTTTGCTTTATACTCCTCAGTCTTGGCTATGTCATACCTAAAGTTTCCCTTTCCTGTAAGCCAACAGTAGAAGTTATTGCCGTGAGGAAACACCACAGTCTTGCCTATAGTGTAGTCCATAATCTGGTCCAATACCTTATCAGCTTCTTCTGGTGGTTTGTCTTGAGTAGAGAACGCTGCCCGATATACAAGCACGTCGCCGTCTACGATCACCTTGGTTATTCTGTCTGGTTTACTCATTTTGCTACTGTTAAGACCTCCGTACAAAAGTCAAAGTTGCACTCATGCTCGACATCATACTTAAGCCCACAATTAGGACAAGCCCACAGAAGGTCAGGCCCAATTTCTACAACAAAAAAGTTGCTGCGGGGTTCAAGAGGTAAATTGCACTGTGCACAAGGGTCACCCTCAAAGAAAGACTCACACATGCTTCACCTTAAAGATCAGTCTTATAGATTGTTCCACGAGAAGTAAGCAACTGTAACTGCTCACAGTCATAGCCAGCCTGTTCAGTAATCTTTACGAGATACCACAACCAACTATGAACATCCAAGTCCTCTACGTGTTTGCTGTAGGAGATGACTTCAGCATCACCAAAGTCTTCCTCCTCATACGAGATTGTTGTTATCACTTTAGGCATTCTTAAAAGTCATCCTCTTCAAAAGGTGTGTCCGAGAACTCAACAAGGTTAGTGATACCAAGAGCCTCAAGTCGCATGTAGCGAGGTTCAAACCGAACCTTACTCTCAGTGCCATTACCGATAGGACCAAGCTCCTCGTAGTCATAGTCCACAACGGCATCATCCTTAAAGACCTTGACACCGGGGACACCGCCCTTGTCCATCTCTTTGATCTCACCTTTCTTGTCACGATACTCACGGATGTCGTTAAGTTTACGCTTCAGTTGGATATACTTACCGATGCCAAAGTCTTCGTTACCATCCTTGATGCGAGACATCTCTTCGCCAGTCTTGGGGTTAGTTACCAGAGGCTCGAAGCCTTCATATTCCATCAGGTAAGCGATCTGTTCCTCACTGGTGAAGTAGCAGTTGACCTTAGCTTCAGGGTTCTTAGCCAGTTCTCTTAGCCATTTCTGATCGCTGTTGGCATCACCACGGTCAAGATCGCTAGGCTTACCAATCAGAGAGGTGTCAACCTCGACATCCCCTTCATAATTGCCACTTAAAAAATCTTCCTTGCTGACCTGTTCACCCGTCTCTTTAATTACATATCGGGTGTGGTCAAGTACCTTGGGATATTCCAGAACCATGTCAAGTGTCATAGTGTGGCCGTTAGTTTTCATGTCTCATCCTTTAGTTACGATAGTGATTCTCTGTTGCGCCCTGTATAGTATTATAAGTACTTTTTCACCGGGATTATTCAGGTTTCACAAGATAAACCTTCAGTGTTGCAAAAGTGACTCACCCTAGCGCGTGAGCGCGTCGATGCTCTGCATCTTTTAATGCACTGAGGCGTAATCCGGGCCAAACTCAGCATCAGCACCAATAGTCACATTAAGTTTCAATGTCTCGTTGACCTTCCTCATAGCTTCTTTAAGCAACTCCTCTGTCTGTTTCTCTTGTCCTTTGGGTACACTGAAAAGAACCTCATCGTGGTAATTTAGTGAAATCTTAACACCCATACGTCTCATGTTTACTACCCATAGATTAAAGATGTAGTCACCTGTAGATTGATTTAACGTTGAGAATACATCACGTTCACTCCTAAGACTGTGGTAGAAACCACTAACAGGATTCTTCAACCACTTACTACCATCCCGAAGTGTCTTGACATATTGATCTTTCTCCAGTTTCAGGATAGCCCAGTTGAGTTTCCAGAAGGCATCTAGGAACTGTTGTGCTTCTCTTTGTGTCATACCTGTTTCCCTTGCCAGCTTCGCTACACCAACCTTATATGTGCTAGAATAGTTTGTAGTCTTGGCTGGTGCCCTCATAGCGTCCAGAACCTCAAACCTTTGCCGATCTTTGTTGCCGATCCCATGAACTTTACAATCAACGTAGAACTCGTAGTCCTCTTGGGTAATTTTACCAGCCACAACCAACAACGTCATGTGAGGGTCGAAGCCTTCTGTGTTCATACTCTCGACATACTCAGGATCATAAGACCACAAGAAATGGCGTTTAGTAGAATCCTCTAGCGAACTTACATCAGCACCACAGAGCACCATAGGAACCTCTTCTTTCTCAAAAGGGTCTCCATCAGGTAATGAGCAAGCCTTGAACCTGAAAGCCTTTGGAGCTACAATACACCCTCGAATCTCCTTACCCCAAGGGCTTCCAACACCCGGCAAGTTCACAATAGGCTTCCTATGCTTCAACCTCAAAGTATTCGTAAGACCTGCTGCACCAGCTACCAGCTTACCGTCACGATTCTCACTCAAGAAGCCCTCAAAAATACTCTTCCTGTGTTGGGCTACAGTAAGTCCTTCAAGTTCCTCAATGGCAGGCTCACGGTCCTTAAGACGCAAGACGCTGTCTGTCAGTTCTCCCTTTCGAGGATCACTTTGAGCCACATACCGCACTTGAGGTATCTTCTTCTCATCCCCAGTGAGTTTGTTACGCTCATACTTGTAGGTGCAGGGGGACCAGTTGAGAGAAAACAACCAGTCTTTGATCTGGATAGTACTCTTAGGGTTCCCCTCTACCCACTCAACAACAACTGGCCCTTCAGTGTCCTCTGGTAGTTTCAGTTCCTTTAGTGTGTCAAACCATTTCTTACCGTGGGCGCTGTAGCTACCGTCCTGCTTGTAAAGGTTCTTAGGCTTGTTCTGTGTCTTACCGGGAACCTTTGGCATTACTTTAGCAAGTGCTTGAGTTTTCTCCTCTACGATATGTGTTAGTTCATCATAGTGCCTCTGTGCTTTCTCTACGTCGAGTGTCAATGGGTTTTCTTCTTGGTCTCTGAGGCAGTCAGCCTTGAAGCTAAGATACTTTAGGAATCTTAGGGTGTCTTTATTCATATATCTCTTCAAGCCTCTTCTTCTGTTTCAGCCATTCTAGCCAGTTAATCTTCACGTCCTCAACGCACCTGTGAGCATACTCCTCATAGCTGAGGTTCTCCCAGTCATCTACTTCAGGTTTCTTAACACCATGCTCTTTACCAATAGCATCAAGCCCATGTGAAGCACGATCAGGATATAGATACCTAGAGACCCAAAGAGTGTCGATATACTTCTTGTATTCTAGCGGTATGCCGAGAAGCCTATTGAACACTACCATGTCGTGCATCACAGCATTGTGCATCACTAGAAGATCAGCACTCTTGATTACTGCCCGCATGTCATCGTAGTCACCTGTGCTGTGGTAAGTCTCCCCGTCTTCTGTATAACTCATCACATGCAGCTTTGTGCAGTCGTAGGCTAGACCATCTGTTTCAGTGTCAGCTACAAGTATTCTCATTTAGTGACTCCTGTATTACTTTGGCTGTGTCTTCGCAGAAGCTAGCGTGTTTACTCAGGTTTTCTTCCGCAGTAATGATCTGTAAGTTTCCAGACCAATGAGGACCACCTTTAGCTAGAGGCCAGATATGATCTATGTGATACTCAACACCAGTGGCTTTTGTCAAGAGGTCACGTAGTTTGTAGATTTGCAGTAGTCTTTCCTTTTCAACAGAGCAGTCTATGAGGGCCTCTGGTATAGCATCTTTCGTCAAGGCTCTACGTTTTGCACGTTTTTCTACATACTTCTCCTTATTCTCTTTATAGTGCTGTTTGAAGTAATCCAAGAGTTTCTCACGGTTCTCTTGATAGTATTGCTTGATCTTCTCCTTGTTCTCTTGATAATACTGCTTATCGTACTGCTTACGACACTGCTTCCTACAATTCTTACATTGAAACTGTAGACCATCCTTAGCTTCCCGCTTTTTGTGGAACTCTGATCGTGGCTTCTCCTCTTTGCATTTGCTGCATACTTTAGTATCACTCAAAACTCATCTCCTCTGTCTGGCGTAATCGGTTCTGCTGGTCCCGTGTATTCCTGAACCATCGTAGTGTCCACATCATAACGCAACATACCTGCTGGACCTGTAGTCGCAAAAGGACGGTTCTTGGTCACTGTAAGATGCGTAGTGTTCTTATCGTCAGCATCCTCAGCCAATTTATCACGTTGCAACTCAAGCAGCACAATGGCTTCCTCCTCAACAGACTTAGCGTATTTAGTATGCCCATCATTATTGACGTGACTGATGCAGATGATCCCTACGTTACGTCGCTTAGAGAGCTCTACAAGTTTCACACCAAGCTCAGTCAATGCACTTGTAGCACCATCAACACCACTAAGGTAAGCAAGACGCTGTAGGTGGTCAATGAAGATATAGTCCGCATTGTAGATAGTGATCGCATGTTTACATTGCTTCAGTGTAGACTCAAGCGGGTCATGAGGGTCAATGTCAAAGGATACAAACTTCTCTTCACCAACCACATTCAACAGAGCCTCTTCGAATTTCTCGTCAGAGATGTAGTTAAAGTGCTGGTCTTCTTCAGTGTTGACGTTAGTGTTCAATTCATAAGTAGCCATCCCTCTTGCTGTTGTTGCTTTCATCTCTTCCATGGCCAAATTAGCCACTACCTTACCGTGGTTTCTGACCAGATCGTGCTGCACATACCGAAACAGAGAGGTCTTTCCTACGCCGGGGGGTGCCTTGACGACAGTGATACCGCCTTTGATCCACCCACGCATGACCTTGTTAAGAGCCTCTACAGGTGTCTCAGTGTACTCGTAAGGGGTCTCCTCCCTGACAGCCTTTAACCAGTCCTCAGAGCCGCTCACAAAACCTGCTGGTGAATACTTCTTAGCTGCCCACCAAGCACTCACATAAGCCTTTCCGTCACCATTCATAAGGAAGTCGTTAGCATCCTTGTGCTGGCCGTGGTTCATCAGGTAGACCTTGCCGGGAAACAAGTCAAAAGCTACTTCAGCAACCTTACGCCCCGGCTCGTCGTTATCAACACTCAAGATGATCTTGTCAAAAGAGTCTAGCCAGTTTTTACACTTCTCCCACAGTTTACCAGAAGGGGTAGCACTTGGCAGTGAAACCACAGGGTTCATAAACTTACCGTTCTGTAGCATCTGCCAAGCTGACATAGCATCCAGTTCACCCTCAGTCACAGTGACCATCTTTGAGCAACCAGCAGGAAACAACTGCATCCCAAACAGTTCATCACTCTTGAGGCCCTGAGCAAAAAACTCCTTAGCCAACTTCTTGCGAATCTTATTCCCACCCGAGGGGTATTTGAAGTAAACCTTATCGTCTTCAGTGGTCACTCCGAAGTGTTCCATTGTGTCTTTGTGGATACCCCGCCAAGGTTCATACTTACCTTTCTGTTCAGTTACCTCAGTGATGTTTTTTGGCATAAAACTCCCTTCACACTTCTCGCCCATAAAAGGTAAATCCTCTTTGTTACTTGTGTATCCACCTGAAGGATTCACCTTAAAGTTACGTCCATTCCCATGTCGCCCCCACAGTTCACCAGTGTCTTGATGCAACCAAGTGACTAACCCACAAGAGTGGCAGTAGCCTTGGTTCTTGCTGGTGTTCCAAGCATAGGAGTCACTGCCGTTAGTGTCTGCTGTATGTGCAGGGCATTGGCCTTTTGTTTCACTCATAGTCAATTACCCCAGCCTTTTTCAGTTCAAAATAATTATCTGCCTGATACATAGAGATACCTTTTTCCTCGGCAAAGGCTTTGATAGCATCTTCCTCATCCATCTGGTCTTTTTCTTTTTGGTTTAAAGGCCGATAACCAACAACAGTTACACTTGGAGGCCCTAGCCAATCCTCATAAGGTTCCATATTAGATTTGAACTTAAGGTAACAACCCTCCAAGCCCTGCCGTTCAGCCCTCTCAATTAGATCACTACACAAGTCAAAAATATCTTGGGGTGAGTATTCTTCGTGGTCTTGGAGGTACTCCTCGTCCTGCCAAACTTCCGCCTCGGCCCACTTACGGTAGTCACTGTAGTCATTCATAGCCAATCACCCCATGTTTCTCAATATCATTCAGGATAGCCTTTAATTGCCACTTGAGGTCTTCGATAGATTCACCTTCTACAGTGACAGGCTCTTGTGTCCAAGTAGGACCATCATCCAAAGGATAAACCTCGTGATCCCCATACCATACATCCCAGTTGTCCTCGGTGTGCTTTATAGCTTGATAGTGCCAGTGGCTCATTGGTTATCCTCCGGCCCTTTGTAGGAACTACATCCAACAGAAAAATCACTGAAGGCCACTGGTGGTTCCCCTTCAAGACTTTTCCACCACTTCTGAGCATTAGCCTTGTGTTCATCAGTAAAGTTACGGAAACACTCTGTATTGATGCAGTCACTGGAACAGAAGGTCATATCACGGTAACATATTGCCATTAGTTTCTCCTAACAAGTAAGTTTACTTTCTTTTGTGAGAAGCAAGGGAATCTACTTGCTCTAGTCATATGCGTCAATGGGTATAATATCCATCCTGTAAAGAGGTAGTCCAAATTTTCTTTTTAGGTAGTGCATTTCAGACGTGGCTAAAGACATATCTTTCCAAAGAGAATAGGAGACTTCCCCACCTTCAATTACAACTAAAAGGTAAAAAGTCATTGCAACACACCCTCTACAAGCAATGGTGCAGCTACAGGAAACTGCTTCTTAAGTTCTTCATACACTCTCTCAGCAACCAATCGACTTTCGTGCTGAGCCTCTGGGTGAATACGCAACTTACACATGTTAGCAAAGGCTCCTAGTGTTCCACTCCATGTCCATGCAGTCATAAGGGACTGGGGGAGAACCATCCGTGCTTGCTCTGGTGCTACTCCGATTTCTAGTAGGTAATTAAAGTGGTCAAGTGTTCCGTCGATACAAGTTGCCATACCTTGGATTCCAGTGGGCTTCTCAAGACTCCCTTGCTTCTTGTCTTCCGCAGCCTTACGCCAGTAGTCAGGTTCATAGAACTCAATGTCATCTGTGATATACCGACGAGAGAACTCTGACATAATGAGGTATTCATGTTTCACCAACTGCGCCCTTACGAAGATAGGTGCCTTCACCTCAAAGCTAAAGAACCCGTGGTTAAAGGGTGTGTCATGTGTAGGTGTGTTGCGCCATTGCCAGAGTTTTTCTTTAAGATCGTCCATATCCTCAGAGCCGCCAAGCATAATGACCTCAGAACAGAAGTCCTCAAAGTCATCAGCAGTCATGCCACGAGCAAGGAACTCAAGAAGGCGTTTGTCTTTTGCTTTCAGTGCCTTTTCGTGTGGACCATTAGTATCCACACCTGAATACACCCACTCACTACGCTTACCAAAGCTCCTACGCGCTGCGTTGACGATACCCAAGCAACTTCCTGTAGGTGGTACATCAGGGTTCAACTGCACAATAATCTGTTTTTCACTCATCTGTGTTTTCCTCTTTTATTCTAAACGACCTACACCAAGAGCTTGGTCTGTCAGACTTACTTAAAACAAAACTAGTTGGTAGCCTCATCCTTAGACTTCTCCTTATACCTGAAGTACATCCACGCCGTATAAATCACTGGTAGTATAAAGATCATACCGCAAGACCAGATAACCAAAGCTAGAAAAAACAGGACGCAAAACAAAATGGTTATCATGGCCGCAATAGTTCCAAGAAGTCCGTGGTTCTCCATCAGGTAGTCAACGAAATCATCTTCCACTTGTGTTCTCCTTTTAAGTATCTTTTGACGCCAGCCCGACAGCATCCCATTCTTCGCTTAGTGACCTTGCTCTACCTGTTTCTGCGTCCCAAACATAAGCCGTGTCATTAGAGCCATGACGTTTTAGCCATGCGTATTTGCCTTTAACGTGGATACAGTCCCAATCACCCTCGCTGGTTGTCTGGTATGTCTTGCCCGCTTCGAGGGGCAGGGAGGAAGGCTTTACGGGGCGAACGCGGTAGGATTCATAGTAAATCCATTCTGGTCGAACTTCGCGCCAT
>P_1C_Liq_3_UnCtyDRAFT_1000101_pt1 | contig 12132 bp, 7 predicted proteins | sample Pon1CUnioCityCA_5_FD_10231 | JGI IMG/M metagenome (IMG submission 10231)
GCGTCGAGTCCGCCATCGGAGAGGATCGCACTGAGATCGAGCTTTGCCTGCCGTGCCGTCTCGGGTTCACGCTGCTCGAGCAGGTCGAGTCGGCCGATAAGCTCCTCCAGGGATCGCACGCCCAGCCTGGCCAGCCACTCGCGCGTTTCCATGGCCACGAAGGTGAAGAAGTTGGCGACGCGCTCCGGCGTGCCAATGAAATGCTTCATGCGAAGCACCTTCTCCTGCGTCGCCACACCGGTGGGGCAGTTGTTGAGGTGGCAGACACGCAGGTACTTGCACCCCATCGCCACCATCGGCGCGGTACCGAAACCGAAGCTCTCGGCGCCGAGAATCGCCGCCTTGATGACATCGAGCCCGGTCTTCAGGCCGCCATCGGTCTGCAGCCGGATCTTGTCGCGCAGATCGTTGGCCCGCAGCGTCTGGTGGGTCTCGGTCAGCCCGAGCTCCCAGGGCGTGCCGGCATACTTCACCGAGGTCAACGGACTGGCGCCCGTGCCGCCGTCGTAACCGGCAATGGTGATCAGATCGGCATAGGCCTTGGCCACACCCGCCGCCACGGTCCCCACCCCCGGCTCGGCGACCAGCTTCACCGAGACCAGCGCCTCGGGATTGACCTGCTTGAGGTCGTAGATGAGCTGGGCCAGATCCTCGATGGAGTAGATGTCGTGATGCGGCGGTGGCGAAATCAACGCAACCCCGGGCTTGGAGTAGCGCAGCCGGGCAATCATCTCGTTGACCTTGTGGCCGGGCAGTTGCCCGCCCTCGCCGGGCTTGGCACCCTGCGCCACCTTGATCTGCAGGACCTCGGCGTTGCGCAGATAATGCGGCGTGACACCGAACCGGCCCGACGCCACCTGCTTGATCTTGGACATGCGCTCGTTGCCGAAGCGGTGCGCGTCCTCGCCGCCTTCGCCGGAGTTGGAGCGCCCACCGAGCCGGTTCATGGCGATCGACAGGGCCTCGTGCGCCTCCGGCGACAGGGCGCCCAGTGACATGCCGGCGGAATCGAAGCGCTTGAGGATGTTCTCCAGCGGCTCGACCTCCTCCAGCGGAATGGATTCTGTCTCGCGCACACACAGCAGATCGCGGAGCGCTGCGACCGGCCGGGTGTTGACCGTTTCGGCATACACCTTGTAGCGCTCATAGTCGCCGGTGTAGGCGGCTTCCTGGAGCGCGGCGACCACATCCGGGTTGTAGGCATGGTACTCGCCGCCGTGGACATACTTGAGCAGACCGCCCTGGGTGAGCGGCTGGCTGCCGCGCCAGGCACGCTCGTGCAGCGTCCGCTGGTCTTCCTCGAGGTCGGTGAAATCCGCGCCCTGGATGCGGGAGGTGGTGCCGTTAAAGCACCGATCCACCACGTCATCGCTCATGCCGACAATCTCGAACAGCTGGGCGCCGCGATAGCTGGTGATCGTGGAAATGCCCATCTTTGAGAGGATCTTGTAGAGCCCCTTGTTCAGACCCTTTCGGTAGTTGCGCAGCAGATCCGCCAGCTCGGCGCCCTTGATTTCACCGGTACGCAGCTGGTCCTGAACCACGTCGTAGGCCAGATAGGGATAGACCGCGGTGGCGCCGTAACCGATCAGCACGGCGCATTCGTGGCTGTTGCGGGCCGTGCCGGTCTCGACCACCAGATTGGTGTCGCAGCGCAGGCCGGTGCGCACCAGGTGATGGTGCACGGCCCCGGTGGCCAGCAGGGCATGCACCGGAATCCGCTCGCGGGTGAGCTCGCGGTCGGAGAGCACCAGCAGGCTGGCGCCGTTGCGAACGGCGCTGGCGGCCTCGTCGCGGATGGCCTCTACTGCCGTTCGCAGATCGCCGTCGGCCGGATAGCTCAGGTTGATGCGATGGACCTTGTCCCCCTCGTCGTGCTCGTCGAGCAGACCGAGGAACTTGCCATCGGAGAGGATGGGCGAATCCAGCACCAGGCGTCTGGCGTGGTCCTCGACCTCCTCGAACAGGTTCTTCTCCGGTCCGAACACCGTCTCCAGCGACATCACGATCTGCTCGCGCAGCGGGTCGATGGCCGGGTTCGTGACCTGGGCGAATTGCTGGCGGAAGTTGTCGTAGAGCGGACGGACCTGCCTGGAGAGCACGGGCATCGGTGTGTCGTCGCCCATGGAGCCGACGGCCTCCTGACCGCCCTGGGCCAGTGCCCGCGTGACGATGTCGCGCTCCTCGAAGGTCACGCCAAACTGTTTCTGGTAGACGTCCAGCGCGTGCGGATCCACCGGCTCGCGCGTGGCGCCCGCCTTCAGGCGCGACGGCACATCCCGCGAATGCTCTGCCAGCCAGCGCTTGTAGGGCGCCCGGTTCTTGAGTCGCTCGTCGATGGTCTGCGGCAACAGGAGCTCGCCGGTCTCGGTGTCGGCGGCCAGCATCTCGCCGGGGCGCAGCCGGCCCTTCTCGACGACGTCGGCGGGGTCGTAGTCCCAGACACCCACCTCCGAGGCCAGCGTGATATGCCGGTCGTTGGTGATGACCCAGCGCGCCGGCCGCAGGCCGTTGCGATCAAGGGCGCAGGCGGCATGCCGTCCGTCGGTGAGGACGATGCCCGCCGGGCCGTCCCAGGGCTCGATGTGCTGGGAGTGGAATTCGTAGAACGCCCGCAGGTCGGCGTCCATCGTCTCGACGTTCTGCCAGGCCGGCGGGATCAGCAGCCGCAGCGCGCGGAAGATGTCCATGCCGCCGGTGATGAGAACGTCCAGCATGTTGTCCAGACTGGAGGAGTCGGATCCGGTGAGGTTGACCAGCGGCTGGATGGCCTCGATGTCGGGCAGCAGCGGCGTGTTGAAGCGGTATGCCCGCGCCAGGGCCCAGTTGCGGTTGCCCTGGATGGTATTGATCTCGCCGTTGTGGGCGAGATACCGGAACGGCTGCGCCAGCCGCCACTGCGGCAGCGTGTTGGTGGAGAAGCGCTGATGGAAGACCGCTAGCGACGTCTCGAGGGTCGGGTCCTGCAGGTCCTTGTAGAAAACCGGCAGGTTCTCCGGCATCACCAGTCCCTTGTAGGAGAGCACGCGCCCCGACAGGCTGGGGATGTAGAAATCCTCGTCACGGCCGTCCAGCGCCTTTTCAGCCCGCCGCCGGGCCATGAAAAGCCGCCGCTCGAATTCCGGCTCGTCCATGCCGGCCGGGGCATTGACGAAGACCTGGGCGATCGCGGGCAACGTGGCCATGGCCTGCTCGCCGCAGGCGCTGGTGTCCACGGGAACATCACGCCAGCCGGCCGCCGGCACTTCGTAATGCGCCAGTGCCTCCTCCAGCACGGACCGGGCGTGACCGGCGATGTCTCCATCCCGGGACAGAAAGACGCAGCCGGCCGCAAAATGCTCGGCCAGCTCGACGCCCTCGGCGTCCGCGGCCTGCCGCAGGAAGGCCACCGGCGGTTTGATGAGCAGTCCGCAACCGTCACCGCTTTTGCCATCGGCGGCTACGGCACCGCGATGGGTAAGACGGGCGAGCGCCGAGATGGCCGTTTCCAGCAGCCAGTGACTCGGTTGGCCATCCATGTGCGCAATGAGGCCGAAGCCGCAGTTGTCACGCTCGAATTCTGGCCGGTAAAGCGTCGGGGCGTTAAAGGGTAGCTGCCTCACGCGAACTGCCTCTCCATTGTTTGCGGGGAGCGGGCCGCGCCGAGTGCGCGCCACCTCGCGGGCGGCGTGCTCTCCTCGGTTCTGCGGGGATCCCGGGGCCGGACCGTCTGGCCACTGTCCGCTCCCGTTTCACTGGGCAAATGGCCAGACAATATAGCGCGCGGGCCTTTTTCCGGCAACTTCAGGTGAGCGTTTTCGGTGTCGTCAGGCGTTCGTGTTCGTCGATGGCAAACCGGTCGGTCATGCCGGCAATGTAGTCCGCGACGGCCCGGGCGCGGCCGCGCTCGCCATCCCGCCGGGCGCGTTCTTCCGCGGCCTGCCGGAATTGCGGCGGCAGCAGCCGGGCATCGCTCATGAAGATTTCGAAGAGCGACGCGATCACTCTGGCGGCCTTGGTGGTCATGCGATGAACGCGATAGTGGCGGTAGAGGTGCTCGAGCAGATAGTCCTTGAGCTCTCGATGGCGCTGCTGCATCTGCGGACTGAATGCAATGAGCGGTCGCTCGAGGGCCCGCACAGCCTCGGGTCCGTCCGGACTGGCCTCGCGGATCCGGTCGCGGCTGACCGCGAGCAGATCGTTGACCTGACCGGCGATCAGCTCGCGGACGATGCGGTAGACAAGCCGGCGCCCATCCAGCCCGGGGTGGCTGGCCTGGATATCCCTGTACAGTGAGTCGATCCACTGGACTTCGCGCAGGGCATCGAGTTCGAGGAGACCCGCCCGCAGGCCGTCATCGACGTCGTGGCTGTTGTAGGCGATCTCATCGGCGATATTGGTGAGCTGGGCCTCCAGGGAGGGCTGGGTCCCCTGTACAAACCGTCTGCCAATGTCGCCGAGCCGTTCCGCCTGTTCCAGGGGGCAGCGCTTGACCAGGCCTTCGCGTGTCTCGAAGGTGAGGTTGAGGCCATCGAAGTCGGGATAACGGCCCTCGAGGACATCGACCACCCGTAGCGACTGGAGATTGTGCTCGAAGCCGCCATAGCCGGACATGCAGGCGTTCAGGGCCTCCTGGCCCGCGTGGCCGAAGGGCGTGTGGCCAAGGTCGTGGGCCAGGGCGATCGCCTCGGTGAGATCCTCGTTGAGACCCAGCGCACGGGCGATGGTACGGGCGATCTGCGCGACCTCAAGGCTATGGGTGAGGCGCGTGCGGAACAGGTCGCCTTCGTGGTTGACGAAAACCTGCGTCTTGTACTCGAGCCGCCGGAATGCGGAACTATGGATGATGCGGTCGCGGTCCCGCTGAAACGCGTTGCGCAGATCGGGCCGGTCGTCGGCATGCTTTCGGCCACGACTGGCCGAGGGCCGGGAGGCGTAGTGCGCCAGGCCGGGCGGATCGACCGGAACCTCAGGCATCGGCCTTGCCCTCCAGCGTTGCGGTCAGTGCCCCGTCATCGTAGTCCGCTGTCACGACGGCGTCGCCCAGCCCGCGCAGGAGTACCAGCCGCAGTTCGCCCTCACGGTTTTTCTTGTCCCGCGCCATGAACTCGCGGAAGCGCTCGGCATCCAGGTCGGTCGGTGGTTGTGTCGGCAGCCCGACCCCGGCAATCAGGGCCACGGCCCGATCCCGGTCTTGGGGCGTGATCCAGCCCTGGCACGCGGACATGCGGGCGGCCATGCACATGCCGGCGGCAATGGCCTCGCCGTGGAGCCAGCTGCCGTATCCCCGGGCGGCCTCGATGGCATGGCCAAAGGTATGGCCGAGGTTGAGTAGCGCCCGCTGACCCGCCTCGCGCTCGTCCGCGGCGACGATGGCCGCCTTGTTCCGGCAGCAGCGCTCGACGATAAAGGCGAGTGCGTCCGGTTCCCGCGCCAGGGCCGCATCGACATGGGCCTCGAGCCAGTGCAGGAATTCGCGGTCACCGAGCAGGGCATACTTGACGACCTCCGCCATACCCGCACGCAGCTCCCGGTCCGGTAGCGTCTCGAGGACGGCAAGATCGGCAATGACCGCCCGCGGCTGGTGGAACGCGCCGATCATGTTCTTGCCCCGTGGGTGATTGACGCCGGTCTTGCCGCCCACCGAGGAGTCGACCATCGCCAGGAGCGTGGTCGGGACCTGCACGAAATCGACACCGCGCTGGTAGGTGGCCGCCACGAAGCCCGCCAGATCACCGATCACGCCACCCCCCAGGGCGACGACCTGACAATCACGGCCGAAGCCGTTGACCAGCATTTCGTCGAAGACCGGCAGCATGGATTCCAGGCACTTCTCCTGTTCGCCATCCGGCAGCGCCGCGGCCGCGATGCGGCGCTCTCCCAGCGCCGTCTTGAGGGGGGCGAGATAGAGCGGGGCCACGGTCTCGTTGCTGATGACCATCACCTGCCGGGCCGGTACGCTCTCGCGCATCAACGCGTCGTCCTGAAGCAAACCGCGGCCGATGTGGATGGGGTAGCTGCGATTGCCGAGGGCGACCTCGACCAGACGCCGATCATGCTTCATGGGGTAATCCCGGTTTGCGAATTCGGTGGGCGAGCCGCTCGGCAATGCGATCGGGCATACCATCTTCCGTATCGATGGCGAGATCGGCAAGGGATTCATAGAGCGGGGCGCGGGTCAGCAGAATGGCGCGCAGTCGCCCCTCCGGATCCTCGCCCTGCAGGAGGGGGCGTTGGCTGTTGCGTGTCCGGGCCAGCTGGGTCGCGACGTTGGCGCGCAGGTAGACCACCAGACCGCGTTGTGCCAGGTGCTGACGGTTCGCGGCGTCGAGTACCGCCCCCCCGCCGGTGGCCAGCACGATGTCATGGTCCAGGGTGAGTTCATCCAGCAGCTCCGCCTCCCGGCGCCGGAATCCGGCCTCTCCCTCGATGTCGAAGATCCGCGGGATATCGACGCCGGTCCGCGTCTCGATGGCGGTGTCGAGGTCGACGAAGGCAAGCCCGAGCCGCTCGGCAAGACGTCGGCCGATGGTGCTCTTGCCGGCCCCCATCGGGCCAATGAGAAAGACGCGGTCAGTGGTTGTCATCCGCTTGATTCTACCGTGTTTGTCGTTGCCGTCGGGGTCTCGAGAATGCGGGGTGTCACGAAGATCAGCAACTCGCTGCGGTCGTCCACTCGCATGCGGCGCTCGAAAAGCCCCCCTACCACCGGCAGATCGGAGAGCAGAGGAACCCGGCGCACGCCATTGCGTCGGGTCTGCTCGAAGACCCCGCCCAGTACGACGGTCTCGCCGTCGGCGACCAGCACATGGGTGCGCACGGACTGGGTGTTGATGGCCGGCCCCTCCGGCGTCTCCTCTCCGCGGCTGTCCTGATTGACCGCCAGCGTCAGCTGGATCTGATCATCCGGTGTGATCTGCGGTGTCACTGTCAGGCCCAGCACGGCGTCGCGAAAGGCGATGCTGGTGGCGCCGCTGGAGGTGGCCTGCTCGAAGGGGATCTGCACGCCCTGCTTGATTTCGGCCTGCTGGTTACTGGCAGTGACGACCCGCGGGCTGGAGATGATCTCGCCGCGGTTCTCGCTCTCCATGGCCGAGAGCTCGAGCTGCAGCAGATAGCTGCCGACCTTGCCGATGGCCAGACCTGCCGAGCCGGCGGCATTGCCCACCGGCAGATCGACCATCAGGCCCTCCTCGTTGAGGGTGCCGCCGCTGATGATCACGCTGCCACCGGCCTCGTTGCGACGCGAGGCACTGAACTGCACGCCGATCTCGTCGCTGAAATCCTCGCTGGCAATGACGATTCGCGCCTCGATGAGGACCTGGCGTACCGGGACATCCAGCCGTTTCACCAGGGCCCGGGCACGTTGCCGATCGGCCTCCGTGCCGCTCACGATCAGCGTATTGGTGCGACCGTCCACGCGCACCCGGGGCGCCTGGATCAGGGCCGCCAGGTCGGCCGCCGTGGCATATTTCACCGGCAGGAAGACCGTGGGGAGGAAGGCCGCCCCGTCATGGTCGGACGGCAGTGTCCGGTCCGGCTGGCCGCCGTTGTGCTGAATGGAAGCGTCCTCGCCGGTCACGGCGCGGACCTGGTTCATGACCTCGGGCAGCGTCATGTCGCGGATATCCAGCCGCACCGGTGGACCCTCCGCCCCGTTGGCTGCCATGGCAACCACCATAAGAACCAGGCCGGCAAACCGGCGGCGCGAACGGCTGGTGACGGCAGGCATCATCCTTCTCCTGAGTCGTCGAGTGCAATCCGCTGTCGGGTGACCGGCTTGCCGTGGTTTCCACCGGTGCCGGGGCGGTGGATGATAATGGCGGTCGGCGTCACCCGCTCGAGCTTTCCGCCGCCCGGGAGGACGGTCCCGCTCTGACGGGCGTGGATCGTGCCGCTGGCGTCGCGGACCAGCGCCCAGACCTGATCCCCGACCTGGATCCGGCCCAGATAGGTCAGTCCGTCCGCCACGCGTTCCAGCCCGACAGGTCGCGATCCGAAAGGATTGCGCGCGAGCGCTGCAGGCCGATCGCCGGCGGTTCCCGGGTCGGATGCCATCCAGCCTGCCGGGCCGGTATCGCTCGGCATGAAGGCGCCATCAGCGGTCTGCCAGTAACCGGTCACGGTCAATGTGAGTGTCAGTGGCGGTCCCTTGGCTTCCGGGTTTCGGCGCGTCAGGGTCAAGCGGTTCATCGTGATCGCCCGGGTCTCGTGGTCAAGCCTGGTCAGCATGTCGACCAGACCGTTCCATTCCCCTGTGAGGCGCAGCGTCACGGCGCGCTGCCGATAGTCGGCCGTGGCGACCGGGCTCTCCGGCTCCACGCCGACCAGTCGGGTACCGGTGGTCGTGGCAACGCCGGCGACCCGGCCCAGCAGCCCGGGGAGATCGGGTTCACGGGGCAGGCGCATGGGATGGATGCGGATTTGCCGGCTCAGGGCCGCTACCCGCTCCCGCCATTCATCGTGCCGGGCGGCGGTGGCGCGATGGGCCGCAAGACGGGACGCAAGCCGTTCGGCCTCGTCTTCCGCCAGCTCCCGGGCATTCAGCTCGGGCCGCAGGATCGCGAACCATCCGGCGATCAGGCCTGCCAGCAGCATGAGGGTAATACGTCGCCAGGTTCCGACGTTCACCGCATTACTCCCTGATCGCTGCCTTCTCCTGTATTTCGTTCGATCGCATTGCGAACGACGATGCGGAACCGATCGCCGCTCCGGCCCTGTGCTGCGCGGGTGCCGAGTCGCTCGAATCGCAGGGCTGGAAACCGCGGTGACGCGCGAAGCGCCATGATCAGGGCCGAGACCGAGGCGGGCTGTGGGGCAAGACCCTCGATCACCATCCGCTCCGCGCCGCGCTCGACGCCCATGAGGCGAACGTCTTCCGGCAGCGCCTCCATCAGGCCCGTCAGTTCATCGAGGGCGCGGGTTCGGCCGTCCAGGAGTGCCTCCATGGCGGCCATACGCCGAGTCAGAGCCGCGTGCGTCTGCTCCAGTTGTTCGGTGGCGGCGCGACGGTCAGCCAGCGCATCGATCTGCTGGCGTACCCGCGCGTTGGCATCCAGCCGTTCCTCACGCATTTCCCGTATGACCAGGGTCGCCATGAGCATCATACCGAGGCCGATAAAGCCCGCCGTCGGCATCGCCAGCCATGCTCGGCGCCGTGCGCGCCGGTCGCGCTCGGCACGCCAGGGCAGCAGATTAACGCCAATGGGCATGAGCATCTCCGGCATGCAGGGCAAGACCAATGGCGGTGAGCAGGCGGGGCAGCCGGGCGGTGAACGGGTCATTGCCGAGGGGTTCGTCCACGGTGATCGCCGGGCGGGGATCAACGCAATAGGCGGGGATGTCGACCCGCTCGGCGAGGGCGATGGCGAGTTGCCGGTCCGTGCCGCCTCCGGCGAGGGCGAGGACTGCCGGCAGTCGCGATTCCTGACTGCCGTGATGCATCGCGAGGGCGCGCTCGATGACCTGCAGGCGTTCATCGGTTCCGGCATCGGCCTTCATGCCATGGTCCTGCTGGTAGAGGATTCGCCGGCGGTCGAACACCGTCAGTCGGAGCCGGGTGCCGATATCGAGCAACGCCGTCGGCCGGGTGTCGTCCGATGGGCGGAGTCGGGTATCGACCAGAGCGGCCCGGGCCATCGCATGGGTATCGACATCGACCAGTCGGCAGCGCAGTCCACTGGCCGCGAGTAATTCCCGGCGTGCCTGCAGTTCATCGCGGCGTGTGGCGACCACCAGAACCGTTTGACTCTCCCCGGCCTGCCCGTCACGTAACATTCGGAAATCATGGGCGACGTCATCGGGCGGCTGCCTGAGCGAGTCCTCGATGTCGAGGCTGACGCGGGCGCGCAACGCGGTTTCATCGAGGCCGTGGGGAACCTTGATGACCCGGGTGATGACCGCCTCGGCCGGAACGGCGGTGGCGGCGATCCGTCCACGCGCGGTGCTGGCGGCGNCCGCCCTGCGGATCATGACGCTCGAGGCCTCTGCGCCGGCCGGGCGCGTCTCGATGGCAAACCCGCTGAGGCTGGGTATGCCATGCCGGAAATCCATCGCCGCCACCTTGATGGCGGTGGCGCCGATATCGACGCCCAGTACCGTCCGGTTTCGCCTGATCGGACCGAGCATGGCCTCAGAAGTCCGAATTTCGTCGGACGCGGAACTCGGGCCGCCCGGTGCTATACTCAGTAAGGACAGCGTCCCTGCACTTATGGGGTTTCATGTCACGCATCATCAGGCGCTCCCTGCAGACATTAGCCGGCCTCGCGGCGCTCGGCCTCCTTGCCGCCGGCGGACTGGTTGTCTCCTATATCGTGCTCGCCCCCGGTCTGCCGAGCGTCGAGGCCGTGCGCAACGTCGAGCTACAGGTCCCGTTGCGGGTCTACACCACCAGTGGCGAGTTGATCGACGAATTCGGCGAGATGCGGCGTACTCCCGTGACGCTCGCGGCGGTGCCCACGAGTCTGCAGCAGGCCTTTATCGCCGCAGAAGACCAGCGCTTCCGCCAGCATCCGGGGGTAGACTATCAAGGCCTTGCGAGGGCGGTCTGGTACCTGGTTCGCACCGGCGAAAAGGGGCCGGGCGGCAGTACCATCACCATGCAGCTGGCGCGTAACCTCTTTCTCAGTTCCGAGCGAACCTACCTGCGCAAGCTCCGGGAGATCCTTCTGGCCCTGCGTATCGAGCGTCAGTTCGAGAAGGACAAAATTCTCGAGCTCTATCTCAACAAGATCTATCTTGGCCAGCGTGCCTATGGGGTGGCGGCGGCGGCCGAGGTCTACTACGGACGGCCCCTGGCGGAGCTCACCCTCGCCCAGCAGGCGATGATTGCCGGCCTCCCCAAGGCGCCTTCCGCCTGGAACCCACTGGCCGACCCCGAGCGGGCCCTGCAGCGGCGGGCCTATGTGCTCGGCCGCATGCTCGACAGCGGCTTCATCGACGAGTCGACTTATCAGCGGGCCATGGCCGCTCCCGTCACCGCCGAGCGGCATCGTCGTCGGCGCAGCGTCAACGCGCCCTTCATCGCCGAGATGGCACGCGCCTGGGCGGTGGAGCGCTACGGTGCCGAGGCCGCCTACACCAGCGGCTACGAGATCTACACGACCATTTCGGCCGAACGCCAGCAACAGGCGCGCGACGCGCTGCGACGGGGCTTGCACGGCTACGACGAACGGCACGGGTATCGTGGCCCGCTGGCGCAGCTTGATCCCGTGCTGCTGGAGGGGGAACGTGAGGCGCTGACGGAGCGCTTGTCGGACTTCAACCGGCCGGGCGATCTGAAGGTCGCCGTGGTAACGGCGCTTGCCGAGCGCTCGGCGTCCCTTGCCACCGCCGACGGGTCAACCCTCGAGCTGGACTGGCAGGGCATGGAATGGGCGCGGCCCCAGCTGGGGCGTAATGCCATGGGGCCGCGGCCCGAGCAGGCGGCTGACATTCTGGTCGCCGGCGATGTGGTGTACCTGCGGCGCAGCGACGTGGGGTGGCGGCTGGCGCAGACGCCGGAGCCGCAGGCGGGGCTGGTGGCACTGGATCCGGACGACGGCCGTATCGAGGCCCTGGTCGGGGGGTATGACTTCACGCTGAGCAAGTTCAACCGGGTTACGCAGGCCGCCCGACAGCCGGGGTCGGCGTTCAAGCCCCTGATCTACTCGGCGGCGCTGGCCAACGGCTTCACGCCCGCGACTCAGGTCAATGACGCCCCGGTGGTATTCGAGGATGCCTCGCTGGAGGATGTCTGGCGGCCGGAGAACTACAGTGGCCGGGTCTTCGGCCCCACCCGGCTGCGCGAGGCGCTGACCTATTCGCGCAACCTGGTGTCCATCCGGCTTTTGCGTCAGGTCGGCGTGGGGACAGCCATTGATCATATCGAGCGATTCGGTATCCCGGGTGACCGCCTGCCCCGGAATCTCTCCCTGGCGCTCGGTGCCGCGGAGGTCACTCCGCTGGAGCTTGCCCGGGCCTATGCCGTTTTCGCCAACGGGGGCTATCGGATCACCCCGTATTACATCGAGCGTGCCGTGGACGGTGACGGTTCGGTGGCCTATGAGAGCTGGCCCTCACGTGCCGTGGCCGCCGAGGCCATCGAGCCGGCCGAGCCGGGCCCGGAGGGGCCCCGGCGGCCCGCGGTCCGACCCGCCGAGCGCGCGATCAGCG
>P_1C_Liq_3_UnCtyDRAFT_1000102_pt1 | contig 12051 bp, 4 predicted proteins | sample Pon1CUnioCityCA_5_FD_10231 | JGI IMG/M metagenome (IMG submission 10231)
CCAAAGGATGCCCCCTGAATCCAAGCGTACGCGTGGCGAGAAGAACTTCCCACGATTCCCTTGTCGCCGTGGGCGTTCGCCGGTCTTCGCCCCGTGGGTCCTTCCCGCTCACCGCATCTCCGGGACCGCGCACTCTCTCCGCTTTCCGAATCGATGGTTCCGGAGGAAAGGACCGGAGTCACACCTTCCCCAGCCCGCTTGCGGGGAAGGCGATGGCTGGGAGGCGCGGGGCGAGGGGGAAGCGGGCGGGAAGCCCTTGTAGCATCCGGGCGTCGGCAAGGTCGTTCCCCCCGCCGGTCGCGCCGCGGAGGAGGGTGGTTGCTAAGTGCGGTTCAGGGGCCTCGGACCCGGTTCCCCGGTGCCGGATTCAGGGCAGGGAGGCTTGGGCGAGCTTTTTCCAGAAAGCCGGCTTGCGGCCGTGATCTTCGCGGATTTGCTGCCAAAAGCGTTCGGGTGGGGGCGCGGCTTTCCAGTCGGTGATCTCTTCCGAGAGGTTCTTGAGGGTTTTCGCGTAGTGGACGGCGCGGGAGTAGTACCTCGAATTGCTCGTCCGGAGAAGGGAGGCGAGGGCGGCGCGGTAGAGGAGGGAGGCGGCGAGGGGCTCGGGGTTTTCGAGTCTTCTCGCGAGGGAGACGAGGGAGTACTCGGAATCGCTCTCGGTGAGGGAGTTGTAGCCGTTCTCGAGGAGGGCGGCGGCCGTGGCGGTCTCGCCCATGGCGAGAAAGAATTCGGCCTGCTGAAGGAGGGAAAAACCAGCGGTGCGGACATGCTGGCGCATGCGTTCGCGGATGAAGTCGCGCTCGCCTGCCGGGAGGCGTTCGAGGTAAGCATCCGCCAGCGAACTGTCGGCGGAGGCGGCGAACGCTTCCCAGAGCCGCCGGGAGATTTCCTGGTGTGCGGGCAAGGCGGCGTGCAGTTCGAGGAGCATCGCGGAGTACTCGAAGAGGTGTGTGCCCTTCGTCCCGGTCCGGAAGCGATCGAGGGCGGTCTCCGGCTGTCCATGCTCGAGGTAGACGCGGACCAGCTGGGGGGTGAAGAGGGGAACGTCCTCGAGGGAGCGACCCCCGAGAAGGGTTTCCTCGAAGAGGGAAAGACGGCCCATACTGCGGGCGACCGCGGAGAGCTGAACGCCGATGCCGGGGAGGGGCTCTCCGCGTTCCTCCTGGTACCGCTCGTACCACTCGTCGACGATTGCCTGCAGATCGTCCGGGGCGACAATCCGGGCGGCCTCGTCGAAGAGGCGATCCCTTGTCCCGTAGGGGTTCTTGGAGGAGAGCGACAGAAAGAGCTCGGTCGCCTCCGGCGGCTGGTTGGCCGCGGTGGAGGCATTCCCGAGGAGTCGACAGGCCTCGTGGTAGGCATCGCCGATCACCCCGCTGGAATCATCGACGCGTGGATAGATCTTCTCGTCGCTGGCGAGAAAGGCGCCGAGGCAGCGGAGGGCGAGGAGCGGATCGGCCGGGAGGAGATCTTTCTCGATCGTGGAGAGAAGATCCTCGAGGCGTCTGGCCAGCGCGTGGACCTCAGCGCGGAAGAAGAATCGCGTGCCACGGCTCACGCTGGCAATGCGACTGCGGAGGGAGCGGGCGAGTGCCTTGGGATCCCCGCGGAGGAGAAAGGTCTGGACGGCCTTCTCCACCTCCGTGCTCTGGTCGGCGAGCTGGACCAGCAAATCGGCCAACTCCGCAGCCGGGCACCGGGCGAGTTGTTCCCGCAGCTCCTGGTGGGTGGGGGGACTCATGGTGAACGAGGGGTGACGAGAATCAGCGGGAGAAGCAACCCGGTACAACTGGGGTGGTAGACCGGATTTGAACCGGCGACCCCTGGAACCACAATCCAGTGCTCTAACCTACTGAGCTACTACCACCGTGAGAAGCGGAGAGACAAACGGAGCACGGCGCGGGTGTCAATCCGCGGTCGTGTTCCCGGAGGAGAGAAATGGACCCTTGCCCACGGAACGCCGGCCGGGCAGTTTCGGTGCTGCGCCGGGCCCTTAGCTCAGGGGTTAGAGCAGGGGACTCATAATCCCTTGGTCGTCGGTTCGAATCCGACAGGGCCCACCGCAAGAGTGCCGCCGATCGCGGCCCCCTTGGGCCCTGCCTACTCGAACTGGACTTCCGCGCTATCCTCCGAAACTTCCCCGTCGATCAGGAGACGGTAGATCGATTCACCGGGAACCGAGGAACGGACCTGGGCAACGGTCTCTCCATCGGCATCCGTCGGCGGGATCTGGCTGATGGTGTCCTCCGCCCGGCTCGAGACCAGGGTGACGGAGACGCCCGGCACCGGGTTCCGGTAGGCGTCGCGCACCTCAATCAGGAGGTCGGCCTCGCTCTCCCCATTCGCGGGGACCGTGGCATGGACCGTGCGGAGCCGACTCTGGGCGAGGTCAGGAGCACCCGGTTCGACGCGAAGAATCGCTTCTCCGTAGAGATCGCCCATGCGGGCAATGGCCTTGCCGGTGCCCTCCCGTGTTCCCCGGACCACCCCGGGTCGCACCACCTCGGCGATGGGTCCGACGATCGACCACTCGAGGGCATCCGCGGTCAGGGGCACGGGATTTTGCTGGGCGTCGAAGGCTTCGACGGTGATCACCTGCTCGGCACCGGCGGTCAGGGTGACCGGGCTCGGTTCGAGAAAGTAGGTGTGGACCTCTCCCGGACGGACTTCGATCGATTCGGCGACCGTCAACCCGTCGGTCAATCCCACGAGGACGCCACCGCCCTGGGTCCGGGCGAGCAATCGGCCGGTCTCCGCTTCCACCGATCCAATGGAAGGACTCACCGCCCAACGGGCCTCGACCGACACCCGGTTTCCACCCGCGTCAAAGCCGACCAATTCGTGCGGATAGTCCCGGCCGGCGACATAGGATTCCTCGAGGCCTTGAATCTCCAGCCGGACCGGGGTCCCCGGCGTCACGGCGAGGGGAATCATCGATTCGGTGGAGCCCTGTTGAATCCGCAGGAAACCCTCCCCCTCGGCGGCGGCCGTCCAATGGCCGGCCTGCGGGTCGTGGGTGCCCAGTTCTTCCGGTTCCGTGGTGACGGAGGGCTTGATCTCAACCGTATTGCCGAAGCGGTCCAATCCCTCGATCGCGAGTGGGACGGAGTCCCCGGACGCGGCGGAGATCGAGCCGGGTGTGACGGTGAAACGATCCAGTGCGGCGGGGACGACCTCGACGCGGGCGCTGCCGGCGACTCCGTTCGCCCGCGCGGTCACCGCGATCGTCCCGACCTCCCGGTCGGAAAATTCCACTTCCTCCGCCTCCACCGTCGGAGCCGATTCACCCTGCCCCAGTTGCCATTGGAACAGATCGCGGGGGACCCGGTTGCCGAAGGCATCCCGGGCGGTCGCGGCGAGGGAAACAATTTCGCCGGCAACCACGCTCGCATCACCGGGGACCACCTCGACGGAGTCGATCGGGCCGGGAACCACCGTGGTGGCCGTGACCTCGGCCACGGGTCCCGCCCGTGCGACGAGATTTCCCTGCCCGACGGTGCGGGCGGCGAAGGTGCCATCCGCGTCGACCTCCCCGATTCCCCCGGTCACGCTGAAGGAGACGTCCATGTCGAGCGGATTCCCCTCCGCGTCGAAGGGTTGCGCTTGCAGGGCGAGGGTTTCCCCGGCGGCGAGGGTGGCCTCGGCGGGCTCCACCTGTACGGAGGCGACCGGGCCCGGGACGACCGTTGCCTCAACGGAGGTACTGGCCTCGCCGACCGTCACTTCGAGCGAGCCGGTGCCGGCCATGCGGGCATGAAAGACTTCGTCCTCGCCGATGCTCCCGAGGTCGTCGGGGATGGACCACACGGGCGCGAAATCGCTCACCGTGTTTCCCTCTCCATCCTCGACGGAGACGGAGAATTGCTCGGTCTTGCCCGCAACCACCTCGATGGAAGCGGGTTCGACGCTGACCGTGGCGGGCGCGCCGGGGACAATGGTGAGCGCGTGGCGGTCGCTGGCGCCGTCCGGGAGGGTCGCGAGGAGGGTGACCGGTCCGGCGGTGGTCGCCGTGAAGGTGTCATCGTCCCCGATGGCACCACTCCCTTCCCCATTGCCCTCGAGGGACCAAGAGACCTCGCTGGAGACCGGATTCCCCCCGGCATCCGTGACCTCCGCCCGCAAGGGAAGGCTGGTGCCGGCGGCGAGCTCGTCGGCCTCGGTAGTGATCCGCACGTTGGTGGCCGGTCCTGTTTCGACCGTGACCGGGATCTCTGCGGCGAGGGAGCCGAGGGTCGCCCGTAAATGGCTCTCCCCGGCGGTCCTCGGATGGAACTCATTCCCGGTCATTTCCCCGACGGCTGAATTCGCGAGGGACCAGCGCACGGGTTGATCGATGCGGTTGCCGAACCGGTCCTCGACGATGCTTTCCACGGTGGCGGTCTGCCCTGCGGTGATCTCGAGGCTCCCGGGGGAAATGCGGAGGAAACTGGGTTCGGCAGGATCCACCTCGAGAGCGGCGGTGCCGACCACATTGCCCACTCGGGCGGTCACCTCAGCCTCTCCGACGGCGCGCCTTGGTTGGAGTCGTCCCGCTTCGTCGATCGTCCCGACCCCGGCAGGTTGGAGGGACCAGTCGACGGCGGAACCCGTCTCGTTGCCGAACGCGTCGGTGCCAGTGGCTTCGAAATCGACCGTCTCACCGGCCGTTGTGGTCACCTCCGGCGGATGGACGGAGAGCTGCGTGGTCGCTCCCGGCACCACCGAGACCTCCGCCGTGCGCAAAAAGGTCTGGCCGGTGCGGTCCTGAACAATATTCCCCGTCAGGGAGGCGACTCCCGCTTTCTCCGGCAGGAACACCTGGTCCGGGTCGATGGGGCCGAGCGCCGGCTCGAGGGTCCAGGAGACGGTGGCGCGCACCGGATTGCCGAAGGAATCGAAACCGAGGAGGCGGAGGGGTACGGCATCGCCCGCCGTCGCCTCGATCGTGGCACTCGGCTGGATCTCAACCCGCTCCATGCGAGCCGGAATCACGGTGAGATTGCTCTCCGCGCTCAAGTCGTCGAAGGAGGCCTGGAGAACGCCGTTGCCGGCCTTCCGGGCGGAAAAGACACCGTCCTCGGCCAGCGTGCCGAGATCGGTGCCAAGGGAGAGGGAGGCGGTCGCTTCGATTGGGTTCCCGAAGGCGTCGCGGACGATGGTGGTGAAGGGCAGGGTTTCTCCGGCGACGACGTTGGCGGAGGCGGGTGCCAGCTCCAGCTCGGCGGGCGTACCCGGAACCACTTCGATCTCCTGTCTTGCGGCGACGGAATCCACCGAGGCGAGCAGGAAGCCCGCACCCACCGTGCGGGGCAGGAAGCGGGCCGGGTCGCTCTCAATGGGGCCAAGCGCGGCACTCACCGTCCACTCCGGCGTGATCGGGAAGGAATTGCCGTAGGCGTCCAACCCGACTGCCTCGAGGGGAACTTCGTCACCGGCGGCGAAAGTGGAATCCTCCAGTTGGATGCGGATCGCGGTGAGATCCCCCGGAGCGACGGTCACGGGAACCGAGCCGGTGGCATCCCCGGCCGTGGCGACGACCGAACCCTCGCCCGCCCCGGTCGCCTGGAAGGTACCGTCCGCCTGAATCGTACCGATGTCCCCCTGGGCCGACCACTCGACCGGTTCCGCGAGGACCCTCCCCTCGGGATTGAGGACCTGCGCGGTGAACGAGGTCTTGTCGCCGGCTCGCAGGGAGGCCTGGTCCGGTGTCACGCTCACGGAAGCGGGTGCCCCGGGCACGACGCGGAAAGAAAGATTGGCCTGGAGAGAATCGAAGCGGGCGATGAGCACGCCTTCCCCGACCTGGTCGAGCTGGAGGGTATCGTCGTCGATGGAGCCCACGGACCCTCCCACGCTCCACTCGGGAGCCACTTGGCGGGAGTTCCCGTCGGCATCCGCCACCCGGGCGGAGAGGGGCACGCTCGCGCCGAGGATGAACTCCGTCTGCCGGGGTTCGACGGAAATTTGGACGGGCGGATTGCCCTGGACGGTCGCCGAGGATTCCGTACCGCCCCCCGCCGCGCGGACGGTGTTCTCCCCCGGTTGGTCCGCGAGATCGAGGGTGAAGCTGGCTTCCCCGGACCCGTCAAGGGTGACCGCGTCGGTAGAGAGGCTCGTCCCGTCGGTCGGGCTGGAAAGCTGGATGCGGTTGTAGCCTGCGGCATCCCCCCCTGTGGCGGTGGCCTGCAGGGTGACCGCGACCGTGGAGCCGACCAGATCGCTGGTCTTTTCCGGGGTGACGGTCAGCGACTCGATCGGGAGGGGGACCACCTCGAGGGTGACCTCCTGCTGAATCTCGCCCGACTGCAGGTCCACCGTGTACTTTCCGGGCTGGGAGGGCAGGCGGAGGGAGGCAGAGGCGGTCCCGTTCGCGCCGAGATCGATCGGGGAGGAGGGGAGACCGAGGCCGGCTGCCTCCGAGGACAGCGCCACCGAGTGGTAGCCCGCGGGCGAACCGTCCGAGTCGAGGCTGGCGAGTTCCACGGAGATCTCACTCCCGGCGAGGAGTGGACCCTCCGGGAGGGTCGCCTGGAGGGAGGCGACCGGGACCGGCTGGACGGTGACGGACGCTTCCCCCTGCACACTCTCCCCCTCGGCCACGACCGTGGCGCGGCCCGGCCGCTCCGCGACGAAAGTGCCATCCGGCCCAATCGACCCGGCGTCCCCGTCGACCGACCACGCAAAGGTGACCGAATCCATCGGCTTATCCTTGGTGGACTGGGCTTCCGCTTGAAAACGGGTTTCCCCTCCCACCGTTACGGCCGCCTCCTCCGGGCTGACGGCGATCGTGCCCACCTCGGGTTTCCCGCATCCGGCAAGGATGAGAAGGAAGGCGAGGGCGGGGACTGCGAGGGCGGTCGCGGGCCGGCGGAAAGAGAGAACGCGGGGAAGATGGTTCATAGCCATGGGATCTTGGAGAAGAGAACGATGGGCAGGGTCGGAATCGTTCGAGGTGGGTGTAGCGGGGATGGCGAGAATGGAAACCTTCGGAGACAAACCGCGGTTAGAGACTTCGGGCGGGTCGGTAAAGGGTCAATTCCGGATTCGAGGGCTTTTGGGCCACCCCGGTCGGGGCATTCTTTTCCTCGCGGGCCATCCAAGGAACGATGGATCCACCGCGTGCACGGACGGTGGTGGCCCGCGGGGGCCGGGGCCCGTGTCCTCCGGGGCTCCCGGGCGCCCCGAAAGCCGAGGCGACGTCCGCTGGGGTCGGCTCAGTCAAGGGACGAGGTGGAGGCTGCGGTGGTCATGACCAGGCGGAAGAAGACGGCGGAGGCGGACGAGAATTCGTCGGGGGCGACCGTATACCGTACTTCCTCCCGACTGGCGGGGAGTTCGGTCACCAAGGGGGCTGGCGCGGACCCCGAAAGATTTTCCCAGGGACCGGCCGGGTGCTCGGCCCATTCCAGGCGGTAGGCGAGATCGGAGCGGCCGGCGGGTTTCCGGAAGCGGAGCTCAAGGTGGTCGGGTGGGGCGGCGTCGGGGTCCGCGGCAATGGACAGGACCTGCCGGGAGGCGGGCCGATCCTCGGCGCGGAGGGGATCGTGACCTGTGGCGTATTCCCAGAGGTTGGAAAAGCCGTCCCCATCCGGGTCGGCGGAGGGGGATTCCTCGGCGAGGCTCATCGAATCACCGGGAAGGAAGCTCGCCTGCCAATCCGCGTAGGAGTCGGCGCGGGCGGTGACCGGGAAGGACCGGAAGAGGGAGAGGCCCTCGAGGGGGGTCTCCCACTCCAGTTCGTAGGTACCCTCTACGGGAAAGGTGGCGTCGGTGGCCGGGGCCGTTGGGTCGGCGAAGCTGGCCGTAGCGGGGCCGGCGAGGACCGACCAGGTTCCCTCCCATCCCGCCGGCGTCATCCGGACGCTCAGGGGGGTGCTGGCGGCAACCGCGGGACGCACCGGATCGGCGGGACCGGGCAGGCCGGGACCATCGGGCGCGGACGCTCCGGGGTGCCCGGCGAGGGCGGCGATCTCGCGGCGGCTGAGGACCCTTTCGTAGATCCGGACCTCGTCGAGCAGGCCGTCCCAGGGGCGGTCCCAGAGTCCGTTGACTCGCCGATTCCCCAGGGTGGCCTCGCTCCCTCCGGGTGCCCGTCCACCCTCGGGGAGGGCCTGGGCAAGGGTCTCCGTTCGTTCCCCATCGAGGTAGAAGGTGGGGCGTGGATCGGCGGCCGTGCCGTCAAAGGTCACTGCGACGTGCGTCCAGGTACCGTCGCTTACGGTGCTCGCGCCGCTGTACCACACCCCGTCGGCCCCCGTGCGGGCGGCGAGGAACTTGAGGGTGTCGTGGTTGCCCTCCGCAAAGGCATCCTGCGGTTCCGGCCCCCGACCGAAGTAGAAAAGATACTCGGGTCCGTCGAAGATACGGGGAAAAATGGAAGCGCCCCGGCTGTCCGAGCGGACCCAGGCGGCGAAGGTGACCGCGCCGGACTCCGGCTCGGTGACGGTGACCCGTTCCTCGGTGGGCAGGGTGGTCCCGTCCAGGCGGAGGGCTTGCCCGCGGGGTCCATCCTCGCGCTGGGCTCCGACGAGGATCCCGTGGTGGCCCTCGCCGGAGGAGTCGAGCACGGTAGTCGTGCCCGGCAGCCCCTCGAAGTCCCAGGCGGCAAAGAGGGCGTCGTCGTTGGTCTCGGGAGAACGGACCTCCACCGCGAACTCGACCGTGGACCGCGCCGGCCCGCCCCCTTCCCAGTGGGCGGTGACCGTGTAGAGGCCCTCCTCCTCGAGGAGAAACTCACCGAGGAAGCGTTCCGAGTCGACCAGCTCCGAGCCCGCGGCCGGTTCGACCGTCCAGCTCGTGGTGCCGTAGGGTTCGGCGACCAGGGTGCCATCCGGCTGGCGCAGGGTGAGGGGGACGCGCAAGCCGGCTGGCCCGGCCAGCCAGAGGGGATCCCCGAGGGCCGGGGGGAGGTCGAGATAGGGCTGGGGATCGAGGGCGAGGGCGGCCGCGCCGAGGTCGAGGAATCGGCCGCCGGCCACCCATGAAGAGAGCCCCGGCCGGGAGTCCGCTCCAGCGAGGAGGGTGTCGCGCAGCTCGGGGGCGGTGAGCGAGGAATCGAGTGCGTGGAGGAGGGCAAGGCCGCCGGCGACGAAAGGGGCCGCCATGGAGGTCCCATCCATATAGGTGTAGGTCCCGCCGCGTCCCGTGCTCAGGATGGTGCTGCCGGGCGCGGCAAGGTCGACGGTGGCCGGGCCGAAGTTCGAATAGTAGGCGAGGGAATCGCCCCCCGCGCCGGTAGCGGCGACGGAGAGAACATTGTCGACGGGGTGGTTGGCGGGGTAGGAGGGGAACGCGTCGTTGTTCAAGCCCTCGTTGCCCGCGGCCGCCACAAACAGGATGCCGGCGTCCCGCTGGCGCTCGATGGCCTGCCGGACCAGCTCGCTCGGGTCGGGACCGCCGTAGGAGTTATTGGTGGCGATGATGGGGTGGTTGTGATCCTCCCGGAGGGCGGTCACGTAGTCGAGGGCGTCCACGATCGCCGAGGTGCTGAGGGTATTATCGCCGGTGCGCAGCGGGAGCAGCCGCACCTGCCAGTTGACCCCGGCGACCCCGAGGGCGTTGTCCCCGACCGCGCCGATGATCCCGCTCACGTGGGTACCGTGGCCGGTCTCGTCGTCGGGATCCGTGTCGTCGCTGGCAAAGTCATACCCGTGCACGTCGTCGATGAATCCGTTGCCGTCGTCGTCGATCCCGTTGTCGGGGATCTCGCCGGGGATCGACCAGAGATTCGGGGCGAGGTCGGGGTGGTCGAGGTCCATGCCCGAGTCGATGACCGCGATGATGGCGTCGGCCGACCCCGTGGAGTGTTCCCACGCCTCCTCCGCCCCGATCTGGGCGAAGGCGAACTGCTCGCTGTAGTCCGGGTCGTCGGGTTGCCGGGCGAGGGGAAAGTAGAGGTAGTCGGGCTCGGCGAGGGGCACGATCGCGCGGAGCGCGGCGACGGCGTCCGGGACGGCATTGAGGGACGGTTCCGGAAGGAGAACCTCGCGGAGGGGGTTGCGGGGGTTGCGGTCGCGGACGCGGGCGCCGCGGTCGGCGGCCCAGGCGCGCAGGGCGGACGCCTCGCTCGCGTCGTCCACGGTCACGAGCACCTCGGCCGCCTTCATCACGGATTGGCCGGACTTCTCCCAGGTGCTCTCCGGAGGGTCCCCGCCCGTTCTGAGGAAGGCAGTGACCGTACGCACCGTGCCACCCTCCGGGTCGCGGAGGAGGCGGAACCGGAAGTAGCGGCGCTGCGGTGCGTCGAGCAACCCCCGCTCCTCGAGAATCTCATAATCCGCGAGTGGGTCCGGCGGACCGGCCGCGCCCGCGAGACCGGGCGGGGCGGGATCGGCGTGGGCCGCGGAGGGGGCGCGCCGGAGGGCGAGTGGAGGGGGGGCTTCGGCCGGGCTCGCCAGGGGTTGCATCGGCCCGGGCGGCGGCAGTAGGGGAATCGCCGGGAGGGTGCCACCCGCCGCGGGGAAGGACCGCGCCGCTGCTGGGGCGGGAGTTGCGGGCGCGCTCGGGGGATCGCTGTGCGGGAAGCGCTCGATGGCGGTTCGCTCCGGCATCGGGGCATCCTCTCCCCGAGGGGGGGTCGGTGGACTGCTGACGGGTGCCCCGACCCGCCAGAGAATCGCTGCGGCCAGCACGAGGAATCCGGGCCCGCCCCATCTGAGCCACGACCAACGCATACATAAGGCTGTCTTGGGAAGGACGCATTGGCAACCCCCGCTTATGATACCCTTGCCCAGATTTTGCTTCGAGCCACCGCCGATGGCTCAGCAACGATCCCCCTACCGGCAGAGCTCCCCGGATTCCCGGGCAGCTTGCCGCTCATGACCGTGGGAAGATTTGCGTTGATCGCCCGGGACAACGAAAAACTGGCTTCATGGGACGCGAAAAACTGCGCATTCTCGAAGCCAATGAGAGCTACGCCCGGGCGTTTGGAACGAAGGGAGAGTTGACGATTCCCCCGTCCCGACAGATGGCGATCCTGACCTGCATGGACGCACGGCTGGATCCGGCGGCCTTTGCCGGCCTGGCGGAAGGCGAGGCGCATGTCATCCGCAATGCCGGGGGCCGGGCCAGCGACGACGCGATCCGCTCGCTGGTCATTTCGCACAAGCTGCTCGGGACGAACGACTGGTACGTCATCCATCACACCGACTGTGGCATGCTGACCTTTACCAACGAGCAAATGGGCGACCTCCTCGAGGCGAGTCTCGACACCGCTGAACTCCGTCCGGAGGGCTGGCGGGATGTCGGGGCCGGTCCCGGTTCGCCGGAAGGTCGCCGGATTGACTGGCTGGCCTTCACCGACCTTGCGGAAAGCGTGCGCGAGGATGTTGCCCGCATCCGGTCCCATCCCCTCGTACCAGGCGACATTACGGTGACCGGCTTCATCTACGACGTGCGGACCGGTCGGCTCGAGGAGGTCGAGTAGGGGCTGCGAGGCAGCGGGTCGGTTGGGGCGGGGCGGTCGCCCGCCTTTCCGGTGCGGCTTCTTGCGTTCCCGGCCCATCTGACTCGGGTGCGGGTATGAAACTGCGTCGCTTGCTCCCCCTCCTGTCCGCCCTCCTCCTTCCTGCTCTCCTCTTCGGGGGAGGCGGCCCGCCCATCTCGAGCGGCGACGAGGAGGAATCGTCCGAACCCGCGGAAGAGTCCGTGGGCTCCCCCGAGCGCAAGTCCTCCGGAGCGGACGGCCTGACCCCCGCCGAGCGGATCTACAACCAGGGCTGGGCCCTTATGCAGGAGGCCGAGTGGCAAGAGGCAGAGGCGCGCTTCGTGCTGGCCCTCGGCCTCGACGAGCGCTTCCCGCAGGCGCACAGCAACCTCGCCTACGTCCTTCGGATGCAGGGGGAGGAAAACTTTGCGAAGGCGCTCGAGCACTACAACCGGGCCCTCGAACTCGATCCCGAGCTCGGGATCGCCCTCGAGTACCGCGGCGAATTGTTCGTGCAAATGGGGGAGCCGGCCAAGGCGGAGGCGGACCTCGCCAAGCTGCGTGAACTCGACCCGGACCTCGCCGCCGAGCTCGAGGCGGTCCTGGAGGGTGAGGGTGCCTGGCCGGACCGTTACGAGAAGGCGACC
>P_1C_Liq_3_UnCtyDRAFT_1000104_pt1 | contig 11934 bp, 11 predicted proteins | sample Pon1CUnioCityCA_5_FD_10231 | JGI IMG/M metagenome (IMG submission 10231)
AATTCGTCGAAATCTGCGAGCGTGGCCTGGATCTCTCGCCCACCAACGAGTTGCTGATCGAGGAGTCGGTGCTCGGCTGGAAGGAGTTCGAGATGGAGGTGGTGCGTGATCGGGCCGACAACTCGATCATCATCTGCGCCATCGAGAATCTGGATCCGATGGGCGTGCACACCGGGGATTCCATCACGGTGGCGCCGGCGCAGACGCTCACCGACAAGGAATACCAGATCATGCGCGACGCCTCGCTGGCGGTCCTGCGCGAGATCGGGGTGGAGACCGGCGGCTCCAATGTGCAGTTCGCCGTCAACCCGGATAACGGGCGGCTGGTGGTCATCGAGATGAATCCGCGGGTGTCGCGATCCTCGGCGCTGGCCTCCAAGGCCACCGGCTTTCCCATTGCCAAGGTCGCCGCCAAGCTGGCGGTCGGCTATACCCTGGACGAGCTGCGCAACGAGATCACCGGCGGTCGGACACCGGCCTCCTTCGAGCCGAGCATAGACTACGTCGTCACCAAGATACCGCGCTTCACCTTCGAGAAGTTCATGCGCACCAAGCCGGTCCTGACCACGCAGATGAAGTCCGTCGGCGAGGTCATGGCCATTGGCCGGAATTTCCAGGAGTCCCTTCAGAAAGCGCTGCGCGGTCTGGAGAACGGGCTCGAGGGGCTGGATCCCCGGGTGGCGCCGGGTCCCGAGGCCCTGGATCGGGTGGTCCAGGAGTTGCGTCAGCCCGGTCCCGAGCGGCTGCTCTGGGTGGCGGATGGCTTTCGCGCCGGTCTCGACCTCGACAGTCTGTTCGGCCATACGTGGATCGATCCCTGGTTCCTCGCCCAGATCGGCGATCTGGTGGAGCGCGAGCAGGCGCTGGCCAACGCCGAATCGGCGGACCTCGGTGGCGAGCCGTTGCGTGAGCTCAAGCGTTGCGGTTTCTCCGATGCCCGGCTGGCGCGACTGATCGGGGTGGATGAGCATGCCCTGCGCGCGCGGCGACACGCCGAGGGCATCCGGCCGGTCTACAAGCGCGTCGACTCCTGCGCCGCGGAGTTCGCGACGGCCACGGCCTACATGTACTCCACCTACGACGAGGAGGACGAGGCCGAGCCGACCGATCGCCGGAAGATCATGATTCTCGGCGGTGGGCCGAACCGGATCGGGCAGGGGATCGAGTTCGACTACTGTTGTGTCCATGCCGCCCTTGCGCTGCGTGATGACGGCTATGAGACCATCATGGTCAATTGCAACCCGGAGACGGTCTCCACCGACTATGACACCTCCGATCGGCTCTACTTCGAGCCCCTGACGCTGGAAGACGTCCTCGAGATCGTCAGGACCGAGCAGCCCGACGGCATTGTCATCCAGTACGGCGGGCAGACACCGCTCAAGCTGGCCCGGGACCTGGAGGCTTTTGGCGCGCCCATCATCGGGACGACACCGGATTCCATCGACCTTGCCGAGGATCGTCAGCGTTTCCAGGGGCTGATCAATGACGCCGGTCTGCAGCAGCCGCCCAATCGCACGGCGAGCAGCGCCGATGAGGCCTTCCGGCTGGCCGGCGAGATCGGCTATCCGCTGGTGGTGCGGCCCTCCTACGTACTCGGCGGCCGGGCGATGGAGATCGTCTACCAGGAATCGGAACTCGCCCAGTATATGAACGAGGCGGTGAAGGTATCCAATGAGTCCCCCGTTCTGCTCGACCGTTTCCTCGACGATGCCATCGAGGTGGACGTGGATGCCATTTGCGATGGTCGGGATGTGCTGATTGGCGGGATCATGGAGCATATCGAACAGGCGGGCGTGCATTCGGGCGATTCCGCCTGTTCCCTGCCGCCCTACAGCCTGGCCCCCCAGGTCGGCGATCGCCTGCGCGACCAGATGCGCGAGATGGCGCTGCGCCTGGGCGTGGTGGGGCTAATGAATGCGCAGTTCGCCATCAAGGGCGATGAGATCTTCGTCCTCGAGGTGAATCCCCGTGCCTCGCGGACGGTCCCTTTCGTCTCCAAGGCGACGGGCCTGCCGCTGGCCAAGATCGCCGCACGCTGCATGGTGGGCCGGACGCTGGCGGACCAGGGCTGTACCCGCGAGCGAGTGCCGCCGAGCTACTCGGTCAAGGAGGCGGTGTTCCCGTTCATCAAGTTCCCGGGGGTGGATCCGATCCTGGGCCCGGAGATGAAGTCCACCGGCGAAGTCATGGGTATCGGGCCGGTTTTCGGCGAGGCGTATGCCAAGTCACAGCTCGCCGCCGGCGTCGAGCTGCCGCGCGGCGGGCGCGTGTTCATCAGCGTTCGTGATGCCGACAAGCCGGCGGTGGCGGCCATCGGACGTGACCTCGCCCGCAAGGGCTTCGAGCTGGTGGCCACCAGTGGCACGGCCACCGTACTGCGCGAGGCCGGTATCGACTGCGACCTGATCAACAAGGTGGTCGAGGGCCGCCCGCATATCGTGGACGCCATCAAGAATGGCGAGATCGACCTCATCATCAATACCACGGAAGGCCGGCAGGCCATCGCCGATTCCTTCTCGATCCGCCGTGAGGCGCTGCATCACAAGATCTGCTACACGACCACGATCGCGGGTGCACGGGCAACCGGCCAGGCACTGGATTATCTCGAGTCGGAGGAGGTGCGCTCGCTTCAGGACCTGCACAAGGAGGCCAGGGCATGAGCAAGACACCGTTGACCGTACGCGGTGCCGGACAGCTGCGGGACGAGCTCAATCGGCTGAAGACCGAGGATCGCCCGCGAGTGATCAACGCCATTGCCGAGGCAAGGGCCCACGGCGATCTCAAGGAGAACGCCGAATATCATGCCGCTCGCGAACAGCAGGGCTTCATCGAAGGCCGGATTGCCGAGATCGAATCGAAGCTCTCCAATGCTCAGGTCATCGATGTCACCACGCTGCCGGCCACCGGCAAGGTGGTGTTCGGCGTCACCGTGGTGCTGGCGGATGAAGAGGATGGCAGCGAGAAGACCTACCAGATCGTTGGCGAGGATGAGGCGGACATCAAGGCCGGTCGGATCTCGGTCCAGTCGCCCATTGCCCGCGCCCTGATCGGCAAGGAAGAAGGGGAAGTAGTGGACGTCCAGGCCCCGGGGGGACAGCGCGCCTATGAAATCGTCGAGGTCCGGTACGAATAGCGGGCTCGAGCGGCTGGACGCGGTCAAGCTCGAGCTGGCCGTGGTCCTCGGACTGGCCGTCGGGGTGCTGCTGGTGGTCTGGCGCCTTGATGCCGGACACTGGGTGGAGCTGGGGCTGCTGGCGATGACCGGGTTCGTGGCCGGCGGCTGGCTTGCCTGGCGTACGCGTGGCGTGATTCGTGGTGTCGGTGCCCGGGACGGGACCACCGGGGCCGGGGAGGACTGAGNCATGGCCCGCCGTCGCGGCAACCGTCGGTGGTTGGACGAACACTTCAGCGACCCGTACGTGCGCGAGGCGCAGCGTCGTGGCCTCCGATCCCGGGCGGTATTCAAGCTCGAGGAGATCGACGAGCGCGATCGTCTCCTGGCCGCCGGCCAGCGCGTCGTCGACCTGGGGGCTGCCCCTGGTGGCTGGAGTGAGTATGCGGCCAGCCGGGTCGGTGAGCGCGGACGGGTGATCGCCATCGATCTGCTGGAGATGACGCCACCCCCCGGTGTGATCACCCTGCAGGCCGACTTCGCGGCCGACGAGGGGCTGGCTCGGCTGGATGCCGCGCTGGCGGGGCAGGCGGTTGACCTTGTACTTTCGGACATGGCCCCCAATCTCTCTGGTCAGAAGGCGATTGATCAGCCGCGCTCGATGCTGCTCGCCGAGCTGGCGCTGGATTTTTGCGGCGATCGTCTGAAACCCGGTGGCGCGCTTCTGGTCAAAGCTTTCCAGGGGCATGGTTTCGATGCGTTACTCGGTGAGATGCGCCGGCGCTTCGATCGGGTGCAGAGCCGCAAGCCCCGCGCTTCCCGCGACAGGAGTCGCGAAGTCTACCTGCTGGCCCGTGGCTTTCGGGCAGTGTAGGGTGCACAGTCAAACGACGATTTGAGGTAAGCCGTCTTGAACGACATGGCCAAGAACCTGATTCTCTGGGTGGTCATCGCCGTCGTGCTGATGTCCGTTTTCAGCAACTTCCAGAACCAGGGCACCACTGCCCAGGAAGTGCCTTATTCACAATTCCTGAGTGAGGTCGACAGCGGCCGGATCGACTCGGTCACCATGAAGGGGCCGGTGATCCGGGGGACGCGCTCCGACGGGTCGAATTTCAGCACCTACAGCCCGGAGACGGACAATAACGCGCTGATCGGTCAGCTCATGGACAATGGTGTCCAGATTCGTGCCGAGGAGCCGGAGGGCCGCAGCATGCTGCTGCAAATCCTCATCTCGTGGTTCCCGTTTCTGCTGCTCATCGGCGTGTGGATCTACTTCATGCGCCAGATGCAGGGTGGCGGTGGCGGCCGCGGCGCGATGTCCTTCGGCAAGAGCCGGGCCAAGATGATGTCCGACGAACAGGTCAAGGTGACGTTCAAGGATGTCGCCGGTGTCGAGGAGGCCAAGCAGGACGTCGTCGAGCTGGTGGAGTTCCTGCGTGACCCTTCCAAGTTCCAGCGTCTGGGCGGCACCATCCCGCGTGGCGTGCTCATGGTCGGGCCGCCCGGAACGGGTAAAACGCTGCTGGCCAAGGCCATCGCCGGCGAAGCGCGCGTTCCTTTCTTCAGCATCTCCGGTTCGGACTTCGTCGAGATGTTCGTGGGTGTAGGCGCGTCCCGCGTGCGGGACATGTTCGCCCAGGCCAAGAAGCAGGCGCCCTGCATCATCTTCATCGACGAGCTCGATGCGGTGGGTCGCCAGCGTGGTGCGGGCCTTGGTGGGGGGCACGACGAGCGTGAGCAGACGCTCAACCAGATGCTGGTGGAGATGGACGGGTTTGAGGGCAGCGAGGGCATCATCGTCATCGCCGCCACCAACCGTCCGGACGTGCTTGACCCGGCACTGCTGCGCCCGGGCCGTTTTGACCGCCAGGTGGTCGTGCCGCTGCCCGACGTGCGGGGGCGGGAGCAGATTCTGCGCGTTCACATGAACAAGACGCCGCTGGCCGACGATGTCGACGCCCGGATCATCGCCCGTGGCTGCCCCGGCTTTTCCGGTGCGGATCTCGCCAATCTGGTCAACGAGGCGGCGCTCTTTGCCGCTCGGCGGAACAAGCGGGTGGTTGATCAGCAAGACTTCGAGGATGCCAAGGACAAGATCATGATGGGCGCGGAGCGCAAGTCCATGGTCATGACCGAGGATGAAAAGCGTTTGACGGCCTACCACGAGGCGGGCCATGCAATTGTCGGTCTCAAGGTCCCGGAGCATGATCCGGTCCACAAGGTCACGATCATCCCGCGGGGTCGTGCGCTCGGTGTGACGATGTTCCTGCCAGAGGAGGACCGCTACAGCTACACCAAGCGGCGGTTGAACAGCTCGATCTGCGGCCTGTTCGGCGGGCGGATTGCCGAAGAGATGATCTTCGGCGCCGAGCGGGTCACCACCGGCGCGCAGAGCGATATCCAGCGCGTGACGGAAATCGCCCGCAACATGGTCACCAAGTGGGGGCTCTCTGACAAGATGGGGCCGCTGGCCTATGGCGAGGACGAGGGCGAGGTGTTCCTCGGCCACCAGGTCACCCAGCACAAGACGATCTCCGATGAAACGGCACATTCCATCGATGAGGAAGTTCGGCGAATCGTCGAGGAAAATTACGCCGAGGCAAAGCGTGTGCTGGAGGACAATGTCGATATCCTGCACGCCATGTCCGATGCGCTGATGAAGTTCGAGACCATCGATCGCGAGCAGATCGATGACATCATGAACGGTCGCCCGCCGAGGCCGCCCAAGGACAGCGGTGGGCCCTCGGGCACGGCCACCAGCGGTGATGCCGGCACGGCAGATGATGCCGCCTCGGGCGATGAGCAGGGCGGTGATGTAGGCAAGCCTGCCAGCGAACACTAGGCGGCCATGGCAGGAGTGCTGGATTGTGGGGGGCGGGGGCTGGACCTCAGTTGCCCCCAGGTCATGGGCATCCTTAATGTGACCCCCGATTCCTTCTCGGACGGGGGTCGTTTTGTTGGGGCGGATGCGGCGATCGATCACGCCCGTTCCATGGTCGCCGACGGGGCCGCGGTGATCGATGTCGGCGGCGAATCCACCCGCCCGGGATCGAAAGGCATCTCCGTGGATGAGGAGCTGGATCGCGTGATCCCGGTGCTTGAGGCGCTGCGTAACGCGGTTCCCGTGCCGCTTTCGGTGGATACGTCCAAGCCCGAGGTGATGGAGGCGGCCGCGGCCGCGGGCGCCGGGCTGATCAATGACGTCATGGCCCTGCGCCGACCCGGGGCGCTTGAAGCCGCCCGGTCCACCGGGCTGCCGGTATGCCTCATGCACATGCAGGGCGTGCCGGAGACCATGCAGGATGACCCGCGGTATGACTCGGTCGTGACGGAGATCCGGGGTTTCCTCGCCGGGCGCATGGCTGACGCCGAGGCCGCCGGTATCCCCCGCGAACGAATCATCCTCGATCCGGGCTTCGGCTTCGGGAAAACCGATCCGCACAACGCGCGTCTACTCGCCGGCCTCCCGGAGATCTGCAATCTGGGCGTCCCGGTGCTGGCCGGACTGTCCCGCAAGTCCCTGGTGGGCAGAGTGCTCGGACGGGCGCTGGCGGATCGCCTCGCCGGGAGCGTGGCCGCCGCGGCGATCGCCACCTGGAACGGTGCGCGAATCATTCGTGCGCATGATGTGGCGGAAACGGTGGATGCCGTACGCTTGGCGGAGTACGTGCAGGCTGGAGGGATCGAGGCATGATCAGGCGCTATTTCGGGACCGACGGGATTCGGGGACAGGTGGGCGTGCCACCGATCACGGCGGATTTCGTACTGAAGCTCGGCTGGGCGGCCGGCCGGGTGATCGGTCATCGGGATGGTTCCGGCGAGGTCCTCATCGGCAAGGACACGCGCCTGTCCAATTACATGTTCGAATCGGCGCTCGAGGCGGGGCTCTCGGCGGCCGGAGTCGATATCCGCCTGCTCGGGCCGATGCCAACGCCGGGCATTGCCTATCTCACCCGCACCCTGCGCGCCAATGCCGGGATCGTGATCAGCGCTTCCCACAACAGCCATCATGACAACGGCATCAAGTTCTTCTCCGGCGATGGTTTCAAGTTGGATGACGCGGTGGAAACAGCGATCGAAAGAGAGCTTGAACGCCCCCTGGAGACGGTGGCCTCCGCAGCCCTCGGGAAGGCCACTCGGCTGCTGGACGCGCCTGGCCGTTATATCGAGTTCTGCAAGCATTCGCTGGAGCCGGGGTTGAGCCTCCACGGCCTCACGCTGGTTGTCGACTGCGCCAATGGTGCCGGCTATCAGGTTGCACCCGCGGTGTTCGAAGAGCTGGGTGCCACGGTTATCCGGCGCGGTACCCAGCCTGACGGGCTGAACATCAACGTCGAATGCGGCTCCACCCACCCCGACGGGTTGCGGCAGCTGGTCCGTGAAACGGGCGCGGACGCCGGTATCGCGCTCGACGGCGACGGTGACCGTGTGATCATGGTCGATCACCACGGTCAGGTGCTCGATGGTGATCAGCTTCTGTGGATTATCGCCCGCCACCGCCATGAGCGGGGTTCGCTTGACGGGCCGGTGGTGGGGACCCAGATGAGTAACCTCGGCCTGCAGCTGGCCCTGGAGGGGCGGGGCATCGACTTCGAGCGCGCCCGCGTCGGCGATCGCTATGTGCTTGAGCTGCTGCGCGCCCGGAACGGGATGCTCGGCGGCGAGTCGTCCGGGCATATCGTCTGTCTCGATCGCACGACCACCGGCGACGGGGTCGTCTCCGCGCTCCAGGCGCTGGGCGCAGCGATGGACTCGGGACGGTCGCTGGCGGACCTCGTGGATGGCATGACGCTGTTGCCCCAGCACATGGTCAACGTCCCGATTCAGCCGGGCAGCGATCCGCTCTCGGATCAGCGCATCACGGCCGCAGTGAGCGACCTGGAGGCACGCCTCGCGGACGCTGGGCGGGTGCTTTTGCGGCCCTCCGGAACCGAGCCGGTATTGCGGGTCATGGTCGAGGGCGATGACGCGGCCCGCGTTGAGGAACTGGCCATCGAACTCGCGGAACAGGTTCGTTCATGCTGCGGTCATGGTGCGGCGGAACCCGCGGTCAATGATTGATTCCCGCGGCGTCCATCAGTAACCTCCTCAGGCTTTGCGTGAGGAAGTAGGGATATGCGCACGCCTTTGATCGCCGGTAACTGGAAGATGAATGGCCTGAGCGCAGATGCCATGGCGCTGGCGGATGCCGTTGTCCGGCGCGTGGCCGGGCTCGACGGCGTTGAAACGGTGGTCTGCCCGCCGTTTGTCCACCTGCTGGCGGTTGCCGGGCGGCTGAGTGCCGGCGTCCGTCTCGGTGCCCAGAACTGCGCCGACGCGGGGCAGGGGGCGCGCACCGGCGAGATCGCTGCGGATATGCTGACGGATCTCGGTGTAAGCTACGTCATTCTCGGGCATTCCGAACGCCGTCAGTTCTACGGCGAGGATAACGCGACGGTTGCTGCCCGTTATGCACAGGCACTCGGGGCCGGGCTCCGGCCGATTCTGTGCGTTGGCGAGACGCTTGAGGAGCGCGACGCAGGTCGGACGCAGGCGGTGGTGGCCGAGCAGATCAACGGCGTCATCGATCGACTCGAGTCGGATACTGGTCTGGGGGAAGGGGTGATCGCCTACGAACCGGTCTGGGCGATCGGGACGGGGCGCACCGCTACCGCCGAGCAGGCTCAGGGCGTCCATGCCTTCATCCGGGAGATTCTGGGTGAGCGTCAGCCGGGGTTGGCAGACGGGATGCGGTTGCTCTACGGCGGTAGCCTGAAGCCGGCCAACGCGGCGGACCTGCTTGCCCAGCCGGATGTTGACGGGGGGCTGATCGGCGGCGCCTCGCTTGATGCAGAGGACTTCGCGGCCATCTGTGCCGCGGCAGCGCGGGGCTGGACCCCCGCAGACACTTAAATCGGATTTGTGATGTACACGATTGTGCTGGTTATCCACCTTGCCCTGGCGCTGGTGCTCATCGGCGTGGTTCTGCTGCAGCATGGCAAGGGCGCCGATGCCGGTGCGGCCTTCGGCAGTGGTGCGTCGAGCACGGTTTTCGGTGCCCGCGGATCGGCTTCCTTCCTGGGGAGGCTGACCGGTGTGCTGGGGATTGGTTTTTTCGTGACCAGTCTCACCCTGGCGATTATGGCGGGTACGTTCAACAGTGGCGGCAGTGTCGTCGAGCAGGCGCCTCAGACGTCGGAGTCGGTGCTCGACTCGGCGCCGGCACCGGCGGGCGAGCAGGGGGGCGGCAGCGGTGCGGCAGCGCCGGCGCCGGCCCCTGAATAGACCGGAATTCACGGCTCCGGGCGCCCAAACAGGCGTGATTTTCGTTGTCGCCAAAGGGCGGCACTGTTAATATCGGATCCGTAGAAGGGCTACCGTGACGCGGATGTGGTGGAACTGGTAGACACGCTGTCTTGAGGGGGCAGTGGCGCAAGCCGTGCCGGTTCGAGTCCGGCCATCCGCACCATTTCAGTCCAGATAACCGTATCCGATTGCAGGGTGTCGTTGGCCTATGGTCGAGAGCTATCTACCGGTCCTTGTCTTCATTGTCCTGGCGATGGCGATAGGCATTGTGCCACTGGCGGCCGGCTTCATCCTGGCGCCACGGCGCCCGGACCATGAAAAGCTCACTCCCTACGAGTGTGGTTTCGAGGCCTTCGAGGATTCGCGCATGCAGTTCGATGTGCGCTACTACCTCGTGGCCATCCTGTTCATTATTTTCGACCTGGAGATCGCCTTCCTTTTCCCCTGGGCCATCGTGCTCGATGACATCGGGCTGTTCGGCTTCGGGGCGATGGCCATATTCATTGGCGTTCTGCTGGTCGGTTTCCTCTACGAGTGGAAGAAGGGGGCGCTGGAATGGGAATAGAGGGCGTTCTCGAGAAGGGCTTTGTCACCACGTCGGCTGACAAGCTGATCAACTGGGCGCGCACGGGATCTCTGTGGCCCATGACCTTCGGTCTGGCCTGCTGTGCCGTGGAGATGATGCATGCCGGCGCGGCCCGCTACGACATGGACCGTATGGGCCTGATCTTTCGCCCGTCGCCGCGGCAGTCCGATGTGATGATCGTCGCCGGGACGCTGGTCAACAAAATGGCGCCGGCCCTGCGCCGCGTCTACGATCAGATGCCGGACCCGAAGTGGGTCATCTCCATGGGGTCCTGCGCCAATGGCGGGGGGTATTACCATTACTCGTACTCCGTGACCCGTGGCTGTGACCGCATTGTGCCGGTCGATATCTACGTCCCGGGCTGTCCGCCCACCGCCGAAGCATTGCTCTACGGAGTCGTTCAGCTGCAGAACAAGATTCGGCGTACCAATACCATCGCGCGCTGAGGAGCTCGGCCATGGCCAGGTCGCCAGAGAAAGTCTTGGAGCAGGTTCGTTCCGCCCTGGGGGAATGGATAGTCGACAGCCGCTGCGAGTACGGAGAAGCCGAAGTCGAGGTGGCGCCGGATAACCTCTATCGCACGCTGGAGTGGCTGCGGGACAGTGAGCTGCTGGCGTTTGATCAGCTTCTGGATATCGCCGGGGTGGATTACGCCGCCTATGGGCAGGACGAGTGGATTACCGATGAGGCCACCAATACCGGCTTCAGCCGGGGTGTGGACGGCTTCAGCACCGGTCGACTCGGGCTGACCGGCATCTACGGTGTGCAGCCAATCGAGACCAGCACCGGCCGGCGCTTTGCGGCGGTCTATCACCTGCTTTCCGTCCGGCACAATCATCGCGTTCGTGTCCGCTGCTTTGCGGCCGACGACGATCTGCCGATGCTCGACTCCATCGTGCCCCTCTGGGCGGCGGCGAACTGGCAGGAGCGGGAGGCATTCGACCTGTTCGGCATCCTGTTCAACGGGCACCCGGATCTGCGCCGCATACTCACCGACTACGGGTTTGTCGGGCATCCGTTCCGCAAGGATTTCCCGCTGATCGGCAACGTCGAGGTGCGATATGACGAGAATCGGGGTCGGGTGGTCTATGAGCCCGTCTCGATCGAGCCGCGCGTGCTGGTGCCGCGGGTGATCCGCGACGACAACCGCTACGCCGATCCGGCGACGCAGGAGGCATCCGATGCCTGAGATCAGTAGCTACACGGTCAATTTCGGGCCTCAGCATCCGGCAGCCCATGGTGTGCTGCGGCTGGTGCTGGAGATGGATGGTGAGGTCGTGCGCCATGCCGACCCGCATATCGGTCTCCTTCACCGCGCCACGGAGAAGCTTGCCGAGACCAAGCCGTTCAATCAGAGCATCGGCTACATGGATCGGTTGGATTACGTGTCGATGATGTGCAATGAGCACGCCTACGTGCTCGCCATTGAAAAGCTGCTCGGCATCAAGCCGCCGGAGCGGGCTCAGTACATCCGTGTGATGTTCGACGAGATCACCCGGATCCTGAACCATCTGCTCTGGATCGGAGCACATGGCCTCGATGTCGGCGCCATGACCGTATTCCTTTATGCGTTCAAGGAGCGCGAGGAACTGATGGATTGCTACGAGGCGGTCAGTGGTGCGCGCATGCATGCCACCTACTACCGCCCGGGCGGCGTCTACCGTGATCTGCCGGAGCGCATGCCCAAGTACCGTGAGTCGGAGTTCCGCAACGACAAGGAACTCAAGCGCATGAATGCGGACCGCGAGGGCAGCATGCTCGATTTCATCGAGGCCTTCTGCGATCGCTTCGTGGGAACCATCGAGGAAATCGAGACACTGCTCACCGATAACCGGATCTGGAAGCAGCGTCTGGTGGATGTCGCCGTGGTCTCACCGGAGCGGGCTCTGCAGCTCGGCTTCACCGGGCCGATGCTGCGCGGCTCTGGCATCGAGTGGGATCTGCGGCG
>P_1C_Liq_3_UnCtyDRAFT_1000108_pt1:0-5000 | contig 11593 bp, 9 predicted proteins | sample Pon1CUnioCityCA_5_FD_10231 | JGI IMG/M metagenome (IMG submission 10231)
TGCAGTGCCTCACGGCACATCCATGCCTCGCCTTCGGTGGCTCTCTGGCCTTCGGTCCGGGGAAGGTGGCGGGGGTGCGGGTAGGCGGAGTCCTGGGTGGCCTTGGGGGTCGGGGCGTCGTGGGCTCGCGGGCATGGGAACGCCTGCGGCGTGGCAGGGGAGTGGGCGGGGGCCCGCGGCATCGGGTGGGTTCGGGTTTTTTCGGTGAACTGAACCAAACTTCGCCTTGCTGTGTTTCTCTGCCGGGCCTCCCGGCAGATCCCGGCAGCGCTTTCCAGCGCTTCCCTGCTGTGCCTCACGGCACATCCCTGGGACGCCTTCGGCGCTGCCTTGCGCTGCGGCCCGGGGAAGGTGGCGGTGGTGCGGGGCGGCGGGACGTCCGGAGTGGCTTTGGCAGCCGGGGCGTTGCGGGCTCGCGGGCAGGGGAACGCCTGCGGCGTGGCATGGGAGTGGGCGGGGCCCACGGCGGGGGAGCGGGCGAGGGCCCGCTGCATGGGGTGCGTTCGGAATTTTACGGGGAATTCAACCAAGCTGCGTCTTTCGGCGCTCCCTTGCAGTGCCTCACGGCACATCCATGCCTCGCCTTCGGTGGCTCTCTGGCCTTCGGTCCGGGGAAGGTGGCGGGGGTGCGGGTAGGCGGAGTCCGGGGTGGCCTTGGGGGTCGGGGCGTCGTGGGCTCGCGGGCAGGGGAACGCCTGCGGCGTGGCAGGGGAGTGGGCGGGGCCCACGGCGGGGGATGGGTTCGGGTTTTTTCGGGGAATTGAAAGAGGCTTCGCCTTCCGGCGTTTCTCTGCCGGACCTCCCGGCAGATTCCTGCCGCGCTTTCCAGCCCATCCCTGCTGGGCCCTTGGCGCTTCTCTGCGCTTTGGCTCGGGGCGGTGGTGTGGGGAGGCGGGTTTTCTGTGGTGTCTTGGGAGTCTGGGGTGTCGCAGGCTCGCGGGGAGGGGCGCGCCTGTGGAGCGGTAGCGGAGTGGGTGCGGCTCTCGGCATGGGTTGGGTTTGGGATTTTGCGGGGAATTCAAGCCATGCTGTGCCTTTCGGCGCCTCTTTGCCCTGTCTTTGGCCCATCCCTGCGGCGCCTTCCGGCGCTTCCTTGCCCTACGGGTCGGGGTGGTGGCGGAGGTGGGTCGGGTGCGGTGGGCGGGCGAGGGGTGAGAGGCGCACCCTTCGTGATCGGCGGGTCATCTGTTCCGGGCCCGGCAAGGGTCGCAGCGGGTTTGTCCTTTCGGGCCGAGCCTGGACTGGTCTACCGAATCGGCGATTCGGCGGTGGCCATCCGGTGGCAATGTTTGCTGGGCTGGAGCGATGACGCGTTCTTCCGATCCCCTGCTCTCCTCCGCCCGACAGTTTCTTGAGGAAATGGCCACGGAGGTGGGCGAGCAGTTGCGCTGGTGGTTTGAGCGCACGGGTCTCGCGATCGAGGCGAAGGCGGACGGTTCTCCGGTGACGGCGGCCGACCGGGCGGCGGAGGATCTCCTGCGCCAACGGGTGGCCGAGCGTTTTCCGGAGCACGCTTTCGAGGGGGAGGAGCGGGGCCGGACGGGGTTGGAAGACGCTGAGTACCGCTGGATCTGCGACCCGATCGACGGGACGGTGAGTTTCGTGCACGGGGTGCCGCTCTTCGGGTTAATGATCGCTCTCCTGCGAGGGGATGAGCCACTCGCCTCTCTCGTGGCCCAGCCGGTGCTCGGGCGCACTCTCATCGGGGATGCCTCGCGGACGACCCTGAACGGCGAGGAGGTGCGCGTGCGGGAGGCGCGAGCGCTCGCGGAAGCGACGTTCTTGCTCACCGATCCGGCCGATCCCTACTGGACCCAGCCCGCGGGGGCTGCGTTCTTGCGGCGGCCGAAGGTGGTGCGCGCCTGGGGGGATTGCTTCGGGTACTTGTTGCTGGCGAGCGGGCGGAGCGATGTCATGGTCGATCCGGTCATGGAGCCGTGGGACCTGCTTCCATTGTTGCCGGTCCTGGCGGGGGCCGGGGCGACGGTCAGCGACCTCGCGGGGTCCCCGGCCGGGGTCGGGTCACGCTCGCTGGTTGCGGCGACGGCGGCCTCGCTCCACACCGAGGTCCTTGAGTCCCTGCCCCCCGCGCCGGGAACCGCAGGAATTGCCTAGGGAAGGGCATCTGCGTGGGTTTGCCGCAGGCACCATGAGTGAGCGCGACTGGATGGCCCTCGCGGAGACGGTCGTCGGGACCACCTTCGAGGATCTGCCCCCGGCCCTCCGGGAGAAGGCCCGGGCGGTGCCGGTCCTCCTCGAGGAGGAAGTCCCGGACCCCCTGATCGAGGAGGGCTGGCCCGGGGACTTGCTCGGTTTCTTCGAGGGGGATCCGGTGGGGATTCCGGCAGGGGAGGGGACGCCGACCCGGATCCGGCTCTTTCTCGCCAACCTGCGGGCTTACGCGGGGGACGATGCGGAGGTGTTCGCCGAGGAGGTGCGCGTGACCCTTCTGCACGAGCTCGGCCACTTCCTCGGAATGGAGGAGGAGGACCTCGAGGAGCGGGGGATCGGTTGAGAGCGGAGCGGGGAATCCTCGCCAGGGTGGTACGGCTTTGCTGGAGTCGGCTCTGGTGCCCATGAGTCCTCCCTCCTGCTTCCTTCCCCCCGATTTTCCCGCCGATGCACCGGTAGCCCTCGTGGCCGGGCGGGGCACCTATCCCCACCTGACGGCGACCCGGGCACGCGCGGCGGGCCGCGAGCTCCGCCTGGTTGCCCTCGACGGGGAAACCCACGACGACCTTTTTGCCGAGTTCCCGGAAGCGCACCGCCGGCGAGTCAAAGTCGGCCAGGTGGGCCACCTGAAGCGAGCGCTCCGCGACCTCGGAGCGGCTGGGGCGGTGCTGATCGGGCAGGTGCGCCCGGGCCGTCTCTTTGGAGGTCTTCACCCGGACCTGCGGGCCCTCCAGCTCCTCGCCACACTTCGCGAGCGCAATGCCGCCACAATCTTCGGGACGATTGTTCGCGAGATCGAATCGGTCGGCTGCCGCGTGCTGGACGCCCGCTCGTTTCTTGACGCTGACTTGGCCGAGGACGGGGTGATGACGGGGGGACGGCGCCAGTGCGACCAGGAGCATCTCGCCCACGGGGTACGCATCGCCACCGAGGTGGCCCGCCTGCGGATCGGGCAGGGTGTGCTCGTGCGCAAGGGCACCGTGCTCGCGGTGGAAGCCTTCGAGGGAACGGATGCCATGCTGCGCCGGGGTGGCCAGTTCAAAACCGACCGCAAGATCTTTGTGAAGCTGCCCGAGCCCGACCACGACTACCGCTTCGATGTCCCGGTCTTCGGACCCACTACGCTCGAGACGATGATCGAGGCGGGCATCGGGACCGCCGCTCTCGCCATTGATCGTACGGTCCTCCTCGACAAGGGGGCGGTGCTCGCCCGCGCCCGGGACGTGGGCATTGAGATCCTCGGGGTGCGCGAGGGCCTCCGCTAGGGGAAACGGCCCGCAATCGGGCCCACGGGCGGAAAAGGTTGTGCCAGCAAGCGTTTGCGCCAGCGGGCGACCGGGCGAAGGGGGCGTAGGGGGGAGAGAAGTTTGCCGACAATCGCCGCCTTCCAGGGGTGGGCCGAAGCGGGCGACTGTACTCCCGGCTGCCCCGCCGGGAAACAGGCTGCCGCCTTGCGGCCCCGTGGAGTTCGTGCATGGATTCGGGGGCGGAAAGGGGTCCTGCGGGGCAATCGGACCGCCCCAGCGGATTTTTCCGAAAATTCTTCGGCAAAAGTCTTGACGGTCCCGGCGGGATCTGTCTGATTGAGCGTCTTTCCCAGATGGGGAAAACAAGTTCTTTGAAAATTACTCTGTGCGATTGCCGAGACGACAATCCTTTGTTGTCGCGGTGGTGGAGTCCGCTCCAGCCACCGCAAAAGTCGCGAATCAGCCAAGATCGCGAGTTTCTCTCGAAAGTTTCTTTCGGAGAGTTTGATCCTGGCTCAGAGTGAACGCTAGCGGCGTGGTTAAGACATGCAAGTCGAGCGATGAAGTCCCTTCGGGGATGGAATAGCGGCAAACGGGTGCGTAACACGTGAGCAACCTGCCTTGAAGTGGGGGATAGCCCGGGGAAACCCGGATTAATACCGCATGTGGTCCCTTCTCGCATGAGAAGTGGACCAAAGCTTGTAAAGGCGCTTCAAGAGGGGCTCGCGGCCTATCAGCTTGTTGGTGAGGTAAAGGCTCACCAAGGCGAAGACGGGTAGCTGGTCTGAGAGGATGATCAGCCACACTGGGACTGAGATACGGCCCAGACACCTACGGGTGGCAGCAGTTTCGAATCATTCACAATGGGGGAAACCCTGATGGTGCAACGCCGCGTGGAGGATGAAGGCCTTCGGGTTGTAAACTCCTGTCACCAGGGAACAAACAGTCGGTTCGTAGCCGGCTCTGAGTTAACCTGGAGAGGAAGAGGTGGCTAACTCCGTGCCAGCAGCCGCGGTAATACGGAGACCTCAAGCGTTACTCGGATTCACTGGGCGTAAAGAGTATGTAGGCTGTCTGGTATGTCAGGTGTGAAAGCCCGGGGCTCAACCTCGGAATTGCGCCTGAAACTACCGGACTCGAGGCCTGGAGAGGGGAGTGGAATTCCTGGTGTAGCGGTGAAATGCGTAGATATCAGGAGGAACACCAATGGCGAAGGCAGCTCCCTGGACAGGTTCTGACGCTGAGATACGAAAGCGTGGGTAGCGAAAGGGATTAGATACCCCTGTAGTCCACGCCGTAAACGTTGTACACTAGGTTTCGGAGGGCCTACCCCTTCGGAGCTCCAGCTAACGCGTTAAGTGTACCGCCTGAGGACTACGGCCGCAAGGCTAAAACTCAAAGGAATTGACGGGGGCCCGCACAAGCGGTGGAGCATGTGGCTTAATTCGATGCAACGCGAAGAACCTTACCTAGGCTTGACATGAACCGGACGGTTTCGGGAAACCGATTCCTCCCTTCGGGGCTGGTTCACAGGTGCTGCATGGCTGTCGTCAGCTCGTGTCGTGAGATGTTTGGTTAAGT
>P_1C_Liq_3_UnCtyDRAFT_1000108_pt1:10000-11593 | contig 11593 bp, 9 predicted proteins | sample Pon1CUnioCityCA_5_FD_10231 | JGI IMG/M metagenome (IMG submission 10231)
CACCCTGGGCGCCTCGGCCTGGAACTTGAGCGTGCTGATGGCCGGCGGGATCAACCGGGAAGGATACCGGTGTCAACGGACACGTAGTTTCACGCAGTTATCTGACAGGAAGATTTATGCACCTGAGGAGTAGGCTTGGTGATGGTTGATGGGTGGTTGAGTCGATTCCCCGGGGCGGCCATGGCCGCCCCGGGGAATCGAAAGGATGGGTTGATGGGAGGAGTTTCTCGAGATCCTGGAGCCGGTTGGATCGGCCACGGATGTTGAAGACCACACAGCGATGGAGAAGTCGGTCGAGGATCGCGGCGGTCATTGCCTGGTCGCCGGCGAAGACCCCGGGCCATTCCTTGACCGACTTGTTGGGGGTGATGGCGGTGCTGGCGCGGCCGTAGCGATCGCTGATCAGGCGGAAGAAGAGGGCGGCCTCGGAAGCGTCCATGGCTTCGAAGCCCACCTCGTCGACGACGAGATAGGAGACGCTGAAGTACTTCTTGCGGCGCAGCTTCGCGGGCGGAGTGGCGGCGTCCTTGCGCATCTCATGCAGGAGGTCCTCAAGGCGGTAGAAGGCGACTCCGAAGCCCTGCTCAATGGCCTTGACCCCGAGGGCAACGGCGAGGTGGGTTTTGCCCACTCCGGGTGGCCCCTGCAGGAGAAGGTTGGTGTGCTCGCGCACGAAAGCGCAGGTGGCGAGGGTCTCGGCCCTGGGAGCGGTCGATGCCGGGCTGGAAGCCGAAGTCGAAGTTACCCATTGTCATCCCGCCGGGCAGGTTGGACAGGCGCAGGCCCGTGCGCACGCGGCGCTCATCGCGTTGGCGTGTCTCGGTCTCCACGAGCCGCTGGACCCGTTCATGCCCCGGTCGTTCCTTGCGGACCGCCTCGGCGATCTCCTCGTCGAGAGCCTCGGCAGCATGGAGAAGGCCCAGCCCCTGCAGTTGTTCGCGGAGGCGGTCCAGTTCGAGAACAGGTTGCTGCGCGCTCATCGGGCCACCTCCATCAGGCGTTGGTAAAGCTCGGCCGAGCGCAGCTGAACCGGTGCCTCGGCGATCTCCAGCAGCCGGGCTCCCATCTTCCCCAGAGGAAGAGGTGGTTCGTGGGTATCGGTGGCCGGACCCTCGTAGTGAGAGGGATCCACCAGCACTCTTTCGGCAGTGGCGCGGCGATGACGGGCAACTTCCCTGCCTGCGTGCAGAAAGGAGACGGTCCCGGGGCCACCGCGCACCTCCACCTGCTGCCAGGCCAAATGAAACGGTACCGAGTAGGAGCGACCTTCAAAGGGCACGGTGCAGTCCCCACGCACCTTGCGCGTGAGCACCGTGTCAAAGATCTCCGGCAGACACTCGCACCCGCGCAGCAGCTCCTTCTCCCGGGCATGGGCAACGGCCACGCTCTCCCCACTCGCCGGGCAGAGCCGCTTCCAGGCGGAGGCGCTCGCGAGCGCGTCCGTGAAGGCCTGCAACTGTTCCAGCGAGTCGAAGCCCTCCGGTGCCTTGCGCAGGATCGAACCGACCAGCGCCCCGATGCGACGCTCCACCTTGCCCTTGGCTCTCGGCAGGCGAACCGGACAGGCATCCACATGGAAGCCTGCCGCAGCCG
>P_1C_Liq_3_UnCtyDRAFT_1000110_pt1 | contig 11553 bp, 11 predicted proteins | sample Pon1CUnioCityCA_5_FD_10231 | JGI IMG/M metagenome (IMG submission 10231)
CGTCATCCGCGCTCGATGCGTTCCTGCCATTCCGCCTCGGTAAATTCCAGCCCCTCGCGCTCCCAGGGCGGGACCGGGGTGAAGACCTCCACGAGGAAATCGACGAACGCCCGAACCTTGCGTGACAGGTGTCGGCGATGCGGGTAGAGCAGGAAGTAGGCCGAGCTCTCATGGGGATACTGCGGCAGCACCGGCACCAGGTCGCCCCGGCGAATGGCGGGCATGACCAGCCAGGTGGAGAGCCGGGCGAGACCGACCCCCGCAAGGGCGGCCTCGTAGAGCGCATCCGCCGTATTCGCACGAAAGTTGCCACTGACATGCAACACGCGATGCCCCTGCTCGGCATCCTCGAAGGCCCAGTCGTTGAACTGCGACACTTCGTAGAGCGTCAGGCAGTTGTGATCGAGCAATGCCTCGGGCGTGCGGGGCTTGCCGTGGCGCTCGATGTAATCGGGTGAGGCGCAGATGATCCGGCGATTGACGCACAGGCGCCGGGCGATCAACGAGGGATCCTCCATCTGCTCCCGCCACTGAATCGCCACGTCGATGCCTTCCTCGATCAGGTCGACCTGTCGATCAGTGAGTTCGAATTCCACATTGAGCTCGGGGTACCGCTCGAGGAAATCCCGGATCCGCGGCAGCACCTCCACCCGGCCGAAGGCGACCGTTGCCGCCACACGCAGGGTGCCACGCGGGTTTTCGTTGAGGGCAGTGACCGCTTCCTCGGCCTCCTCGATTTCCTGGATGATCCGCGAGCAGCGATCGTAGTACGCGTGTCCGACCTCGGTGAGACTGACCCGGCGTGTGGTGCGATTGAAAAGCCGCACGCCAAGTCGGTCCTCGAGCCGGCGGATCTGCTTGCTCACCGCCGAGGGAGTGAGATCGAGATCGCGGGCGGCGGCGGAAAAGCTGCCCTTGTCCACCGCACGCACGAACATGTGCATCTCCGCCGCTCGATCCATGGTTCACCTTTTCCTCGAGGTCATGAATTGTGTGCCAATAAGCCGGATTATCTCACTTCGGGCACAGAATACCATTTCTCCCAACATCACAGTCGCATGGGAGGTTGCCATGAGCCCTCAGCAAATCCAGAACATGAGCACCGATGCCGCCATTCGCCAGGCCGAAATCATTCGCAGCGCCTACGTCGCCGGCGCCTGTAAATCGATGGTCCGGCGTATCCGGACGCAACTGGCCGACCAGCAGGCCGCCCGTCATGGCCTGCCCGGCCAGCATTAGACCGGCATCAGGGCGCGAAGGCTCCACAGGACGACCATACCGGCAATCAGCGTGGGGATTGTCCCGCGGGTCCGCCAGGCCACCGCACCCGCCACCGCCCCGGCAATCAGCCGGGGCGTATCCAGCGTTCCATCCGCCTGCCATTGCATGAGCCCCGGCAGGACCAGCGCAGCGAAAACCGCCGGCGGCACGTAGTTGAGCCCACGCCGCACCAGGTCGGGCATCCGCAGACCCCGACCGAAGACCAGAAAAGCGCCGCGCCAGACGAACGTTCCCAGACCGATCAGGCCGACCACCCACCAGAGCGGATCAATCGCCGCCACGACGCCCCTCCGCGAGCACGCCCGCGGCAATGCCCGCCAGCGCGGCCAGCGTCAGACCGAGCCCCGCGGGCAGACCGCGCCCGAGCACCGACAGGCTGCCAGCCACCACGGCGGCAATCACGCCGGGCCGGCTGTTGATGGACATCATCAGAAGGGCCAGAAAGATCAGCGGCACGATAAACCCGAGCTCCCAGTCCGGCGGCATCGCCGTTCCGGCCCAGTAGCCGAACGCCGTGGACAACTGCCAGACCACCCAGAGCGGGATTCCCACCCCCAGGAAGAACCAGTGATTGAATCGGTCGGAGTCCTCGGTCATCACCCGGGAGATGGTCAGGGCATAGGCCTGATCGGTGAGGACATAGGCCATCAGCGAGCGCCAGCCCAGCGGCAGATGACGGAAGTAGGGCGCAAGGTGGGCGCTGTACATCAGCATGCGCAGGTTGATGATCAGCGCGGTCAGCACCACCAACGGCACCGCCGCGCCGGCATTGATCAGCTGGATGCTGGCGAGCTGCGAGGCGCCGGCAAAGACAATCATCGACATGCCCATGGTCAGGGCCGGACCGAGACCTGCATCGAGCCCGGCCACGCCGGCCGTGACCCCGAACGGCGTAATCGCCGCCATCATGGGCGCAACGGCCTTCAGACCGGCAGCCAGTGCCTGACGACGTGGTGACATCAGCGCCGTCCCCTCAGGTGATCGGTGGCGTGGTTTCGCTGAAGGAGCGGCGCTCCCGGAGACGCTCCAGCCAGACTGCCACCGCCGGAAAGCGGGCCGGCCATTGCACTTCATCCGCAAAACGGAATGCCACCCAGTCGAGGGCGACGGCGGCGGCCAGATCACCCAGATCGGGGTCGCCGGTGCGTTCCGACTCGACCGTGGCCGCAACGCCTTCCACGGCACGCTGCAATGCGTCGGCGCGACGTCGGGCCAGTGCCGTGCCGGGATCACCATAGCGCCGCTCGCCGATAACGCCGGCGCCACAGTCCAGACAGCCCAGCGCCAGACCCAGACGCGCATGCACGGGCTCCACCGCGTCCCGGGGAATCAGGCGCGGCTCCGGATACCGACGCTCCAGGAACAGCACGATGACACTGGCCTCGGTCAGGACATGGCCGCTGGTGGTCACCAGGGTGGGAACACGACAGGTGGGGTTGACGGCCAGCAGTTCCGGCGGCGAGGCCCACGGATCGACAAAGCGATGAGTCACCCGCTCATCCAGCTGCTTCTCGGCAAGCGTCACGCGCACAAGACGGGCATATGGCGATGTGGGTGACGTATACAGCTCCATGCAACCCCCTCCCTCGACAACCGGGACTGACAGCATAACCCTTCAGGCGGGTTTCAGGCGCCGGCGCCAGCGCGACGTGGACTGACGGACGTTGTATCCCAGCATCAGCAGGCAGGGTGTCAGGATCAGCGTCAGCACGGTGGCGAAACTCAATCCCCCGGCAATGGTGGCCGAGAGCTGGGCCCACCACTGTGTTGAGGGCGCGTTGAACTCGATACTCCGGTTGACCAGATCGACATTGAGCTTGAGCACCATGGGCATCAGCCCGAGCACGGTGGTGACCGAGGTCAGCAGCACCGGCCGCAGACGCTGTGCCGCCGTGCGCAGGATAGCTTCGGGGACCGGTGTGCCCTCGTCCCGCAAAGCGTTGTAGGTATCGATGAGCACGATATTGTTGTTCACCACGATCCCTGCGAGGGCGATCATGCCCACACCGCCCATGACAATACTGAACGGGCGCTGGGTGAGCATGAGTCCGAGCAACACGCCGGCGCTCGAGAGAACGATGGCGGAGAGCACCAGCAGTGTCTGGTAGAGGCTGTTGAACTGGGTGACCAGGATGATGCCCATCAAGGCAATGGCCACCACGAACGCCGTGGAAAGGAACGATTGGGCCTCACGCTGATCCTCGTCCTCGCCCTTGAACTGGACCATCACGCCATCCGGTAGCGGGTCATCGGCGAGGGATGTCCTCAGGGCCTGAATCCGTTCGTCCACCAGACGACCCGCCTCGACATCGGCATTGATGGTCAGAACCCGCTCGCCGTTGATGCGCTCCAGGGTGCCGGTTTTGGGAGCAGGCACGAATTCAACGAAGTTGCTGATCGGCACCTGGCCGTAACGCGTCGGCACCCGCAGCTGCCCGAGGCTGTCGAGACTGCGGTCCTCCACCGGGAAGCGCACCCGGATGTCGACCTCGTCATCGGCATCATCCGGCCGGTAATCCGCGATCTGAACGCCATTCGTGACCAGTTGCACGGCGTTGCCCACCAGCTGGACATCGGCGCCGTAGCGGGCCGCCTTTTCCCGGTCCACGCGCAGCGACCACTCGATGCCGGGGAGCGGCCGGTTGTCCTCGACATCGGCAAAGCCGCCAAGCTCGTTCATGCGGGTCCGAAGCGCTTCGACACCCGACTCAAGCCGGTCCGGGCGTCCGGCCACCTGCAGCTCCACGGGCTTGGCCTGGCCCGGCCCCTGCTGCTGCTCGGTAATCTGCACCCGAATCCCGGGAATATCCGCCACGGCAGCGCGGATATCCTCGATGATTTCTGCAGCGGGTCGACGCTGCGTCCAGTCGACAAAGTCCAGCTGCACAATGCCGATGGCGTCGCGGGCCAGCGATTGGCCACCGGTGCGGGTGGGGTCGGCGAAGGTCCGCGCATAGGCATAGCCGACCTCGTCAAAGCCGGCGAGCCGCGATTCCACCGCGCGCACGAGCTCATCCTTCTCGTGGACGGAGAGGTCACCCCGGGCCTGGACCTGGATTCGCGCATAGTCCGGCTCCGTGGACGGGAAAAACTCCACACCCACGCCAAAACGGCCGTAGGCGATATAGGTGGCCACCACCACCGCGAGCATGAGCAGCAGGACGGTTCCGGGCATCTGCAGCGCGCGCTGCAGGAAGCGGACATAGCCACCGCTGAAGCCGTCGAGCTCGCCGAGATCGCCGCTCTCGGCGATGCGAATGCGGCGATGGTGACTGCCCTGCGTCCCGTCGCGCCGGGCGAACCAGGCGCCGAGCACCGGGATGAAGATCAGCGCCATGGCCAGCGAGGCGGCCAGGGTGACGATCACGGTGATGGGCAGATACTTCATGAACTGACCCACGATGCCGCCCCAGAACAGCAGCGGCACGAACACCGCGAGGGTGGTCACGGTGGCGGCGATGATCGGCCAGCTCATGCGCTGGGCGCCGTAGCGATAGGCCTCCACCGGCGACCAGCCCTCGGTCATGCGCCGCTCGGCCAGCTCCACCACGACGATGGCCGCGTCCACCAGCATGCCCACCACCAGGATGAGGCTGAACAGGACCACGATATTCATGGTGTAGCCCATGGCATGCACGGCCAGGATGCCGGTGAGAAAGGCGCCCGGTATCGCCAGGCCCACCAGCAGCGCCGGGCGCCAGCCCATGGCCGCCACCACCACGATCATGACCAGGACGACCGCGGTGAGGACGTTGTTCTGGAGATCCCGCAGCATGGTGCGGATATCCTCCGAACGATCCTGGAGGTAAGTCACCTCCATGGCCTCGGGCCACTCCGCCCGAATGCCTTCAACAATGCCCCGGACCTGGTTGTTGACCTCGATGATGTTGGCGCCGACGCGCTTGGAGACCTCCAGCGTGATCGCCGGTTCGCCGTTGATGCGGGCGAATTCATCCGGGTCCTTGAAAGTCCGCCGGACGCTGGCCACGTCCTGGAACGTCACCACCCGGTCGTCGGCGACCTTCACCGGCAGACTCAGGACGTCTTCCATGTTCTCGATGACGCCCGGGACCTTGATGGACAGACGCCCGGCGCCGGTATCCAGCGCACCCGCGGCGATCAGTCGATTGTTGCGGCTGACCAGGTTGAACAGGTCGGCATAGGAGACATCGTAGGTCTGCATGACCCGGTCATCCACCGCCACCTCGAGGAGCTCCTCACGATTGCCGCCGATGTCGGCCTCCAGGACGCCGGGCAGGGATTCGATCCGATCCTGCAGGCCCTCGGCGGCATCGATGAGAGCCCGCTCCGGGACGGGCCCCGACAGGGCGACCGTCAACACCGGAAAGAGGGCGACATTGACCTCGTTGACACGGGGTTCCTCGGCGCCCTGGGGCAACTCGGAGCGGGCGATGTCCACGCCCTCGCGAACATCGTCAAGGGCACGGTCGGCATCGAAACCGGCATCGAACTCCAGCAGCACCGAGGCGAAGCCCTCGGTCGCCGTGCCCTTGATCTCGTTGATGCCCTCGATGCTGGAGAGCTCGCGCTCCATGGGGCGCACCAGCAGACGTTCGGCATCCTCCGGCGAGATACCCTCATAGGCCATGGAGACGTAGATCACCGGGATGTTGACGTCCGGCTCGGCCTCCTTGGGGATATTCTGGTAGGCCACGACGCCCATGCCGATCACGAGCAGCAGGATCAGCGTCACCGATCGGCTGCGGCTGAATGCGGCGTTGATCAGCGCACGCACGTCGGTCAGCCTCCGCTGACGGTTGGCATGCCGGCACCCCCGGACGGTTCGGTGGCCAGACCCGGCGAGCCCTCCGCTTCCACCGGATTGACCGTCTCACCCGCGCGAACGAAGCCTTGGCCCACGGTGATCAGCCGGATTCGGTCCGGCAGTCCACTGACCCAGACCCCATCACGCTCGGCCCGGACGATATCCACGGGACGGAAGACCACGCGGTTCCGGTCGTCCACCGTCTTGACGCCGACCTCGCCGGTATCCTCCAGCGACAGCCATGCCGGACTGAGGAAATGCGCCCTCACCGGATCGAGCGGGATGCGGATCGTGGCGCTGACGCCGGCGGGCAAACGGTCGGGGTTGGGAGCACGCACCTCCACACGGAAGGTTCGCGAACCACTCTCCGCGGCATTGCTGATATAGGTGATCTCGCCGCTCAGTTCATCACCGGTGGCCAGGGAGATCTGCGCCTCGCGTCCGGTCTGCACCTTGCGGATATCCTGCTGGGCGACATGGGCGACGGCGATCAGCGGATCCGTGTCGACCAGCCGGGCAACCGTCTCGCCCGCACGCAGATAATCGCCCACCTGGACCGGGCGCGACTCCACCTCTCCGTCGATCGGCGATGCAATGCGGGTGTCGCGGATTTCCTTTTCGATCTCGGCCAGACGTGCCCGGGCCGAGTGCAATGCAGCCCGAGCCTCCTGCACGGCGATATCCGACTGGAAACCATTGCCCTGGAGGCGCTGGGCCGCCTCGAAATCCGCCTCGCGCTGGGCCACACGGGCCCGGGCCTCCTCGCGACGGGCATCGCGATCACCCATCGCGAGTCGCACCAGCGTATCGCCGGCGGCGACCGTGCTGCCCTCCTCGATCAGCACCTCGGCGACCTGACCGTCGGTCTCGGCCCGGAGATCGACGTCCTGATCGGCGCGCGTCTCGCCCTGATTCTCGAGATACCGCTGGACCCGGCTCGCCTCGAAGCGGGCCACCTGCACATCCATAACCGCCACGTCGCGCGAGGCCGGCGCGGTCTGCGCGGCAGACCCGTCGGTGCCGAGCTGGCCGCTGAGCATCCACGCCGCCAGGACCAGCGCAACGGCAAGGGCGATCAAATAGGATTTGAGATTCACGACGCCTCCACTCGGGCGGCCTCCATACGGCGAATCGAAATGCTACAGGTAATCGACAGCGCTGGCGCTGTTCCGTTTGTGACGCAAATCAATCCCGCCCGGATGAGGGCGGATCCGTCGGCTCGTCGAAGTGGTGTCCGAACTTCGCGGCCTTGGTCTCGAGATAGGCATGGTTGTGCGGGTTGCGGCCGGCCAGGATAGGCAATCGTTCGACCACGGCGACCCCGGCGGACTCGAGGCCTGCCACCTTGCGGGGGTTATTCGTCATCAGACGCAGGCGTTCGACACCCAGCGACTCGAGCATGGCCGCCGCGACGCCGTAGTCACGGGCATCCGGCGCAAAACCGAGGGCCTCGTTGGCCTCGACTGTGTCGGCCCCTTCGCGATCCTGCACGCCGTAGGCGCGGATCTTGTTCAAAAGGCCAATGCCGCGCCCTTCCTGACGGAGGTAGATGATGACGCCCTCGCCGGCCTCGCCGATGCGACGCATGGCCGCCTCCAGCTGGGGCCCGCAGTCGCAGCGCTGGCTGAAGAGCGCGTCACCGGTCAGGCATTCGGAGTGGACGCGCACCAGCGGCGCATCGGATGCCGCCGGGTCGCCCATCACCAGGGCGACATGCTCACTGCCATTGGCGGCCTCGAAACCATGAATGCGAAACTCGCCCCAGCGCGTTGGCAGACGGGCCTCTCCGGTCTCACGGGCCTTGGATCGTTCAGCGGTGGGGGCAGCTTGATGCGTCATTTTCGTTACGATATCACGCCCCCCGAGCATGCGGCGCATCAAGGTCGAGGAATGGCCCGACGGGGATGACCCCGGTGGGATTGATCATCGGGTGGCTGGTGTAATAGTGCCGCTTGATGTGATCGAGACTGACCGTGTCGGCAATGCCGGGCTGCTGATAGAGATCGCGCAGGTATCCGGACAGATGGGGGTAGTCGTCGATGCGCCGCAGGTTGCACTTGAAGTGCCCTACATAGACCGCGTCGAACCGCACCAGCGTGGTGAAAAGCCGCCAGTCCGCCTCGGTAATGCCTCCCCCCGTCAGATACCGCTGCTCGCCGAGCACCGCCTCCAGCTCGTCAAGCGCGGTGAAGAGCTCGGTGACCGCGTCCTCGTAGGCGCCCTGGGCCGTGGCGAAACCCGCCTTGTAGACGCCGTTGTTGACCGCGTGGTATGTCCGCTCATTGAGCGTATCGATCTCCGCCGTTTTCTCTGCCGGATAGAGGTCAAGCCCCGCGTCAACGCCCGGCAGTCCGTCGAAGGCCCGATTGAACATGCGCACCAGATCGGCCGACTCATTACTGACCAGCGTTCCCCGCTCACGATCCCACAACGCAGGCACGGTCACCCGCCCGGTGTAGTGGGGGTCGGCCTTCTGGTAGAGCTCGTGCAGATAATCGAATCCGAACAGTGCGTCACCGGTGGCGCCCGGATAGCGGCCGTCGAAATGCCAGCCGCCGCTGCCCATGCAGGGGTGCACCACCGAGACGCCGATATGCGGCTCGAGGCCCTTGAGCCGCCGGACGATCAGTGTCCGGTGGGCCCAGGGGCATGCCAGGGACACATAGAGGTGGTATCGCCCGGAGGCCGGCGGATGATCGCCGTCCGGATCGATCCAGTTCCGGAAAACCGTATCGGGGCGCTCGAAGCGCCCCCCGGTGGAGTCGGTGTCGTACCACTGATCGTGCCAGACACCATCAACCAGCAATCCCATGATCCTACTCCCGGCCCGCCAGTCTGGCGGTGATTTCGGCGACATGACGGCCCTGGAAGCGGGCGATTTCCAGCTCGTTGGCACTGGGCTGGCGGCTGCCGTCGCCATCCGAGAGCGTGGTGGCACCGTAAGGCGTCCCACCGGTGACCTCGTCCATGCGCGTGAGTGCCTTGCAGGAGTAGGGCACGCCGACCACGACCATGCCGTGGTGGAACAGGGTTGTCTGGAAGGAGGTCAGGGTGGTCTCCTGACCGCCGTGCTGACTGCCGGTACTGGCGAATACGCTGCCCACCTTGCCGATCAGCTTACCGCCGGCCCAGAGCGCACCGGTCTGGTCGAGGAAGTTGCGCATCTGGGCGGCCATGTTCCCGAAACGGGTGGGGGTGCCGAAGATGATCGCGTCGTAGTCGGCGAGCTCGGCAGGCTCGGCCACCGGCGCCGCCTGATCGAGCTTGGCGCCGGCATCCCGGGCGACATCCTCCGGCATGAGCTCGGGCACCCGCTTGATGTCCACTTCCATTCCGTCGACGCTGCGCGCGCCCTCGGCGACGGCCTCGGCCATGGTCTCCACGTGCCCCCAGGTGCTGTAGTACAGAACGAGCAGTCGGCTCATGACATTCTCCTTGTTGGTTGGGCGTGACAGGGAAGACAAGCGCTGCAACGAGGGGTTCAGCCCCCGCGGTCCGGCTCGCCCTCACCGGTGAGCGCGCGACCGGCGGCCCGGGCCATGCCCCGGATCACCGACCATTCGGCCTGCACGCGTCGCAGGTTGCCATGCCAGGCCTCGCGGGCGTGGTCACGGGAGCGCCCGCGAGCCTCGGTATCGGCCAGGCTCCGGCGGTAGAGATCGAGGGCGCGATCAACACACCGGGTCAGGGAATAGGCATCTGCCGTTTCCGCCAGCGCTGCCTGAATTGGCGAACGCGCCGTCCCATCGATGGCCAGCAGGCTCCGCAGCGCATCCGCAAATGCCTTGGCTTCCGCGTCGGCGGCCAGCAAACGCCCATTATGGGCAGTAACGATTTCCCGCGCACCTGGCGCATCGAGGGCGACCACGGGCACGCCGGCCGCCATGGCCTCGGCGAGGACCAGCCCCTGGGTTTCCGTGTGAGAAGCGAAGGCAAAAACATCCATCGCGCTGTAGGCATCGGCCAGCGCCGGCAGGGCCAGGGCCCCCGGCCGGTGCAGGCGATCCGCCAGGCCGGCCTCGGCGAACCGGACCTCCATCCCCTCGGCAGCGGGCCCTTCCCCCACCACGAGACAATGAATCCCCGCGTCCCGGGCAGCGGCCTCGACCATGGCTGCCGCCAGATAATCCAGGTTCTTCTCCTCGGCGAGCCGGCCGACATGACCAATGACGCGGGCGTCTGCGTCGATACCGGCGCGCTCCCGGAGGGCCTGACCATTACCGGCATCAAAGGCATCGCGGTCGATGCCGGTGGGCACCACCTCGACCGGTGACTCGACGCCCCGCTGGCGGAGCACCTCGGCGATGCTCTGGCTGGGTGCAATCACCCGGTCGGCGCTATTGGCATAGCTGGTGGAGAGCTCGACCACGAAGCGCTTGAGCGCCGGCGAGTCACCCGGCACATAGTGAGTGTAGGCCTCGTACATGGTGTGATGAGTGAAGATGAGCGGGCAGCGCCGCTCGGTGGCCACCCGCATGGCGGTGGAGCCGATCAGGAAGGGGTGGTGGGCGTGGATGATATCGGGCTCAAAGGCATCCAGCGCCTCGTCAAGCCGCCCGGGTACCGGTAGAACCACTGAGAAGTCGCTGCCATTGAAATTCTGCAGCGCGGGGATTCGCACCACATCGGGTTCATCCGCGGGCATGTCCGGAAAGACCGGCGCCACGACAAGCACCCGGTGACCCTGGTCGCGGTAACCCTCCGTGAAGGCGGACACCGAGCGGGCCACCCCACCCACGTGGGGCAGGTAGGTGTTGGTCATCATGACGATGTTCATGCGCGCTCTTCCGGCAGGTAAACCTCGCGGGCCTCACCCGGCAGTGCCATGGCCGACCGACCGGGACACTCGATTCTGATCCATTCCGGCCCCGTCCCATCAATTTCCCAGGAGAGCCGATGACCACCGGTTTCCAGCGGCTCCGCCTGCACCGATACGCGGCCGAATGCGGTGGGCGTCGGGCCAAAACCGAATGGTACCCGAGCCGCCAGCCAGCGGGGCTGGATGCCGGCGCCCAGCACCAGGCCGTGGCCTTCCTCGCGGCAGAAGGTATTGCGCATCATCGTCACCCACTCTGCCGCCGCCCAGACATGCTGGCCATCACCCATGCAGCCACCGCCGGTGCGCGGATGGATGGCCTCCGGCCACTGGCCGGTCGGGCTGGCAAGGGAAGCCACCGCATCGATGAGGGTCAGACCCTCCGGATCACCGGCGCGCAGCAGTATCTGGGCCAGATGCAGGGTGAGATAGGCGTTGACGCCGGAGTGGATCATCTCCTGGAAGAAACCGCCATTCACCCGATGGGCTCCGAGCAGATAGCGCACGGTGCCCAGCAGGCGCTCATCGTCGGGCGCCAGCGTTTGTAGCGGATAGCCCGCGGCCAGCGATCCAATGGCGCCGGCGTCCATGCGTCGCAGCGGCGAGGCGGGCAGCATTGGCGCACCGAGCCGCTGCTCGTCAGCGTCCTGGGCGCGGCGCAGACTGGCGG
>P_1C_Liq_3_UnCtyDRAFT_1000113_pt1 | contig 11435 bp, 10 predicted proteins | sample Pon1CUnioCityCA_5_FD_10231 | JGI IMG/M metagenome (IMG submission 10231)
GAGCCGGGGAGGGGGACCGTTCCTCCCGAGGGTGCGCCGCGAGGACTCCGCTCGCCGCTCCGGGCACCACCCGGCACTCCGTGGGGAGTCCGGGCAGGCGCTCCGCAAGGAGCTTCCGGTTGGCGGCGGAGAGAACCACGACGAGGGCCGCGCCCTCGAGGAAGGCGCGCAATCGATCCCGCCGGCGACGGCCCGAGGTGAGCCGGAGGATTTCCGAGCCGTGCAGGAGAACGACCGGGCGACGGCTGGCCGCCGGGGGCAGGTCCGCCGCTGGAGCATCCAGCAAGGCGCGCAGGGCACCGGGCTCGGAGACGATCCAGCGCTCCCCCGACCGGGGTGGGCGTGCCCGCAGGTACCGGAGCAGGGCCCGGCGGGCCCCGCGGTCCTGGCGCCCCCGATGGCCCATGCGAACCACCGGGTAGGGTTCCCCGCGGTCCGCCGGGTCCGTCTCCCCCGCCGCGAGGACTTCCACCCCCCAGCCGAGTTCGACGGCCGCCCGGGCCCACTCCCGGGTGACGGTGCCCGCTCCCCCGTGGGCCGGGGGGAATTCGTGGGTCACGAAAAGGAGGCGCCGTACCCGGCCCTCCGGACCGGTCGGCCCCACGGATGCGGACTCGCTCATGCAAGCAGCGCCCTAGCCCCGAAACGGGTCCGGCGCGAGGCTAAGCGAGCCCGCCGGCTCGCTTTCCGCTGGTCCCCGGGAAGCGCAGCTGTCACCCTCAACGGTTTTGCGATGGACCGTTTCCTCCTCAGCCTCACCGCCTTTCTCGGCCTCCTCGGGATCGTCGCCGGTGCTCTCGGGGCCCACCCGCCCGAGGGCTGGTTCACTGATGCCGAGGACCTCGCCGCCTGGAACCAGGCCGCCCTCTTCCAGCTCCTCCACGTCCTTGCCATCCTCGCGATCGCGGGAATCCCGACCCGGAACCTGGGACGACGAAGAAGCGTGGCCCTGCTCTTCCTCGGCGGCATCCTCCTCTTTTCCGGCAGTATTTACGGGCTCGTCCTCGGCGGTCCCTCCTGGCTGGGACCGGTCACCCCGGTGGGGGGAATCCTCTTCCTCGGCGGTTGGGCCGTCCTTACCTGGCTGCTCGCCCGCGGGCCCGGCCGGGGAGCGCTCAACTAGTCAACGGGACGACGCCCCGAAACCCGGGCGGGCCGGTACGCGAAACCCCGCCTGAGTGCCCAGCCAGACCTCGAGACGATCGGCGAGATCCCCCGCCGGAGCGCTCTCCGGCTCGGCGAGCTCCGCGAGGGGCCGAGCCAGCAGGAGGTCGGCCCGTCGCTGATCGCTAGGCGGCAGCCGCACCCACCAGTCCTCCCGTACCGGAAGCCCCTGCATCCGGCTCATCCGGAAGAGGGTTTTCAGCCGGGCCGGCTCGGCCGGGTGTCCCGCCGCGACCGCCTCCGCAAAAGTTTCCAGCAGCTCGACCAGCTCCTCGCTCTCCGGCCAGGGATCCGCGTTCGCCCGAACGAGGGCGGCCACCCGATGGGCCACCTGCATACGCTCGTAGCTCCGCCCGACGGCCGTGCGCCGACAGCTCAGGTGATACTCCGCGAGGAAGAGCTCCCGCCCGCTCCGGTTCGGTTCGAAGCGCGCGCGGGCGCTGTCGAGAAAATCGGGACGGGCCGATTTCCGGCTCCGCCGGAGGAGGCCCCGCCGGAGACCCCGCTCGACCCCCAGCCAGTGGAGGAGCCAGAAACGCTCCCCCCGCTCCTCCACNCCGAGTACGATCCCGCGTTCCTCGGGGGTAGGCGAACTCATGGCCATCGGGACCCTCGCCCCGGGGCTGCCCGGAGAGGAGGGGGAATGGTGGAGCCGATCGGAGTCGAACCGACGACCTCTACAGTGCGATTGTAGCGCTCTTCCAACTGAGCTACGGCCCCAACGTGCAGACGAGGAGCCAACACGAGGACCTGCCGCGGGGCAAGGCCAAAGCCTGCCCGGGGACCACCCGGAGGACTCACTCCCACCGGGATCGCCAGACGGCCCGGTGCGCCCCGAGAACGCGCTCCACCCACGAGGTGACCCCGCCCGTGTCCTCGCCGAGAAGTTCGCCGAGATCGACGGCATGGCTCAGCCACCGGCTGCGGTCGACCTCGTGAGGCTCGGCGAAGGTAGCGTTCGCGGCCAGCCGTCCGGGCACCGCGAAGTCGTAGCGCTTCCCCCCCTCGATCTGGGAGCGGTATACCTCGATCAACCGGGAAAGGAGCAACGGCTTGTCATCGACGGCGAAGGAGACCCGGAAGGGGGCGGGAATCCACTCGAGGCCGCCCCACACTTCTCCCCCGTACCACGCCTGCGGGCGGTCCTCCCCCGGTAGCTCCCGAAGCGCCCGGAGGGTCGCCGCGAAGACGCGGCGGTGGGTGGGGTGGGCATCGAGGGGATGGTGCCCGCAGAGGACAGCGGGTCGGGTCGCCCGGAGGAGTTCCCGCAGCTGACCGGCAAGGCGGACGAGGCCGGCCTCCTCCCCGAGGGCGGAACTCGCCCCCCCCAATTGGACGACCAGCGAGTAGCGCCCGATCTCCGCCGCCTTCCGCTGCTCGGCTGCCCGCACCTCGGCGAGGTCCGGCTTCCCGGTCTCCCCCGCGCCGGGGCTGCCTGCCCCGTCCGTGCAGACGACCCCGGCAAACCAGAAATCCTCCGCATCGTAACAGGTCAGCACGGAGGGGTAGGCGAGAAACTCGAGGTCATCCGGGTGGGCCCCGATGCCGAGGTGGGTGGTCCTCCGAGCCGCTTCCTCCCGGGCCCGGCCGTCGGGCACGTACCACTCGCCGGGCAAGGAACTGCCTTCCGCCACGCCCACCCTACGGCTCCCGTTGCAGGTGGTCCCACACGGAGAGAAAGCGGCGGAAATGGGTGCCGCCCTCCTGCTCCGCTCCCGCCTCAGCGAGCGCCCGCACCGCCGCCTGCTCGGCCGCGTAGGCCGCCGGGCTGAGAACCCCGATGAAATGGGCCACTCGCGCCCAGAGAAGATGGGTGGAGAGCGCGTCGCACTCGTTGTAGGCCCGGATCTCCGCGAGCCGACCCTCCAGCCACAGGGCCACCACGTTCGCCCCGCTCTGGTCGATCTTCCCGGGGATACCCGAACACACCGCCGCTTCGTGAAGGGTGGGCATCTGCCCGTAGCGCCCGAGGAGTGGGCCGAGATCCACCGAGAACTCGCTCGCCGTGCTGAAATAATCCACGCCCAGCCACGGCTTCTCCGGGCGCTCCGCGAAACCATGGCTCTCCAGCCCGTGCACCACCGCGCGCTGGACGAGGATGGGCACATCCGCCCGCGAGGAATTGTAGCCGACGAGCTGGGGCCGGCGACGCCCGACCGCCTCGAGAAAACCCTTCAGGATGTGCGCCTCCTGCTCGCGCCAGTCGAGCTCCGGCCGGGTGGGAAGCGAGATCAGGCGGAGGTGCGGGGCTTCCCCGTCCCGGCCGGGCGCCTCCCGCAGGACCCCGGCCAGGGTGACCACCCGGCAGAGGATCGTTTTCAAGTACGGGCGCGGGGTCTCCTCGGTGGCTCCCCCGTGCTCCCACAGCCTCTCCATGGCGGTCGCCCGCTCCCCCGGGGTCTCCACTGGCAGGCCGAAGAGGCGGGCCGCCGACAGCGGATCGGGAACCCACTCCACGTCGAAGGAGAAAACGAGGGGCTGGACGGTGCGGAACATGGCCCCTCAGGGGTCCGCCGGCTCGTCCGCCGCGGGGAAGGAAGGTGTGAGGATGAGGTCGTCCCCGGGGTAGAGCCGGATGCGACCGAGATCGGAGGGCACCGCGTCGTCGAGGAGGAGTTCACACTCGGAGGGGTGGTCCAGCGTGCCCTCCCAGGTCCACTCGCCCACCCCGGTCATGGTGAGGGGCACGCCTCCCGCCGCGGGGAACCCGGGGCCCTCGCCCCGCAGGCAGACCCGCTGGTCCGGGGGCAGGAAGGCGGACACCCGGAGCCGGGTTGGCAGGGAAAGGTCCTCGGGCTCCGCCGCCCCTTCCCCTGCGGGAGGGGGAGGCTCCCCGGGGGCGGGCTCCGCCTCGCCCGGTCGGCCGGGCCTGCCCCCCGCGGGAATCCCGGCCGCCGGTGGCTCCGTTCCCGCCGTGGCCAACGGCCCGCCCACGGGGCCGATCCGCCGCACGAGACGGTACAATTCCTCCTGGCGGGCCTCCAGCCGCCGGAGACGCTCCTCCTGGCGAAGGAACCCGGCCTCCACAAAGGAGCGCGAGGCCTGGTGGGAACGGAGGACCTCGACCCCCTCGCGGAGGGCCTCCACGTCGACCTTGAGCGCGCCCAGCGGTCCTCCGCCGGAGGGAGCGCCCGGCACCCCCTCCCGGTCTCCCGCCGGAGGACTCTCGCCCAGGGCTCGCACCTCCCCCCGGAGGGCCGCGATCTCCTCGCCGAGCTCCGACCAACGGATTTCCCCGGCCGCGGGAGAGGAGGGAGGAACGGACGACCCCGGGGAGCCGGACACCGCCGGACGGCTCCCCTCCCGCGAGCGCGGGAGGGCCTCCCACAGGAAGGGCACGAGGGCCAGGCCCGTGCCGGCGAGCACGGCGAGGAGGACGAGCAGGAGGGTCCCCGGGGCCCACGGCTCTGGGGAAAGGAATAGGAGGACGGCCCCGAGGGCCCCGCAAGAGGACGGCCCCGAGGGCCCCCAGCAGTCCCTGGCCGAGAAGGAAGGGTGACTTCGGGAGCGGGCGGGGCTGCGGGAGGGAAGCAGACATCCTTCGACTCTCGACATTCCATCGGCAGGCCCGGAACCGGGCAACCCGAATCGGGCTTCTCGATTGTCCTCCCGGTGGCCGGGGTCCACAGTCCTTCGCCGAGGGGATGCGACGTGCAGCGGGCTTTACCTTAATCGAGATCCTCCTGGTGGTGGGCGTGCTGGGGATTCTTGCCGGGATCACCTTGGGGATCAGCAGTGGCATCCGGGAACACCGCCGGCAACAACAAGCGCGCGGGGAGTTGGCCGCCCTCGCCGTGGCCCTCGAGAGCTACCGGGCCGAACACGGCGATTATCCGGTGGCGACGGGAACCGGCGAAAATGGCGGGGATGCGGGCACCCTTCTCGCCAGCCTGGCCCCGCCGGAAGGGAGCGGGCCGACCTTCCTCCACCGCGAGCGGTTCGCGCGGGGCCCCGCCGGCGAGACTCTCCTCGATCCCTGGAAGAACCCCTACGTGTACCGCTACGATCCCGATTGGACGGCGCGTGCCGGCTTTCTCCTCTACAGCCGGGGGCCCGATGGCGACCACGAGCCTCCCTCTCCCGCCGGCCGCCCCGACCGCTCCGCTCCCGCCAACCTCGACAACCTCTCTCCCTGAGACAATCCTCTCCCGAGCCCGCGACCCTCCCCCGCGGGCCCTGCCGTTCCTGCCATGCGCGACCGCCTCCCCCCGCGGCCCAGCCAGGCTTTTCCGCCGGGCCTTTCCCTCGTCGAACTGCTCGTGGTCATCGCGCTCCTCGGCCTCCTCGCGGGGATTCTCCTGCCCGTGGGCCTCTCCGTTCGGCAGAGCGCCCTCGAGACCAGTACCCGGGCCCGCTTCGCCCAGTACGCCACCGCGCTGGAGCAGTTTCGCCAGGACTACGGCTACTACCCGGATCTCGGCGGCACCCTCGGCGGCAAGGGAGACCTCTTCCACCGGGTCCTCAGCGGGAACGGGAGCGAGCGGACCCACAATCCCCGCAACATTCGCTACCACACTTTCGCAGCGGACGAGTTCGATGCGGACGGCCAACTGGTGGACGCCTTCGGCAACGGCGACCTCCGCATCGTGGTCGACGGGGACCTCGACGGGAGGCTTCCCGCGGAAAAGTTCGCCGGGATTGCCGTGGAGGAGGATCTCCACCTGCCCGTGGCCATCTACTCGGTGCCCGGTCCGGGCAACGGGTCCCCGGCCGTCCGTAGCTGGGAATGAGGAAAAGAGAGGAGAACGCGATCGGCGATTGACCCGATTGCGGGAAAGCGTGAAACCCACCCTTTGGTCCCGCCCGTCCGCGCTGTCGCCATGCCCGCCCGTTCCCGCACCTGCGTCGTCCACCGCTCGACCATCCACAACCGCGGCCTCTACGCCCGGCGCGAACTCTCCGCGGGGGAGTACATCGTGGAATACCTCGGCGAGAGGATCACCAAGAAGGAATCGGAACGGCGCGCCCTCGCCCGCGAGCAGCGCGGCCGGCGCCACGGCACCGCCACCGTCTACATCTTCGAGCTGAACAGCCGCTACGATCTCGACGGGGACTGCGCCGGCAACATCGCCCGCTTCGCCAACCACAGCTGCGAGCCGAATTGCGAGGCCGTCAACGACCGCGGCCGGATCTGGCTGGTCGCCCGGCGGGCCATCGCCGCCGGAGAGGAGCTCACCTTCGACTACGGGTTCGGGCTCGATGTGGCCACCGACCATCCCTGTCGCTGCGGGGCTCCCTCCTGCCCGGGCTACATCGTGAACGAGGCCGACCGACCGCGCCTGCGCAAGCGGCTGCGCCAGAGGAAGCAGCGGGCCCTCCCCGCCGCATGACCACCTCCCCCTCCCCGGGCCGCCCCGGCGCACGCCCCGGCCGGGATCGCGAAAACCGCCGGGTCCTCGTCCTCACCTCGAGCACGGGCGGGGGCCACGACATGCGGGCCCGCGCCCTCCAGGCCTGGAGCCGCACGGGGGAAGGCCGCCGCNGCGGGCTCCACGTGGAAATCCACCAGACCCTCGAGAACACCCACGGGGTCTACGAGTTCGGGGTGCGGCTCTACAACCGCATCCAGCAGTTCTGGCCGAAGCTCCACCACCTCTACTTCCACTTCCTCGAGCACGCCGGCCTCCACGATGCCGCCACCAAGATCTGGGGGCGCGACCGCTTCCTCCGCCGGGTCCGCGATTTCCGGCCGCACCTGCTCGTCAGCACCCACGCCCACCTCAACCACGGCTTCTTTGAGTTGGCCCGCTGGGGCCTGCCCGACCAACCCCTCCGTACGGTCACCTACTGCGGCGAGCTGGCCGGGGGCTATGGGTTCAGCCGGCACTGGGTCAACCCGCGCGTCGACCTCTTCATGGGAGCCGTCGAGGAGACCTGCGGGGAAGCCGCCCATCTCGGCGTGCCCGAGGAAAGGCTCTGGAGGGGTGGCTTCCTGCTCCACCCAGACTTCTACGCCGAGGCCGCCCCGGACTCCCGGGCTCAGTTGTGCGAGCGCCTCCAGCTCGATCCGGGCCGCTTTCTCCTCGTCCTGAGCACCGGAGCCAACGGGGCCAACAACCACCTGCGCGCCCTCCGCGCCCTTTGCGCCGCCCGGGTCCACCCCCAGGTCATCGCCCTCTGCGGACGGAGCACGGAAACCGTCACCGCGGTGGAGGAGTGGGGCCGCCGACACCCGGAACTCACCGTGCGCGCCCTCCCCTTTGTCGACCAGATGCGCCCGCTCCTCCAGTCGGCCGACGCTCTCGTTGCTCGCGCCGGCACCGGCACGACCAGCGAGGCCATCCTCACCCGCTGCCCCCTCATCTTCAACGGGATCGGGGGATCCATGCCCCAGGAGGAACTGACCCTGAAGTACGCCCGCAAGTACGGATTCGGCCGACGCCTCTCCCGGACCCACCAGCTCCCCGGGATCGTGCGGGAATGGATGACCGATCCGGGCCGCCTCCGCGCCGAGAGCGGGACGATGGCACGCATCGCTCCGGATCGCCACCCTCTCATGATCCTCGACCGTCTCGCCTCCCTCGTGCCGTGAAGACCTTTCCCCGCCGCACCTCGGAGCGGATCGGGGCCGAGCTCTTTTTCCGCGCGGTCCTGCCNNCCCTCGAGACCTGGGCACGCTTCGACCCACGGGCCCCCTCGCTCCTTCCCCGGTCCCCGCTGCGGGCCACCTTCGCCACCTCGGGCCGGGGCCCGAGCGCGGACCTCGTCGCCGACCGGGAGGGAATCCGGGTCGAGGCCGCGGGGGACATCCCCGGCCAGCTGAGGATCGACCTCGGCCCGGAGTCCGCTGTGGCCGCCATGGTCGGGGGGCGTCGGCCTACCGCCCGCCTTCGGGGGGGGCTCCGCCACCCGCTCCGGCTCCTCCGGCTGGCCCGAATCTTCCGGCGCTTCCAGCAACTGCTGGAACCACCGGCGCGGCTCCGCGAAGATCCGCAGACCCGGCTCCTCCATGTCCGCCTCGCCCTCCAAGTGGCCCTCTCCGGGCTCGTCGTGCTCAGCCGGGAGGAACCCTCCCTCCAGCCTGTGCTCGGCGCGGTGAAGGATGGTGTCGTCTTCTTTGCCACGGCCGACGGACCCCTGCGCGCCGCCCTCCGCAAGGAGGGGACCCGGCTCGAGCGGGTCGAGGGAGAGGACGCACCGACCACCACGGTTCGCTTTGCCTCCACCCGGGCCGCCATGCGCATCCTCACCCAGCGCTTCGATCCGACGGTCGCTCTCGCCCAGGGAGAGGTCGAGGTGCGCGGCTACGTGCCCCTCGCCGATGCGGTCGGGCATGTGCTCGACCGGGTCGCCGACTACCTGCCCCCTCCCCGCTGAGGGGCCCGTGCGGAAATTTTTGCTTGCACCAAGAGGGCTTCGGGGATTGCCTCGCACCTTGTGATGCAGGGTGGAGCAGCCAGGTAGCTCGTCAGGCTCATAACCTGAAGGCCGCCAGTTCAAATCTGGCCCCTGCACCCACACTTCCCGGTCAATTTGGCATCCGTTCCGGGTGATCTTCTGGAAAATGCGTTGGAAAGCCGGGCCATTCCTCGCCTCGGGCGGAACCTGGCCCGACGGTTCCCCAGGTTGTTCCCTGTATTGGGATTGAGTCGGGGACTTCGCGACCAATGCTGCCGCTATGAGCAGCCGAAGCTTCGGCCATCACCTCCGTAGGGGGCTCCAGCGATCGGCCCGGGGGGTTCCCATCGATCCCTTCCCCTTGCGGCGCACCCTGCGCCACTACTCCCGAGGTCGCTTCGGCGGCGACCTGCGCGGGGCCATCAATGTCGCCCTGCTCGCCTTCCCCCAGGCCATGGCCTACGCCCTCATCGCCGGACTACCGGTCTCCTACGGGATCTTCGGGGCGACCGTGGCCGCCTTCGTCGCCCCGCTGTTCGCCCGCGGCCCCTACATTTCGGTCGGGCCCACCAACGCCACCGCCGTCCTCCTGCTCAGTTCCTTTGCGGGCACCTCCATCGCCAGCGACGAACGGCTTGCCTACCTGCCGCTCCTGCTGGGACTCGCCGGTATTTTCCTCTTGCTGGGAGCGCTTGTCCGGGCCGCCGCCTTCATCCAGTTCGTCTCCCGGACGGTCATCACCGGCTACATCACCGCGGCCGCCTGCCTGATCATTCTCAACCAGGTCCACAACGTCCTCGGCTTCCCCTTCTCCGAGGGGCGCGTGCCGGACTCCTTCCTCTCCTCGCTGATCTTTACCGTGCAGGACCTCACCCGTACAGAGGGGCGGGCCGTCCTCGTGAGCGGGCTCACCCTCGGCCTCTACCTGCTTCTCCGCCACCTCGCCCCCCGCCTGCCCACAGTGGCGATCACCCTGGTGCTCGCGAGCGCCCTCGCCGCCGGGCTCAGCGCCCTCGGCCTGGAGGGTCTCCGCTACCTCGACCCGGTCCGCCTCCAGGACTGGCAGGTCACCCTTCCCCCGCTCGACTTCGCGGCCACCGGCGAGCTGGTCGGCCCGGCCCTCGCCCTCGCCCTGCTCTGCATCATGGAGGGCAGTTCCATCGGCAAGTCCCTTGCCGCCCGCACGGGCCACCGCCTGGACAGCAACCAGGAGATGTTCAGCCTCGGCGCCGCCAACCTCGCCTGTGGAGCCCTCGGCGGGATGCCCGCCTCCGGCTCCCTCCTCCGCAGCAAGCTGAACATGGACAGTGGGGCGCGCACCCCCATGGCCTCCGTCCTCGCGGGTGGCCTGCTTCTCCTCGGTGCCCTCCTCCTCGGCCCGCTGGTCCGCTTCGTCCCGCAGGCCACGCTGGGCGTCCTCATCCTGGTGATCGGGTTCTCGCTCTTCAACCGGCACGTCATCCGGCTGGTGACCCACGCCACGGGAGCCGACGCCTCCGTCTTCCTGCTCACGGTGGCGGTCGGCCTGCTCCTCGGGCTGGACACCGCCATCTATGCCGGGGTGGGCCTCTCCGTTCTGCTCTTCCTTCGCCAGGCGGCCCGGCCGGAGCTGGTCGAGTACCAGTTCACCGAGGAGGGACAGCTCGCCGAGATGCCGGCCGAGGGCGAGCGCGCCATGCCGGAGGTCTCCATCGTCCATGTGGAGGGCAACCTCTTCTTCGGGGCGGCCGACCTCTTCCGCGACCAGATGCGCCGGGTCTTCGAGGACAACAACCTGAAGGTGGTCGTCCTCCGCATGCGCAACGCCCGCCACCTCGACGCCTCCAGCGTGCTCGCCCTCGATGAGCTGATCACCTTCATGCGGGAACAGGACCGCCACCTGGTGATCAGCGGCATCCGCAAGGACACCTTCCGCGTTTTCCGCGACTCCGGGCTGCTCGAGCGAATCGGGAGGGAGAACATCTTTCCGGAGTCGACCCGCAACCCCACCCTCGCCACCGCCAACGCCATGCGGAGGGCCCAGGAAATCCTCGGGGTCGAGGAGGCCAACATCACGATCTATACCTCCAACAATCGTGCGGAGGGCCACACGGGAGGAGGGACCGCCCCTGAGGAGACTAGACGGGCGGTGGCAGCGGGAGGTCCGGAAGCAGGGGTGGCTCCTCCGGGCGCCGGTCCGGCTCCGGTGATTCCGGGGGCCCTCGGCGAGGATCCGGCCGGCGGGGAGGATCGACCGCGTCCGTCGGCTCGATTGCCCAGCGGTAGAAATCCCGGGAGCGGCTCACCTCGACCCCGAACTGGTACCACCGCCCGGATGCGCCCACCGCGAGTACATCGTACCCGGTGCGAAAACGGGCCACCGGCACGAGGAATTCGAGGATCGCCCCGGTGGCGAGGACGCGCCGCCGGCCGAGCAGGTCCACGCCCCAGACCCCCGAATCACGGGGAGAGAAGAACGCGTAACGGATGGCCTCGGGCACGAGATTGCGCAGCTGGATGCGCGCGTGGACAAAGGAGGGACCCACTCCGCTGAAGTGATCGAAGCGGAGCACGATCCGGCTCCGCCCGCCCCCGGGCACCCGCAGGTCCCGCAGCTCGTAGGCGTTGCGGGCCCGACCCATGGCCAGCAGGTCGAAGCTCTCCCCGGCGTCCGGGAGGCTCACGAAGAAGCGGGCCGCTTCCCCGCGCGAGAGGACCCCGCGCGAGCCGAGGATGTCCGGGCCCCAGAGATCGCTGTCGCCGGGGGAAAAGTACAGGAAGTGCAGATCAAAGCCGGTGCGGTTCTCGACAGTGACCTCGTGGAGCAAGCCGGGAGGGGAGGCCGCCAACGGACCCCCCGCGAGAAGGAGGACCCACAGGACGAGCCGCCACCGCCGGGGCCGACGGGAGTGGGTCGGGCGCGTCAACCTCCGGCCGCTGTTTTGTCCCGCGGG
>P_1C_Liq_3_UnCtyDRAFT_1000119_pt1 | contig 10946 bp, 10 predicted proteins | sample Pon1CUnioCityCA_5_FD_10231 | JGI IMG/M metagenome (IMG submission 10231)
CCGTGGAGGCGGCCACCGGCGGCGCGCCGATCGATGTGGTGGCCGACCTGGTTGCCGGGCCGCATTTCAACGACCTGCTTCGCATCCTCCGGCCCGAGGGTCGCTACACCACCGCCGGCGCAATCGCCGGGCCGGTGGTCAATCTCGACCTGCGCACGCTCTACCTCAAACAGCTCCAGATCAATGGCTCCTCCCAGGGGCGGCGCAGCGACTTTCGGCGTCTGCTCGGTCATGTCCTGGCGGGTCGCATCCAGCCGCTGCTGCACGCCACCTATCGGCTTTCGGATTTTCATCGCGCCCAGCGCGACTTCATGGACAAGGACTACGTCGGCAAGCTCGTGGTTGTTCCTGACCGGCATTGGGACCGGGTGGGTGCGCCCCATGCCCGCGACTGACCCGGTTGCACTGGAGTGGATGGACGTCGCCGTAGGCAGCGACATCCACCGCGTGGTCTTTGCCGGTGTCCCGACTGATCCCACGCACAGTGTGCGCGAGCGCATGGAGTGGCTGAGCGGCCCGGGAGATGGACTGCGTCAGCTGCTGATCGAGCCGCCCTACGGGACGCCCACCTTTTGCGTCGATCTGCTGACGCCCCCCGATGACCCCGACGCCCAGGCGGCCTTCATCATCATGGAGGTCATGGGTTATCCGTTCTTCTCGGGGTCGAACACCATGGCCACCGCCTGTGCGCTGATAGAGAGCGGCCGCATTCCCGGTACCGAGCCCGACGGCACGCAGTGCCTGCGCCTCGAGGCCCCGGGCGGGCGTGTTGATGCCCATGTGGAACGGCGCGGCGGCCAGGTAGTCAAGGTGACCGTCGAGGGGGACGAGGCCTTTGTCCACCGGGCCGATGCCCGGGTCCAGCTGCCCGATCTGGGGACAGTGGCCTATGACCTTGTCTGGAGTGGCGGCCACTACGTGATGGTCAACGCCGATTCGCTGGGTCTGCGCCCGGAAGATGCGGGCGGGGCGGATGCGCTCGCGCTGGCGGCGCGGATTGTCGAGGCGGTGCAGGCGGATTTCCAGGATCTGCACCCCCGGCTGGGTGATGTCGGCGCGCCGCGTTTTCTGCACTGGATGTGGCCCGAGACCCAGGCTTCGCCGGATTGCCTGCAGGCAACGGGTGGGACCTATGGCCATCCCGGCGTGCTCTGGGGTTGCCCCACCGGCACCGGCACCGTCGCGCGCCTGGCGCGGCGGATGCACCATGGTCTGGCCGGTGTGGGGACATCACTGCGCAACACCAGCCCCGCCGGGACGACCTTTGAGGGCCGGGTCATCGAGCAGAGCCGGGTAGGGGACTACCCCAGCATTCGCACCCAGGTCAGCGGTACGCCGAGGGTGGTCGGTCAGTGCACCCTCACTTTGCCGCCCACCAGCCCCGTGATCGCTGAGCGCGGTCTGGAATGGCTCCTGGATCCACGCTCAGGCCTGATCGAGGATCCAGTCGGGGACAATGCCGGATGAATCGATCGCCGCATCGATATTCATATCGGCGAGCACGCCGGTCTGCGTGACAAGCGCCGTGCGAACGCCCGCTGCCTGGCCGCCCAGAACATCGGTATGCAGCGTATCCCCCACCATCAGTGTTCGCTCGCGGTCGATTGCGGGGCCCAGTCGCTCGAGGGCCAGCTCAAAGATGTTAGCGAAGGGTTTGCCGTAGAACGCCGGTTCGACGCCGGTGGCATCCTGGATCTGATGGGCGAAAGTGCCCGGCTCGGTGGAATCCCCCCCGGCCTGGGGTGCCAGAAGATCCGGGTTGGCCACCAGCAGACGCCGCGGGTTATCCCGGAGGCTCCGGGTCAGCAGATCCTGTCGCGCTGGCGTCCATTCCGAGGCACCCACAAACAGAAAGCCGTCGACGGCGTGATAGTCGGCGATGTCGTCGCCGAGCATCCGGTAGTCCAGGGGCGGGAATTCATCGGGACCAAACTGCTGACCCGCGATGATGCCCCAGTGCCGTGGTGCCTCGCGCTCGAGCTGGCGGACCAGCGTTTTGCGGCTGGTGACCACATCGGCGGTGTCAAAGTGATAGCCCAGCCGCTGATAGCGCGCCATCAGCGTTGCGTGCGAGTATCCAGCCGCATTGGAAACCACCATGACCCGTTTTCCCGCGGCCTGCAGGGCGGCAATTCGCTCGGGGACACCCGGGATGGGGTCCTGGCCACGGTTAAGGACCCCAAAAGCATCCAGCAAAACGGTGTCAAAATGATCCATGATTTCGTCAAGATTGGCGGCACGTCGGCCCGCGCCCCGGCGGGCTGGGGCCGGCAGGCGATGGCGAATGGCCTCGTAGGCGGTAAAACCGAGCGGAGCGTCGGATTGGATGGAGGGCGGTGCGTGGTCCATGAGAGTCCTGTTGAGCGCGGTCCAAGCGCTGCATTATAGCGCGTCAGAATGCCGGCGNCTTGGGGTGAGCGGTTAAATGACGGCGTGACGGATCCTGGCGGCAATCCATTCGCTGACGACCACCGTGCCNAGGATCAGTAGCAGGATGACCGTGACCTGCCCCCAGGCTAGCGTGCTGAGCGAACCCTGCAGCTTCAGCCCGATTCCACCTGCACCGACCAGACCCAGGATGGTGCTTTCGCGGATGTTGATATCCCAGCGAAAGACCGAAATGCCCCAGAACGCGGGAGTGATCTGCGGCACGATGGCGTAGCTGATGGTCTGCGCGCGACCGGCACCCGTCGCGGCCACTGCCTCGACCTGCAGGGGGTCCGTCTCCTCGATCGCCTCGTACAGCAATTTGCCGACAAAGCCGATTGAGCGCAGGGCGATTGCCACCATGCCGGCGAGAATGCCGGGCCCGATGATGGCTACCAGCAGCAGGGCCCATATCAATGCGTTGATCGATCGTGAGGTCACAATGATAAAAAGCGCGATCGGGCGCAGCAGCGTGACGGATGGTGTCGTATTGCGCGCCGCCAGAAAGGCGATGGGAATCGCCAGCACCACACCGGCCGCCGTCCCGATGGTGGCGATGTTGAGGGTGTCCCAAAGCGGTTTGAGCAGCTCTGGGAGATAGCGCCACTGAGGCGGCCACATTCGACTGCCAAGGTCGACGGCCTGGCTTGGGGCGTCCGCGACGAAAAACCAAAGCGTCTCGCGCGTCATCACCTGCCAGCAGTAGATGAACAGTGCCACGAGTGCTACCCAGCCGACCCAGAGGAAAAGCTGGTGACGGGGAGTGCGGTGCTGCCAAATGGCGGTTACGGATTGTGGCTCAGTCATTGCACGAGTTTCCGGATCGCGCCCGACGCATACTCGGCTGCCATGACAATTACGATGATGATCAAAAGGATCGCGCCGGCGCTGTCGTATTCGTATCGGTCAATCGCGGTGTTGAGCGTGGCGCCAATGCCGCCGGCGCCGACGATGCCGATCACGGCGGATTCACGAAAGTTGATATCGAGACGATAGAGGGACAGCCCGATCAGGCGCGGCATGACTTGCGGCTGAATCGCGTAGTTGACCAGCTGCCACCATGACGCCCCGGTGGCACGGATCGCATCGGCCTGACCTGGCTCGATCTCCTCGATATCGTCGGCGAGGAGCTTGGCGAGGAAGCCGATGGTGGCAAAACTCAGCGTCAGAAAGCCCGCGAAGGGGCCAAAGCCAAACATCGCCACCAGAAAGATCGCGATAATGACCTCCTGCAGTGACCGGCTGACCGCCACAATCGACCGGCAGGCAAGATAGACCGGGCGAGGCGTGAGATTGCGCGCGGCACCGATGCCGATCGGCACCGAGATGAGGATGCCCACCACCGTCGAGGTTAGCGTCATCGTCAGGCTCTCGACGACTCCCCGCATGATATCGTCCCGGCGACTGATAAAGTCGGGCTGCAGAAACCCCATGGCAAACTGTTGGCCGCGCTCGAGGCCGACAACGACGCGCTGCCAGTCCACCTCTATCGACTGGCCGGCGAGCACCAGGTAGACGAGAATCGAGACCTGGAGACCGACTCGCCAGCGTCGATCCGTCACGATCTGAGGCGGGCGGCGCCAGGTTCTGGGGTAGGTCGGCGATGGCGCTGCACTCATGCGCTCAGTGCCTCCCGAGCGTCCGACTCCTCGTCATCGCTGTGATTGGGATTCCAGTCCTCTTGCCCATAGATGTCGGTGAGCGTGCGTTCATTGAGCGCATCGGGCGGGCCGTCAAACACGATCTGCCCTGCATGCAGCCCCACAAGCCGCTGCATGAATTGCTGGGCGAGGGGCACGTCATGGATATTGATAATGGCGGGGAGGTCTTGTTCGGCGCAGATCTCGGTGATCAGTCGCATGATCTGCCTCGAGGTTCTGGGGTCGAGGCTGGCCGTGGGCTCGTCCACCAGGAGGAGTTCCGGGTTCTGTGCCAGTGCCCGGGCAATGCCGACGCGCTGGCGCTGTCCCCCGGACAGGGCGTCGGCCCGGTTGTTGGCCTTGTCATAAAGGCCCACGCGATCCAGCAGCCGAAACGCCCGCTCGACATCATCGGGCGGAAACCGGCGCGCCCAACTCCGCCAGAACGAGACGTAACCGAGCCGGCCCGAGAGGACGTTCTCCATGACCGTCAATCGCTCGACCAGCGAATACTCCTGAAAAATCATGCCGATCCGGCGTCGTTGATGACGGAGTTGCCGCGAACCGAGCGTGACCAGGTTGGCACTGCCGAGGTGAATTGCGCCATGAGTCGGCTCGACGAGCCGGTTGATACACCGGATCAGCGTCGATTTGCCAGCACCGGACGGACCGATCAGCCCTAGGATCTGGCCCCGTGGTACATCGAGGTCGATGTCAGTGAGGGCCGTGTCACCGGTTGCAAAGGTTTTTCCAAGGCCGCGGATCTGGAGCATCAAAAAGTCCCGTATAGCCAATGAACAACGGACGATCCGGGAGATCGTCCGTTACGCTTGCTGGCCGCTGGTCTGTTAGTCGCAGTCGTAGCTCACGCCGTTGGCGGCGTCGATGGTGCGGATTACCGCCCAGTCGTCCTGGAAAGTAATCGGGATGAACTGATCCTCGCCGTTTCGCCCGAACTCCTCGGCGAGCGCCGTGCCTTCCCAGTCAAATCCGAAAAAGGCCTGCTGGATCTTGTCCTGCAGCTCGGGGGTAAGGTTGTGCGCAACGCCGTAGCCCGTGGTGGGGAATGTCTGGGACTGATAGACCACCTCAACCTGGTCCTGGCTGATGACATCACGATCGAGCATCCGCCCCTTCACCGAATTGGCCACCGAGGCTGCCAGATAGTCCTGATTGGCGACGCCGAGAATCGAGTTGTCATGGGCTCCGGAGTAGCTCGCCTCAAAGTCCTCGCCGGGCTCCATGTTGAACTCCGCCTTGAGGATGGCGGAGGGTGCCTTGAAGCCGGAGTTCGAGGTCTCTGAGGTGAATGTCAGCTCGCGTCCGCGAATGTCCTCGACACGCTCGATGCCAGAGTCGGGATGCGTGATGATTTCCATCTCGTAGCCGAATGACCCGTCGTCTGCGGCCATCATGGCAAACGGCCGGAATCCGGCGCAGGCGACTGCAATCGGGTTGGAGCCCGTGTTGAAACCGGCAATGTGCAGGCGCCCCGCCCGCATTGCCTCGATCTGTGCCGCGTTGGACTGAACCGGGAAGAAGCGAACGTTCTTACCAGTGACTGCTTCCATGTGGTCGAGAAAACCCGACCAGACCTCTGCGTAGACTGCAGGGTCCTCGACCGGGGTATACGCAAAGACCAGGGTGTCTGGGTCGACTTGTTCAGCGGCCGCCGTGGGGATATCGGCGATCAGGTCACCATCGGCGTCCGTGTAGCGATCGTCGATTGAGAATTCCGCGTTGGCGGCGGTCGCCAGCGCCGCGGTTGCAAGGGCAGTCAGTGCGATCGATTGGATCTTCATGGGGGCTCCCGTTGACGATGGACGTTGACCGCAGACACTACTGACCCGGCATGACCGTTATGTGACAGCGCTCCGGTTTTCGCTGGCAGCAGGGAATGTTGTACAATCCGCGCTGTTGGAGAGGTGGCTGAGTGGTCGAAAGCGCCGCACTCGAAATGCGGTGAGTCCGAGAGGGCTCCGGGGGTTCGAATCCCTCCCTCTCCGCCAGATACGCAAGCGGGCCCAATCGGGCCCGTTTTCGTATCTGACCAAGGACGGGGTTCGAACCCCCGGAGCAAACAGATGGGTTCGACCCATCGCGGCAGTCGCTAATCGACCACTGCGGGGTAGCGCTGCTTCGCGCGGTAGAGGCGATAAATCGTGATCGCATTGGTCGAGAACACAAGCAATTCCGCGAGTGTGCCGCCCACCGAGCCCGCCAGGACGTGACTGACCGCCCACGCTAATGCCGCCAGGCCCAGAAGAACCCGCATCGGGATCCCGCTGAGCAGGAACATCCCCACCGTGCCCAGCACCATCGCGACCATGGCGGGCAAGTCGGCCCAGCTCTGCCAGGTGAGCACCGAAGCCATGCCGCTTGCCGCCAACACCACGATCATTGCTTTGGCACTGCCGGGAAAGCGCCTCGCCAGTGCAATGCGCGCAATGACCAGCAGTGACAATGCCGCAGCCGTCCAGCTCTCAAAAAACAGGAACTGCAGAACAAAGGCGACATTCGCCGAGATCAGCAGCACCAAGAGTCGGTCGTCCTGCTTGCTGGAAAAGGCCAGCACGCAAAGCACGAGCGACGCGAAACCGAATAACTGACCCGCTAGCGTGCTATAGGATTCGTACACGGAACGCCACGATGTGCCGGTGCAGACTGAATGACGCCCTCAAGGCGCTGGCTCGCAACGCTCTGGGCCTCCAGTATCCGATGCACGAACAATCGCAGGCCTAGATGCCCGGCACGAGTGGAACCCCGCTGCAGCCGCTCAGCAGGGTCATCAGCGTAATCAGTAGTGCAGCTCGAATCATGGATCGTTCCGCCGGTTAGATGAACGCAAAGCGCAGCGCGAACAGTGCCGCGATCAGCCAGACTGCTGGATGGACGGCCGTCGGTTTACCGGCCAGGGTCTTGCCGAGCACATAGGTGATGAACCCCAGCCCCATCCCATCGGCAATGGAGTAGGTGAGGGGCATCGCAATGGCTGTGACCACGGCCGGCGCGGTGTCGGTGATGTCGTCCCAGTCCAGCTCAGCCAGGCCACGGACCATCATGCAGGCCACGAACAGCAGCGCTGGGGCAGTGGCGTAGCCAGGAATGGCGCTGACCACCGGCAGAAAGAACAGCGAGAGCAGGAACAGCACCGCAATCACGACGGCGGTCAGTCCGGTTCGCCCACCGGCATTGATCCCTGATGCGCTCTCGATGTAGGTGGTGGTCGTCGAGGTTCCGAAGATAGCACCGCCGATGCTGGCGCCGGAATCGGCGACCAGTGCGCTGCGCAGCCGGCCCAGGCGACCGTCGCGATCCAGAAAGCCGGCCCGATGCGACAGGCCCACCAAAGTGCCGGTGCTGTCGAACAGATCGACAAACAGAAACACCAGTACGACTGAGACAAGCCCAAGCTCGAACGCGCCGGCGATATCCATTTGCAGAAAGGTCGGGCTCGGGTCCGGCGGCATTGAAATGACGCCGTCAAACTCGGCAACACCGAAAGGCACGCCGATCAGGCTGACGGCGAGGATGCCGATGAGCACGGCCCCTGGGACCTCGCGATAGCTCAGCGCTACCATGATCGCAAAGCCGAGCATGGCGAGCAGTGTCGGCACCGCGGTCAGATCACCCAGCGTGACCAGGGTTGCGTCGCTGTTGACCACAACGCCGGCGTTCTGCAGCGCGATGATTGCCAGAAAAAAGCCGATGCCCGCGGAGATCGCCATCTTCAGCGATAACGGTATCGCGTTGATCAGCCATTCCCGGATCGGCAACACCGAAATGATCAAAAACAGAATACCCGAGAGAAAGACTGCGCCCAGCGCCGTCTGCCAGGCGATCCCCATGCCCAGGACCACCCCGTAGGTGAAGTAGGCGTTCAGCCCCATGCCCGGCGCGAGCCCGAATGGGTAGTTGGCATACAGGCCCATGATAAGGCTGCCGAGTGCGGCGGCGAGGCAGGTCGCCACAAAGACCGCCCCCCAGTTCATCCCTGTCTCGGAGAGAATGCTCGGGTTGACGACAACGATGTAGGCCATTGTCAGAAAGGTGGTCAGACCAGCAAGCAGCTCGCGACGGATGGTCGTGCCGCTTTCCGCCAGCTCGAAGAATCGATCCAACATGGTGAAAGCCCCCGCAAAACGCAAAATGCGAGTATACCCGGTGAGCGAGTGTTCGACACGACATCGTTGCGTCATCGCGGCGTCATTGGATTGTCACAGGCGAATTCTAGGGTTTGGTGACCGTTCGCGTGATAAAGGACCTCACAATGAGAAAGCTCAATGCCTTAACCCTCGCTGCTGCTTTTGTTGGCGCCGCCGCGGCGCAGGCTCAGACGCCGTTGCTTGTTACAACCACCGGCAACGCCGGAGAGGGCTCGCTGCGTGCTGCGCTCAGCGCCGCTTCGCAGACTGGCGATGCCTCACAGATCGTGATGACTGTCAGCGGTGACATCGTCGTCGAGCAGAGCCTTGTCTACACCGGCGAAGCGCCGCTCGAAATCATCGGCAATGGCCAGCGTGTGCGCAGCGATGCCAATACCGATCTGCTCGTCAGCGCCAACGGCGGCGACCTGGCCATCAGCGACCTGGCCTTCGAGGGCCCCGGCGGATTCAATGTCCTCAACCGCGGCGATGTCGACGGACAGACCGCCGGCAAGGGGATCTTCCTTGACGTTCGTGAGGACGGGGGTGGTCGAGTTGGCCCTGACCAATGTATCGGTCAAGGGTGTCGCCAATCACGGAATTCATGTCTCAGACTGCACGCTCGCCGATGACTGCGGCGGCGGGGCCGGCGGCGCCGGCGGCGGATCGCCGGCCTCGCTGCGCATTCAGCTCGAGAACGTCAGCGTCGATGGCGTGGGTAATGGCAAGTTCGATGCGGATGGTCTGCGTGCCGATGAGCGGGGCGCGGGCGATATCCACCTGTCGGCCAACCAGTCGGAATTTGCCCGGGTCGGCGCCGACGGTCTGGAACTCGATGAGGGGCAGGCGGGGAGCATCCACTCGACCATTGTCCGGACGGCATTCATCGATAATGGTCCCTACTGCGACCCCGACGTCCTCGCCGAGTACATGCCGGACGCGCCTGAAGGTGAGTTCGAGGAAGGCCTGATGCAGCCCTCCGGTATCCCGTCCGCGGTAACCGGAACACCGGATGACAATTGCTTTGAGCGTGAGGTGTCACTGTACGACTCGGGATCAGTCGAGGAGTACGAGATCGGCCTCGATCTTGACGACGGCATCGACTATGACGAGGCGGACTCGGGCGATCTCAACCTGACCATGGTCGAGAGCACCATCAGTGGCAATTACGATGAAGGTGTCGACATGGATGAGGCCGGGCCGGGTGATGGCAATCTGCGCTATATCAATACGCTCGCCTACGGGAATAGCGATGACGGCTTCAAGATGTCTGAAGAGGACGCCGGTGGCATCGACGGTGCGGCCGTGGGATCAGTCTCGCGGGATAATGGTGGCGTCGGCATTGTCTTCGAGGAGGCCGATGACGGCGATCTAGGCGTGCGCATCAGCGCTGTCCACACCGTCAATAACGACGATGGCGAGGACACCGGTCTCGAGATCGTTCAGGAAGATGCCGGGACGGGTGAGCTCGCACTTGCCGACAGCCGGATCGAGGACGGCATGGAAGTCGAAGGCGTCAACGTCTCGCGCTAGTCCCGCGGTGTTACGACGACCAAAGGGGCAGCGATGGGCTGCCCCTTTTTGCGTGCGATCACCGGGTAAGGCGGATCAACCGGTCGGGGTAGTCCGTGAACATCCCGTCCACGCCCCAGCCGAGCAACTGCTCCATCGCCGGGATATCATTAATCGTGTAGACATGCACTCGCAGATCATTGGCCTGTGCCTGTTTGACAAACGTCTCATCGATGACCGCATCCCCCTGATAGTCAAGGTTGGTGCCGATGCCCACGGCGTAGTCACGGATCGCTTCGAAATCGGCATCCGTGATTGCACTCGGACCCGGCGTGACGCCCGTCCACTCGATCAAGGTGTCGCTGTCCTCGGACTCGGGGTAGTACCACACGAGCTGCACCAGCGGCACATCTGGGTTGATGGACTTGACCTTGAGGAGACTGTCCTGAGAGAACGACTGAATGACCACGGCGCCGGCTTCGATCAAGCCACGGTCGCTGAGTGTGTCCATCAGCTCCGCCTCAAGCGTGGGGTCGCGCTCCGCCGATTTGGTCTCAATGTAATATCGGGTCTGGGTGCCGAATCGATCAATGACCTCATCAAGCGTGACCACCCGAGCGCCCTCAAATGCGGACTGTGCGCGGTCTGGGTTGGCGTCGTTGAACCAGCTGCCAGCGTCCAGCGACTGGAGCTCGGCCAGCGTGTAGTCCCGGAGCGGACCCTCGGCATTGGTGGTGCGGTCGACGGTCTCGTCATGCAGAACAACCAGCCGGCCATCCGCCGTCATCTGGATATCCAGCTCAAGATAATCCGCGCCCATGTCGTAGGCCATCTGCCAGGCAGGCAGGGTATGTTCCGGTGCATGGCCGCTGGCGCCACGATGCGCGATCACCTGAAAATCCTGCAGGGCTTCAAGCTGCTGCTCGATGCTGTTGGCGCCGGCGCCGGTCGAGGTCATCAGGGTTGCCATGGCGAGAGGTCCTGCAAGTGTGCAAGTCGATCCCTCCCATCGCTAGTCGGTTGACGCCCTCGGGTGGATTCGCCATAATTCGCGCTCGTTACAGCGCCTGTAGCTCAACTGGATAGAGCACCTGACTACGGATCAGGAGGCTGGGGGTTCGAATCCTCCCGGGCGCGCCAGACACCAAATAAAACCGGCATCAAGCCGGTTTTTTTGTGCGCGGCCGGGAGGGTTCGGACCCCCAGAGGCTATGGATGGGTT
>P_1C_Liq_3_UnCtyDRAFT_1000120_pt1 | contig 10936 bp, 12 predicted proteins | sample Pon1CUnioCityCA_5_FD_10231 | JGI IMG/M metagenome (IMG submission 10231)
TGGCCGCGCTGCTGCACCCGGTGGACGACCTGGTCCATGCCCTGCTGGCGATGGTCCCCTACCCGAGGGCCCCGTTCGACAAGACGGCCGGGCCCCGCCTCTGGCCGGACTGGGTGGAGCAGCTCAGCCGGCCGGTCATCGTGGGCAGTGACGAGTTTGTCGCCTACCACAGCCGCCGCTGGCGCGGCTACGACTCCTCCGTGCCCCTGCGCGAGCTCGCCTCGGAGGCCCCCCTGCGCGTCGCCCGCCCCTTCCGGCGAAGACGCACCGGGTCGTAGCGCGATCCGTCGCCCTCCCGACCCGTCCTCCGCTTCCCCACCTTTCCCTCCCCAACGACCCGGACCCCCCACCGGTCAGGCCGGACCTTCCCCTCCCGGCGGCCCTTTCGCGGGCCACCCCCTCCCCGCAGGCCTTCGCAGGGGGCCGGCAGTCCACTCTGGACTCCCTTCCGCAGCTTTTCCGTCCTTCCGGGCCGCTGTCCCGCTGTCTTCCTCTCCTCCCCTTTTCCTCCAGAACGGTCCCCCCCGTTTCTGATGGCTGTTCTCTTTAGAAACCTATGTCCCTATTAGCAGGGATAGGCCTTGTTCGGACTCTGCCTTTGGGGGGTGGAGTGGGTTAGGGATTGAGGGCTTCGAGGAGCATGAGGTAGCTGGCGAGGAGGAAGGCGAGGGAGCCCCAGAAGGTGGAGAAGGTGGAGCCCCAGTAGAGGGAGTCGGGGGAGGAGGTGTTGGCGCCGTACCAGGCGCAGAGGAAGAAACCGACGGCTCCGACGCCGTTGAAGAAGGCGGCGTGCCAGCCGAGGCGTTTCCAGGCGGGTTTCCAGATTTTTTCCTGGGCCTCGACGAGGGCCATGAGGGAGGCGAGCAGGAAGAAGGAGGCCCCGATCATCTGGGGGTCCCAGTACCAGGGGCGTTCGGGGAAGGAGGGTCCGGCGGGCAGGAGGAGACCGGCGGCGCAGGCGATGAGGAAGACGGTGGCGCCGACCATCTGGGCGGCATTCAGCCACCAGGCCCAGGAGCCGAATTCCACGGCAAAGAGGAACCAGCGCTTTTCGCGAGGGGTCGGCTGGTCGGGGTGGTGGGCGAGGTGGATGCTGGGAGGAGCGTCTCCGGTGCGGTGGACCTCGAGGAAGGGGCGCCGGTTGAAGACTTCCGCAAGGGCGGCATAGGCCCCGAAGAGAAAGATGGATCCGCCGACGAAGGCGCTGAGGGCAGTGCTCCAGTTCTCGAAGCCGCGGGCGGCGACGGGCCACATGAGCAGGGAGCCGTTGACCAGCCAGACCACGCTGCCGATGGTGAAGAGGAAACCGACCCACCAGGAGAGGTTGTGGGGCTCCCAGCCCCACCAGCGGAAGGGAGCGGTACGGGTGGAGAGGGCGGCCTGGCCGCCGGGCGGTTGCCAGCGGGGCTTCCGGCCCTTGCGGTGCGAGCGGGAGTTCCAGACGACGGTACCGTGCTCGCCGGGCAGGGGAAAACGCTGGTCGCCAAAGGGCTGGTGGCGTACGTGGATTCGGTGGGAGAGGTTTCTGTGGTTTGGGCCGGTGGAAGGCATCCCGGCGAGTTTTTGAAAAGAAAGGAAATCGGCAACGCTGAAGCGGAAAACAGTGGGTGCGGACGGCAGGGACCCGCGGAGGATGTCCCGGTTGGTTGCGCTTGGGGTTGGCAAATTCGCGGAAGCAATGACAAGGTGAAGGCGCGCTGATGACTCTCCACTGGCACACCGAGCCCCTTCTCCTCCTCGTCCTCCTGGTGCCGAGCTGGCTGTACGCGCTGTGGATGGGTCCGTATCGTCCGGCGGGCATGCGGTTCCCGGTGGGAAGGGCGGTGGCTTTTTATCTGGGGATCGCCATCACTTACCTGACCGTGGGCTCCCCGACCAGCTCGGGGAGGACTACCTTTTTTCGGCGCACATGGTGCAGCACCTGTTGTTGATGTATGTGAGCCCGGTGCTGCTGGTGGTGGGGCTTCCGCCGGAGGGGGTGGACCGGCTGGTGGCGGGGCGGCTGCGGCTGCAGGCGGTGCTCCGGGTGCTCTTTCACCCGGTCGTGGCGGGTTTCCTGTTCTCGCTGTCCTTCAGTCTCTGGCACGTGCCGGTGCTCTACGAGGCGGCTTGGCGAGCAAGGCGGTCCATGTGCTCGAGCACTGGACGATCTGGTTGCCCTCCGTGGGGATTGCCTGGTGCCTCTTCTCGGGGGCGCGTTACCTGCCGCCATCCCGCTACCCGGTCCGGTTGCTGCTTCTCTTCCTGCTGACGGTGGCCCAGCTGCCGGTGTTCGGTGTGCTGACCATGACAGGGGAGGTGCTCTATCCGACCTACGAGTGGGCGCCGCGACTGTTGCCGATCACGGCCCTGGAGGACCAGGTGCTGGGGGGACTTTTCATGAAGGTGGGGGGAATGTTCTTCGTGCTTCCGCTGCTCGCCTATTCCTTCTACCGCTGGGCGAAGACGAGCGAGGAGGAAGGGGAGGCCGAGGGCCACGAGGCGGTGCCCGCCGGGGCCCGCGGGCGGGCGGGGGCGGCCCTGTGAACGAGCCGGAGCGGTGGACCGCGTGGAAACGCTGCCTGCGGGGCCAGTGTCCGGGCTGCGGGGGGCCGGGGCTCTTCGCGGGGCCGCGGGAGGAGCCGGACGCGCGGCGGGTGTGGAGCTTCCGGCTCCGTGAGGAGTGCCCGTTCTGCGGTTTGCCCCTGCAGGCGGAGAGCGGGGTGACCCTGGGAACGGCGGCGTTGGGCTATGCGGTCGTGGCGGTGTTGGTGGTAGGCCCCCTCCTGCTGGTGACGCTGGCCGGGTGGATGGGGGTGTGGCAAGCGGTCTGGACCGGGCTGGCCCTTTCCCTCGCGGTCCCGCTCCTGCTCTATCCCTACCTGCTGCGGGTGACGATGGGGGCGTGGTTCGCCTTGCACCCGGATGCCTTTGAGCGGGAGGAGGAAGCGGATGAATCGATCGGCCCACATTCCTGAGGCACTCGATCGGGCCAGCCTGCGCGGGTTCCTCTTCCTGGGACTGTTCGCGGGATTGATCCTCGCCAAGTGTGCGGTGTCCGAAGCGCTCCGCCTTTCCTACGGGATCGAGATCGATTCGGCGCTGTACGTGTGGATGCCTTCCCTGCTGATCCTCGCGGTTCTCTGCGTTCTCTACATCCGGGCGCCGTGGGTGGGCTTCCACCCGTACTGGCAGACGGTCCATTTCCTCGCGCCGGCCTTCCTCATCGGGTTGACGGTGCTTTTCAGCATTGTCCGGGAGTTGCCGAGCGTGCTCGTGCCGGTCTCGCTTTCGGTGTTGCTGGCGGTGGGGATCTTCGTGCTCGGGCAGCTTTTCCAATCCCTTCCCGTGCGGTTTCTCGCGCTGGTCTGGTTGTTTGCCGCACTCGTCGAAGCGTTCTACCCGGCGGAGTGGTCCTACGGCATCTTCGCGGCCCTCCTCGTGCTGGGGGGCACGCTGCCGGCGGCCATCGGGTATGTGCGCCTGCGGCCTGTGGCGGGGGATTAGGCCCAACGCGTGGCCGGGCCGGGGCAGGCGGGAAGGCTCCCCGGGGCGACTTGGGCAAGGGGAGGGACTCCTGCCTCAGTCGAGGGCGTCGGGAAAGCGGGCGAAGAGCAGCAGCACCAGCTGGGCAAGGGTGAGAAAGATGAGCGTGCCGGAGAAGGCGGGGAGGCCGAGCTCGCCCCCGGCTGCTTCGATGACCCTCGCCTCGTAGAGGACGCCGATGATGCGGAGGAAGGTGAAGAGGAAGGTGAGGGCGGTAAGGGTGGCGAAGGCGATCCACCAGCGACGTGGTGCGAGGGACCCCCAACGCGGAAACGGGAGGAAGAGGACGAGGGCGATCCCTATTTCGAGGAGGCCGCGAAGGCGGAAGAAGGGCTCCGGGGGAAAGGGAGGCTGGAGGAGGCCGCCCAGGCCGACGCCGAGGAGGAGGAGGGCCACCGGATAGCGGAGGAGCGGGAGGGCCCGCAGCCAGCGCCGCCGGCGGGCGGCCTCCTCGGCGAGACGGGCCTCGGTTTCNTTCTCGTCCGGAGAATGGCTCCCGGCGGTGGCCACGATCCGGGTGTTACTCGACGGGGGTGCTCAGTTCGGAGAGGCTGAAAACCTCTTCGGCGGTCCACGGGGCCGCCCGGGAACCGTGGGCCTGGCGGGCCTCGGCTACTTGGGCCTCGGTGATGGGGCCCGCGGTGTTGCCCCAGGCCTGCCGGATGTAGGTGAGCACGGCGGCGATATCCCGGTCGGAAAGAAGGCCGCCGAAGGCGGGCATGTTGCCGTTGTAGGTGGAGCCAGCCACTTCGATGGGTCCGTTCAAGCCGTTGAGGAGGACGGCGGTGGGCACGATCCGGGAGTCCTGCACCCATGCGGTCCCGACGAGTGGGGGAAAGGCTCCAGGCAGGCCCTGCCCGTCGGACTGGTGGCAGGCGACGCAGTTCTGGGAGAAGATCCGTTCGCCGGCGGCCACGGGGTCGTAGACCACCTGGGCGGGGGCCTCGTTGAGCTGGGCGGGGTCGAAGTTCGGGTCGTAGACGTCCCAGCGGAAGCCGGCGGAATTCTTGCCCATGTAGATCCCGCAGGTGAAGACAACGGTCGCGAAGACGAAGAGCAGGAAGATGGGGACCGGCGGGAATCCCTCCCGGGGTTCCTCCTTCTCCCGGAGGATCTGGGAGTGCATCCGCTGGACCTCGGCATCGCTGAGGGCGGGTTCGTCGTTGCGGTCTTTTTCCGGCTCCGGGGGTAGGGTTGAGTCCGACATGAGGTAATGATCGCTCCAAGAAGTGGTAATGCAGATTGACGCGGGGAAGCGCCGGACTCCAGTATGAAAATACCTAAGCGTCCAGAGAAGTCAGCTTGTTTCCCTCCGCCCCTATGAACGTGCGCTCCGTGGTCCTCCGTTGGATTCCCAGTGTTCTCACCCTGCTCCTGCTTGCCGGCTGTAATTTCAACGCCCGCCAGAGCTACCTCGATCCGAAGGGAATCATCGCGGAGCGGCAGTTCGACCTGTTTATGGTCACGGTCTGGGTCACGGCCGGGATCTTCGTGGCGGTAGGGGGTGCGCTCGCCTGGACGATCTGGCGCTACCGGGAGCGGAGGGGCCAGGAGGGGGACGCGATCCCGTCCCAATCCCACGGCAACCCGGTGGTGGAGATCGGGCTGATCGTGGTGTCGGTCGGTCTGCTNGTGGTGATTGCCGTGCCCACTCTCCGGGAAATCTGGTTCACCCACGACATGCCGAAGGACGACGAGGTCTCGGTGCTGGCCAGCTGGTACGAGGGGGAGACGGCGACCGGGGCGGAGGAGGAGGTCCTCACGATCAAGGCGACGGGCTGGCAGTGGTGGTTCGCCTTTGAGTATCCCCAGCTGGGGATTGTGACCGGGAACGAGTTTGCGATCCCCGCGGGCAAGACCGTGCGGGTCGAGCTGCGGGGCGGGGACGTGATCCACTCCTTCTGGGTGCCGAAGATCGCGGGGAAGGTGGATATGATCCCGGGCCGCAACAACTGGATGTGGATCCGCACGGACGAGCCCGGTTACTACTACGGGCAGTGTGCGGAATTCTGCGGGGAGGCGCACGCCTACATGCAGTTCCGCGTGCAGGTGCTCCCGGAGGAGGAGTTCGAGCAGTGGGTGGCGGAGCGCCAGCGGCCACCTTCGCCGCCGGCGGGGGAGGATTGGGATGAATTCATCCAGCTGGCCCTGAATGAGCCGCAGTCCCTGCCGGACAAGCCGGCAGTACTCGGGGCCAAGTTATTCTTCGGAAAGGGTGCCTGCCTGCAGTGCCACGCGATTGACGGGACCATCGCCCAGGGGTTGGCGGGTCCGAACCTCACCTACGTGGGAGACAACGGCTCCATCGCCGCGGGTTGGATGGAGCACGCCGGGATGGACGGGAAGATCGACCCGGAGCAGCAGTACGAGAATCTTTACGAGTGGATCCGGCGGTCGGAGGAGATCAAGCCGGGCAACAAGATGTATGATGTCCCGGGCGGGCTGAAGGATGTGGACCTGACCGACGAGGATGTCGGGCATCTCGCCGCCTTTCTCATGACCCTGAAATCGGAAGACGACGAACCGCGGGAGCTGGCCCTTTTCCGCTAATTTGAACACGAGCCCATGAAGAGCGAAACCACCTTCCAGTCGACAACGATGGCGCCTCCGGTGGAGAGTCCGGTGCACGAGCCTCCCGTGGACCGTCCCGCCGGTCGTCCCCGCAGCAACATCGGGCTCGTCCGCCCGGACGGCCGGGGCTTCCTCGTGGATTGGCTGACGACGGTCGACCACAAGAAGATCGGGATCATGTACTTCGTCTTCGCGATGGGCTTCTTCCTCGTGGGCGGCATCGAGGCGCTGCTCATCCGGGCCCAGCTCGCGGTGGCCGAGAACAATCTCGTGTCCCCGCAGACCTACAACCAGCTCTTCACGATGCACGGCACGACCATGATCTTCCTCGCGGTCATGCCCCTGAGCTCGGCCTTCTTCAACCTTCTCATCCCCCTGCAGATCGGGGCGCGCGACGTGGCCTTCCCCCGGCTGAACGCGTTCAGCCTCTGGACCTTTGTGGCCGGGGCGGTCATTATTAACCTGAGCTGGTTCTTCCAGGCGGCGGAGGCGCTCGGCTGGTTCGGGGTCGCCGGCGGGCACACCGACATGGTGCCGGCGGTGGGCTGGTTCGGCTACGCTCCCCTCACCATGACGGAGTATTCCGGCATCGGCACGGATTTCTGGATCTTTGGCCTGCAAGTGCTCGGAATCGCCTCGATCGCCGCCGCCCTCAACTTCATCGTCACGATCATCAACTTCCGGGCGCCCGGGATGAAGATGATGCGGCTACCGGTCTTCACGTGGATGACGCTGATCACCTCGCTGTTGATCATCTTCGCCTTCCCCCCGATCACCGTGGCTCTCGGGCAGGTGATGTTCGACCGTTTCTTTGGGACAAGTTTCTTCAACGTGGAGGGCGGCGGCCAGCCCATCCTCTGGCAGCACCTCTTCTGGATTTTTGGCCATCCGGAGGTGTACATCCTGATCCTCCCGGCCATGGGGATCATCTCGGAGATTCTCCCGACCTTCTCCCGCAAGCCGCTCTTCGGGTACTCTCTGGTCGTCTTTTCCGGAGCGGTGATCGGTTTCCTCGGGTTTGCCGTGTGGAGTCACCACATGTTTACCACCGGCCTCGGCAAGGTGGCCACGGCCGCCTTCTCCCTGCTCACCATGGCCATCGCCGTGCCAACCGGGGTGAAAATCTTCAACTGGATCGGGACCCTCTGGGGTGGGCGCATCAAGTTCAGCGTGCCCATGGTCCTCGCCCTCGGCTTCATCTTCATGTTCATGATGGGCGGGTTCTCCGGGATCATGCACTCCTCAGCGCCCGCGGATGCGCAGCAGCAGGACTCCTACTTTGTGGTGGCCCACTTCCACTATGTCCTGATCGGCGGGAGCATTCTCGCCATCCTCGCGGGCACGTATTTCTGGCTGCCCAAATTCACCGGGCGCATGTGGTACGGCTCCCTCGGCTACTGGATGAGTGGATTGGTACTGGTCGGCTTCAACCTGACCTTCTTCCCGATGCACTTCCTCGGCCTGATCGGGATGCCCCGCAGGACCCATAGCTACCTGGAGGGGACCGGGTGGCAGCCGCTCAACATCGTCTGCACGATCGGCGCCTTCCTGCTCGCTTTCGGCATCCTCCTTTTCCTCATCGACCTGATCCGCACCGTCCGCAAGGGCCCCCCCGCGGGGGACGACCCGTGGGACGGGCGCACGCTCGAGTGGTCCATCCCGTCGCCGCCCCCGGTCTACAACTTCGCGAAGACGCCCGTGGTGAAGGCGCGCGACGCGCTCTGGGCCGACAAGCACGGGTCCTCCCGCCAGAAGCTCGGAGGGGTCGAATCCGGGTCGCACGGCATTCATATGCCGAGTAATTCCTGGATGCCCCTCGTTGCCAGCGCCGGGCTCCTCCTCGTCGGGGTGAGCATGGCCCTGAAACAGGCGGGAGTTCCTTTTTGCGGCTATCTTGCGATCGGCGGCCTCGTGATCACCACGGTGGGAATCTATCTCTGGGCCCTCGAGGGGCCAGGGGGCTACCACCTGCATCCCCGACCCAACGAGGGGGGAGCCCGCTCATGAGCAGCCCTGCCGCCGAAGCGCACGCCCACGCCGCGGAGCACCCGGTCGAGCACATGCCGACCGGGTTGAATACGAAAAAGCTGATCATGTGGCTTTTTCTCGCCTCGGACTGCATGTTTTTCGGCACCCTCATCACGACCCATCTCATCTACCGGAAGATCTACGCCAATCTCGGTGTCGACCCGATTGAGATCTTCGATATCGAGCTGACAACCGCCAGCAGCTTCATCCTCCTGATGAGTTCTCTCTTCATGGCTCTGGCGGTCTCGGCGATCCACAAGGGCAATGTGAAGAGCTTCCGGTGGAACCTGATCGGGGTGATCGTCTTTGGGGGGCTCTTCCTCGCCGGCCAGGTCTACGAGTTCAACCACTTCGTCCACTACTCCGGCCTGACCCTCGAATCGGGCACCTTCGGGTCCACCTTCTACCTGATGACCGGGACCCACGGGGTTCACGTGGCCCTTGGGATCCTCTGGCTGCTCAGCTGGTTGATCTACTCCTACACACCCCGCTTCAACTCCGCCGAGCATGCCATCGATGTGGAAACCGCCGGTCTCTACTGGCACTTCGTCGACATCGTCTGGATTGTCATCTTCACGGCCGTCTACCTCATCGAGTATGTGTAACTTCCGAGAAACCGCGCCCGCCCCCCGCGTGAACGGCATTTGCGATTGATTCGAGAGATCCCGCTGTAGCCATGTCCGACGCCGCCACCGCTTCCCCCCATCACGACGACCCTCAATTCCTGAAGGAGGAGCAAAAGAAGTACTTCACCTTCATGAATCTTGCCTTCCTGATGACGGCGCTCACCGGGATCGAGCTCGTCATCATCTTCCTGCCTTTCCCCGGATCGCTGCTCATCTTCGGCTCTCTTATCTTTCTTTCCCTCGTCAAGTTCGTGGGCGTGATCTTCTGGTTCATGCACCTGATCTACGATAAGAAGCTCCTCACCGTGATCTTCCTTTTCGGAATGACATTGGCGGCTGGGACGGCAACCGCGCTGATGTTCCTCTTCAGCGAGTCGCACGTCGATCAAGAGCTTCCCTTCTACCAGGAGGGTCTCATACAGGAAGCGCAGGACGAGAGCGGGCCCTGACCGCATCCCTTGCCCCCCGGTTCGAAAGCGGAGGTAGGAGGGGCCGCCCGGCCGTCCCCTCCCAACAGGCCCGGCGAGCCGGAACCCGCGGCCGGGAGGGAAATGGAGCCGCCGGATCATCGGCACCGGGCCAATCTTTGCGCCCTCGCTGCTGTCCTGTTCTGGAGCACCGCGGCCACCGCCTTCAAACTGTTCAAACTGACCCTCGGGGAACTGCGCCCGGTCGAGCTGGTCTTCTTCGCCAGCGCGACCTCGCTCCTCGTCCTCGGTTTCCTTCTCGGACTGAGAGGCGGGTGGTACCACTTGCGGAAGACGCCGCCACGGACGGTCGCCCTCGCGCTCCTTCTCGGGATTCTCAATCCCTTCCTCTACTACCTCGTCCTTTTTGCCGCTTACGACCGGCTGCCCGGACAGGTGGCCATGACCCTCAACTATGGCTGGCCCCTCGTCCTTTCCCTCCTCGCGGTTCCCATGCTGGGCCAGCGGATCAGCGGACGACAGGCGGCTGGTATCTCCCTCAGCTTCCTCGGCGCCGTCCTCGTGGTCACCGGAGGACAACTCGTCTTTCCCGGGGGACTCGATCCCGTCGGGCTGCTGCTGGCACTGGGCAGTACGGTCGTCTGGGCCTTCTTCTGGCTCGGCAACGCCCGCGTACGGGCGGATCCGGTCATCCTGCTCTTTCTCGGATTTCTCTCCGGCACCCTCCTTTCTGCCCTTGCGGTCGCCCTCGGGCCGGGATTCCGTCCGCCGTCTCCGGCGGGTTGGCTGGGGCTCGCCTACATCGGGACCTTCGAGATGGGGCTCTCCTTTGTCCTCTGGCTTTCCGCCCTTCAATGGTCCCGGAGCGCTGCCCGGATCGGACAACTCGTCTACCTCGCTCCCTTCCTTTCCCTCTTCCTCCTCCGCTTTGTCCTCCACGAACCTCTTCCACCCTCCACCCCCCTCGGCCTCCTGCTCCTCCTCGCCGGTATCGCCCTCGCCCGCACCCCGTCCCCACCGAGCTCCCCCTAACCCCGCAGTGAATCCCTCCCAATCCTACCGATTGGAAATCGGAGGAATTGGGACACGGAGGGACGGACCTTCCAACTGAACCAGAATGAGGCCCGCTTCGCAGCCAGGTTGGCGACCGGGCGAGGGGGGAGAAGGGCTCAAGGGAGAGGGCCGCGGATTGTGGAGGGTCCGAGGACGAATCTATGGGGCGAGGCAGAAGGGTGGGGACGCCGGAAAAGTTGAGACCCGGGAACGAGTGGCGCGGGATGTCGATCCGGCTCCCGAGGATCGATGCATGGGATTCACTCCGATGGTTCTTCTTCGTCGTCGGAGAAGGCGGGCGGTGCGGCGTTGGGCCGTGGCATTGTCGATGAGGGTGTTGTGAGGGACAAACCTTGTAAGCGCGACTCGTGAAAGAGGAGGGCAGAAGACGGCTGGTGCTTCCAACGGCGGCCTTTGGGACGCCCCGAGAAGCCGCAAGAGGGGAGGGCGATGGCAAAAAAAGGACGGAGCGGGCCAGCGACGGGGAAGAAGGATCGGGTGCGAACACGGAAGAGCCGTGCCGCGGGTTGCCTTTTCCGGGGGGAGGTGGGAAGGGGTCCGTTTACCGCGGTCTTCGCCTTCGTCGGAGGGGGCGGGCGGTGCAGAGCCGGGCCTTGGCGTCGTCGGCGAGGGTGCGCAGGGGGACGGAGGAATCGTAGCCGCGCCAGCGGCGGCAGTGGTGGGCGACGAACTCCTCGCTGCCCA
>P_1C_Liq_3_UnCtyDRAFT_1000122_pt1 | contig 10916 bp, 9 predicted proteins | sample Pon1CUnioCityCA_5_FD_10231 | JGI IMG/M metagenome (IMG submission 10231)
GCGCTGCGGCTCGGAAATCACATTGGTGTCGAGCAGGATCATTCAAAACTCGCCGCCCGGGCGGGCGCATCGATTCGCACCCGCTCAATCAGGGCGTGCTCTTCATCCGTGAGCGCCCCCATGTCGCGCGCAACCGATGCCAGATGCGAGCCCAGCTTGACCCGGCCCTCCGCTTTGGCTGCCTGCTCAAGGATGACGCGGATCTCGGCCTCGGTGCTTCGGCCATGATGGGCTGCCCGGATGCGGATCGCCCGATGCACCTCATCGGGCAAGTTCCTTATATTAACGTTCGCCATTGGTACTCCCCTGTCGATGTATACCAATGGTATCACTTTTTGGTTTTGGTATCCCTTTCCGTTGGCCTCACACGACAACCCAGCCACTGGAGGGCATTGAGCTTGCGCGGCTGGTTGGGGTCAATCATGCAGTCGTCAGAGACCTGTATCACAGCACCGCGGCGGTGTTCCCGGGCACCCTGGGCGCATGGCCACTTTCGTGATCCGCCCCAACGGCATTCTCCAGTACGACCTGTTCATTAACGGCGCGCGTTTCCGCGAGGGGACGGGCCTACCCGATACGCCGGCCAATCGTCAGCGCCTGCGGCGCGATATCAAGCGGATCAACGCCGAGCTCGAGACCGGGGTGTTCAGCTATGCGAAGTGGTTTCCGCACAGCAAAAAGATCGAAGCCGCCGAACGGCTGCTGCGCGAGAACCGCAGCAACGACCCCGGGCAGCGCTTCGGGCGCTATGCCTGGAGCTGGTACGAGATGTGTAAAGCCGACTGGAAGCCCGCCTATCGCAAACGCGTCGCGCATAACCTGCGCGGGCATATCGTGCCGTTTCTGGGCGACTACCCGATGGACCAGATCGATGAGCGCGCCCTGCGGCAGTTCCGTCAGGCGCTGCTCCAGACCACCCGGCCCGATGGTCGGCGCCAGTTCAGCAACAGCCGCATCACCAACCTGATGGCGCACATCTCGGCGATTATGAACCTCGCCGAGCGCGAGCTGGGCATCGACAACCCGAGCAAGTACCTCCCCCTGCTCCCGGACGATCGCAAGGACCCGCAGCCGCTGACCGTCGATCAGGTCCATGCCTTTTTACGCGCCATCGACCCGCGCATGCGGCTTTACTTTGAGGTGCGCTTCTATACCGGGCTTCGCACCGGTGAGGTCAACGGCCTGCGGCTACGGGATCTGGACCTGCCCCGCAACCGGCTGCGTATTCGGGTGGCGCTGACCGACGGCATGCTGCAGATGCTCAAAACCCGGCGCTCGCGCCGCAACATCCAGCTGTCGTCACGGCTTGGCAAGGCACTGGCGGACTATGTGGCGGAGCGGCATGGACCGGCCATGCTCGCGCTCCTGCAGGGGGGCGTCCCCGAGCAGCCCGAGGGGTTCGAGCCCCATACCGCTGAGGTGCGTGACCGGGCTCGCCGGGATCGCGACCCGGCCGACCCGGGAGATTTCGCGGACAACCCGCGGCTTGTGGTCCCCGATGCGAGCCGGCCCGAGCATCCGCTGGATGCCCTGCTGTTCACGGATGGCGCCGGCCAGCCGCTCGACCCCTCGCAGGTCTCAAAGGACTTCTGGCTGCCCACCCTCAAGCGCCTGGGACTGGAGCGGCGCCGCGTCTACGAAACACGGCACACCGCGGCCGTTCTGCATCTGGCCGCCGGCGAGAACCCGCTGTTTGTCTCGCGCCTGCTGGGCCACGCGGACTCGGGGATGCTTTTTACCGTCTATGCGCCGTTTGTGCCCAACATCATGGGCCGGGACGGCGAGGCGTTCGAGGCGCTGATGGCGCGTTGATCGGCCTGGACTTCAGGATGAGAAATCGACGCCTTCCAGGTCCTGAGGCATTAGGCGGTAACGAATCAGATTGCCCTCATGGAGCCCTTTGAACTGCTGATGGGCATAGGCCACAACCGCATTCCGCTCATCATCGGGAATGGGGTGCCTGGCGGCGAGCTCAAGTATTTCTTCGTCATCGAACTTTCTAACCTGAAGCACACTGTAGCGGACCGCTTCGCGCACGAGGTCCCGATAGGCAATTGCTGCCTTCTCGGGTGAGTCAACCTCAGCGCGCAGAATGCGGTATTTTTGAGCCGACGCGAGGTAACTATCGATAAACACCTCGCGCAGCAGCGCAACATTGTTGAGCTCGTAGACCCCGATCAGCCCGTCGATATAGGCCGCATCATCCATGGTCAGGAAGGACATGGGGGCGAGGTCTGCCTTGAGCAGCGGGATATTGGACGCCACGCGCGACGTGCGCTTATTGATGTCCACAAACGCCTACAGATAGGGGATATGGACCAGCAGCAAGAATGACTGCTCGAATGGATCTGCGATCTGCACGGTCTTTTGCAACAGGATATCGAACTCCTCCTCGCTCGGGTGTCGAAGGACTTCTGGCAGCTCACCCTCATGCGCCTAGCCCTGCCGATTAGTCAATACCGACATTGCCGCGTTGCCACCGGCGATACTGAATCGCGGCCATGCACAGCACGGCCATTGCCAGCGTGAACACCTGTCCGCCTTCGACCCCCTGAAAAGCGGGGGCCAGGGTGATCGAGATCAGCACCATCACAGCCAGTAGCGCCACGGCCACCACCGAGTAGCGCGGCAGCACGCGGGCGCGATAGAGCGGCCAGAGCGATCGGATCAGACCGGCAAAGATCACCGCCAGCAGTGCCACTGCGGGCAGACCCGCGCGGCGCAGCAGTTGCCCCACGTCCGAGCCTGCCAGTTTGACGTCGAGCACTAGCGGCACCGGCGCGGCGATCAGGGCTGCCAGCAGCGCCGCCGCGGCAACCACCGCGAGCAGAGCCAGCGGTCCGGCCTGCAACCAGCCCCGACCACAGCGCTCGAGTTGGCGCACCAGCACGGCCAGGCACAGCGGCAGGGGCATGGCCAGCAACATGAGCTGATCCGGCCCGGCAAGCTGGATGCCTGCCACGACCCCTCGCCCGTCGGGGACGCTCGCAATCGCGACACTGACCACCACGGCAACGATCAGCACACCGGCACCACTCAGGACGTGGCGCGGGCTGCTCGCCAGCCACCAGCCAAGCGGCAGGGCCGCCACGCCACTCATCGCCACGCAGTGCCAGAGCGCCAGCGGATCCACCCCGCCCCGCCATCCCTGCACAATCACCCAGGCGGCCAGCGCGATCATCGCCCAGGCCCACCACTCGCGGACAACACTGCGGGTAAAACGCGCGCCGGGCAGCATCACCGCGAGCGATACCATGGCAAGCCCCAGCCAGGCGGTGTTCAGGCCAAACGGCAGGGTCGCCACGAACAGGTAAAAGCCGGCAACCGCAAAGCGCTGACGCAACGGCGAGAGTGGGACGCCACGCAGCTGCTCGCGCTCGGGATGGCTGACGTGCCAGTCGCGAAGCCGTTTCAGGGCCAGCACGCTGCGCCAGCCACGGTCGGTAAAAACAAAATGCATCAGCCCAAAGCCGAACAGTCCCAGCCACAGCCAGCCATCCGCCACCCCGAGTCGCGAGGCTTTGAGCCCCACCGCCGCCATTACCGTCATCAACCCCAGGATCAGCCAGGTGGTCTGGCCCACGCTGAAGCCCGCCCGCCGGAGGATATGATGGAGATGCTCGCGATCGGGGTGGAAGGGGCTTTTACCACGCATTAGCCGACGCACGATCAGGTTGAGGGTTTCCACCACGGGCACCGCCAGCAGCCAGGCGATCCCCATGGGCGAAATCACCCGCCCGGGCAAGGCCGCCGTCTCAAGCGCCAGCCAGATCACGGCAAACCCCAGCGCCAGACTGCCGCCGTCGCCCAGAAACACCGACGCACGTCGCCGCCAGGGGGTACGCAGGTTGAACACCAGAAACCCCATCACGGCGGCCGCCAGCGTTAGCGCCAGCGCCGGGATCTGGACGTTGCCGGCGAGCCATGCGGCGATACTCAGCCCCACCAGNATCAACACCGACGCACCGCCAGCCAGGCCGTCGGCACCATCCATCATGTTAAGACTATTCACAAACCCGACAATGGCGATCACCGTGATCGGCGCCGCCAGAACGCCCAGGCTGACCAACCCCACACCCGGCAGGCTGCCGATATCGGTCAGTATGGGCCCGCCGGCGACAACCACCAGCACGGCCATCACCAGTTGCGCCAGCAGCCGCCAGTGCGCCGGCAGCCCGATGGCATCGTCGATCAGGCCACTGAGCGCGATCACCGCCAGCCCGGCGTAGAGCGCCGCATAGGGACGAAGCCCGATGGGCAGCAGCAGACTCGCCAGACCAAAACCCAGGAGGATCGCGACCCCGCCAATCAGCGGCACCGAGCGGGCATGGACCTTGCGGCCCCCGGGCCGGTCCACCAGCCCGAGGGCCGTGGCCGGCGCACTCAGGGCCACCACACCCAGAACCGCCAGTCCCAGTGCCGCCACCCATGCCAATGTGATTGATGCGGTCATTCCCTTCCCCGGCCTACCCTGCCCCGTCGTGTCCGCCTCCTGCAGACAATCTCAAGTGTAACCGCTGATCGCTTCGCAATGTAAGGAATGGTCAGTCTGCTAGGGGCATGCCGCTGCACGCGGGACGTCGGGGGCGGGAATCGGTTAGCCTTTTGGCCATGAAACGATGGATTGCCCGAATCATCGCCGGTCTGGGCCTGGCCGGCGCCATCCTGCTGGCCGACGCCTGGCTGTTCGGCGGGAGGGCCGAGGCCGCCGACTCGCCGGACACGGCTACCTTGCCCGCCGCCTGGCAGTCCATGGCAGAGGGCCGCGTCGCCATCGGGGGCGATGGCAAGGACAAGCCCGGTGCGACGGGGCAAACCGACGCCCGTCACCTTGATGTGCGCGTGGCCGACGAGCCCGGCGAACGCGCCCAGGGCATGCAGCGTCTGCCGCCGGCCGTTGTTCGTGAGGCGCCCATCTGGTTTGCCTTTCCCCAACCGCGTCGTGTCGGCTGGCACATGCACAACGTTGAACTCGCTCTTGATATTGCCTACGTCGACGCCGATGGCGTGGTCATTGGCGTCGAACGGATGATGCCCGGCGGCAGCGGCTACGGCACGGACGCGGCCATTGCCGCGGCGCTTGAGCTGGCCGCCGGCCAGGCCGAACAGCTAGGCATCGAGCCCGGCGTGCGGCTGCGATTAATCCACCGCTGAGCGCGACGCCGTCACCCCTTCTGGGGCCGGCGCACACGGATATGCAGATCATCCAGTGCGCCGCTGTCCACGCCCGCCGGGGCGTCGGTGAGCAGGCAGGTCCCGGTCTGGGTCTTGGGGAAGGCCATGACGTCGCGGATCGAACTGGCGCCGGCGATCAGCATCACCAGCCGATCGAGGCCAAACGCGATCCCGCCGTGGGGCGGCGCGCCATACTCGAGGGCGTCGAGCAGAAAGCCGAACTTCTCGCGGGCCTCGTCGGCGTTGATGCCCAGGCGCTCGAACACCGCCCACTGCATCTCGGGACGATGGATACGGATCGAGCCACCGCCCAGCTCGGTGCCATTGAGCACCAGGTCATAAGCCCGTGAGATGAGCGCCTCGGGATCGGCGGCCTGAAACGCCTCCACCGAGTCGGTGCTCGGCGCGGTAAAGGGATGATGCAGCGCGTAGTAGCGGCCGTCGTCTTCGTCATACTCGAACATCGGAAAGTCGACCACCCACAGCGGCCGCCATTCGCCCTCGAGCAAGGCCAAATCGTGACCCAGGCGCACCCGCAGCGCGGCCAGTGACTCGTTGACCACCTTGGCCCGATCCGCCCCAAAAAAGATCAGATCGCCGGCCCTGGCGCCGGTGCGCGCGAGGATGTCGGTGACCACCGATTTGGGCAAGAACTTGAGGATCGGGCTCTGCAGCCCGTCGGCGCCTTCCGCCGGGTCGTTGACCTTGATATAGGCAAGCCCCTTGGCGCCGTAGCGGCCGACGAACTCGGTGTAGGCGTCGATCTGCTTGCGGGTGAGCGTTGCCCCGCCCGGCACGCGCAGCGCCGCGACGCGACCCCGTGGGTCTTCGGCCGGCCCGGCAAACACCTTGAAATCCACCCCGGCCAGCAGGTCACTGACCGTGACCAGTTCCATGGGGATGCGCAGATCCGGGCGATCAATGCCGAAGCGCTCGACGGCCTCGGCGTAGGTCATGCGCGGGAAAACCGCGGGCAGATCGACGCCGGCGACGTCCCGCATCAGCTCGCGGACCATCTGCTCCATGAGCGACGTGATCTCGTCCTCGTCCATGAACGAGGCCTCGACGTCGAGCTGCGTGAACTCGGGCTGGCGATCGGCGCGCAGGTCCTCGTCGCGAAAGCAGCGCACGATCTGATAGTAGCGATCCAGGCCCGACATCATCAGCAGCTGCTTGAACAGCTGCGGCGACTGCGGCAGCGCGTAGAAGCTGCCGGCATGCAGGCGGCTTGGCACCAGAAAGTCCCGGGCCCCCTCGGGGGTCGCGCGGGTCAGCATGGGGGTCTCGATATCGAGAAACCCGTAGCCGTCAAGAAAGCGATGCATAAAGCTGGTCACCTGGGCGCGGGTGATCAGGTGCTGCTGCATCGCCGGGCGGCGCAGATCGATGGTGCGATGACGCAGGCGCACGTCCTCGCCAACATCCGCCTCATCAAGCTGGAACGGCGGCGTCTTGGCGGTGTTGAGCACCTCGATGGTGTGGGCCAGCACTTCGACCTGGCCGGAGCCCAGATTATCGTTGGCGGTGCCTTCAGGCCGGCGGCGCACGCGCCCGGCAATCCGCAGCACCCACTCGGGCCGGGCGCGATCGGCGGTGGCGAAGGCCTCGTCGCGATCGGGGTCAAAGACCACCTGCAGGCGGCCTTCGCGGTCGCGAAGGTCGATAAAGATGACACCGCCGTGGTCGCGCCGCCGGTGCACCCAGCCGCAGATTTCCACATCCTGATCGAGCAGGGCCTCGGTGACGTCGCCGCAGTAGTGGGTGCGCATTGGCATGGATTCCGCCCGTTAGTCGATAAGCCAAAGCCTTCGAATGTTAAGCGGTGGGGCGGGGGCAGGCAAGCTTAACGCTTGGCGCCGGTACTGGCCGATGCATCGGGCTTGCTGGCGCTTTTGTCTTTTTTCTCCGCCCCGGAAGCCTTCTCGGCGGATTCCTTCGGCTTCGACTCGCCGCCTTTGTCCCCGGCCAGGTTGCGCTGGTTGTCCTTTTTAAAGTCCGTCTCGTACCAGCCGCTGCCCTTCAGGCGGAACGCGGCGGCCGAAATCTTGCGCCGCAGGGCGGCGTGGCCACACTCGGGGCAGTCGGTGAGCACGGCATCGTTCATGCCCTGCAGTGCCTCGAGCTCGTGGCGGCAGTCATCGCAAACGTATTCATAGATCGGCATGCTGTCAGTCCCTGTCACCTGTCCAATAATCAATCGATGGGGGCAGTGCTGCCCCGATGCAAGCCATGATAGCCGGTTTTGGGCCATTAGGAGTCTGTCAGTGCCGCTTCAGATCATTGCCGCCATCTTTCTGGCCGCCACCCTGTTCGTGTTCATCCAGATCGGCGTGGTGACCGTTGCCTTCGACAAGCTGGGGCTCTCGCAGGGCTCGGCGATGCTGCTGCTGATCACCTCGTTGCTGGGCAGCAGCATCAACCTGCCGCTATTCACCGTCGATGCCACCCGCGAGCCCGATCCGCGCTGGGCCGAGCGGATGCGCTGGATGACGGCCATGGCGCGCAAGCTCGACCCCAAAAAGGTGCTGATCGCGATCAATGTGGGCGGCGGCATTATCCCGGTGGCCTTCACGGTCTATCTGCTCAACCACAACCCGCTATCACCGGGGATCGTGCTGGCCGCGGTCGCCATCCAGACCGGCATCTGCTATGCCTTCAGCCGGCCGGTGAGCGGCGTCGGAATCGGGATGCCGATCTTTATCGCGCCGATCACCGCCGCGGTCACGGCCGTCACCCTGGCACCCGAGAACAGCGCCCCGCTGGCCTACATCGGCGGCACGCTGGGGGTGCTGCTGGGTGCCGATGCCCTGCGCCTGCGCGACGTNCGCGGCCTNGGCTCGCCCCTGGCGTCCATTGGTGGGGCAGGNACGTTCGATGGAGTGTTCATCACCGGGCTGGTGGCGGTGTTGCTGGCGTAAACGCGGCCTCGCACACCATTGCAGTTTATGCGCTCAATAGTGGCAAACCCCTGTTCTTAGGCGATAAGATCATTTCATTAACCATTGCATAACGGCGGTCTGAATGGCGCGTCCATCACGCATCCAGTGGTCTCGAGTCGCGCAGGCATTGCAGGCGCAGGGGCCGGTGAGCGGCCCTCGTCTGGCCCGCGATCTGGGCGTCAGCCTCGCCACCCTGCACCGCCACCTCAAGGCCCACCCCGGTGGCTGGCTACAGAGCGGACAGGCATCGCGCCGCCGCTACGCCCTGCGGAGGCAGGTCGGTGGGATCGAGGCGACGTCGCTCCCGGTTATGCGTATCGATGCCGAGGGCCGGGCCCATGACGCCGGGCTGCTCACACCGATTGCGCCCGAGGGCTGTCATTTCGACCTGCAGGCCCTGGACTGGCCGGTGGACGAGGCGCAGCGCGATGGCTGGTGGGAGAGCCTGCCCTATCCAATCCTCGATATGCGGCCGCAGGGCTACATCGGGCGTCGTTATGCCCGTGCACTTGAGGGCAAGCTACCGGTCCCCGGCGATCCGGCCTTGTGGAGTGACGACGACATCCTGCAGGTCATCGGCAGGCATGGCGCCGATCTGCCCGGAGACCTGGTGGTGGGGCAGGCATCCATCGAGCGTTGGCACCGGGAGCGCGCCGAGGGCAACTTGCCCCAATCCGTGTCGAATCGGCAGACAGATTTCCCCGCGCTCGCCAGGCGGACAATTGCGGAGATCTTGCCCGCGTCCAGTGCCGGTGGCGAATTCCCCAAGTTCACGACCTCGTGCATAAATTCCGAGACCGGTGCGACGACGCCGGTTATCGTCAAGTTCTCCGCGCCCGACGATGGGTCAGGTGTGGTGCAGCGCTGGCGGGACCTGCTCTACTGCGAGCATCTCGCCGCACGAGCGCTGGCCGGGATAGCCGGAGTCAGGGCGTCGCAGACGAGGGTCATTGATGCCGAGTCGCGACGTTTTCTGGAGATCGAGCGCTTCGATCGACAGGGCGCCTTCGGACGCCGTCCGGTCTCGACCCTCGCGGCGATCGATCCGTTGCTGGTGGGTGTGTTCAGTCACGACTGGCGTTTGGAGATTGCGGCATTGCATCGCCATGGCTGGCTGGATGCGGCGGGATGCGTGGCGGTGAGCCGGCAGTGGTGGTTCGGACAGATGATCGCCAATTCCGACATGCACCCGGGGAACCTGGCCTTTCGACCCGTCGCGTCTGACGGGCAACGGTCAGGCCAGCCCCGCTTTGAGCCCACGCCGGCCTACGACATGCTGCCGATGGCCTATGCACCAATAACGAGTGGCGAGATACGGGAGCCGGACTTCGACCCGCCGATGCCCCAACCCGCCGAATTCGCCGACTGGCACGCCGCGGCCGAGGCAGCGATTGTTTTCTGGACGACCGTCGCGGAGACGTCGCATATTGGGACGGCACTGAGACGAGCCGGCGAGGCAAACGCCCGTACTCTGGAGCGCATGGCAGGACAGATAAGGTGATCCGGCAGGCAATCCAGGGGATGTGAGGAGTCGGAAAGGATGACCGACTCGTCGGGCGCGGCAAAGGTAAATTTCAGGTGCCGACTTGTTTCGATAACCGGAATCGGGCAGCCATTGAAGCAATGTTCTACGGCGACGAATAACGCGAGGGGACCCATGGATTTCAATCGCTATCGCGAAGTGCTTGCCGAGCGCGTCGGTTCGCTAACGCGGCCCTTCGATGACGCCGAGTACGATCGGCGCCGCCAGGCCGTTGCGCAGCGCATGACCGCGGCGGGGCTCGACGGGTTGCTGGTCACCGATGCCGCAGATATCGGTTATCTCACCGGCTACAACACCTTCGAGGTCTCGGTGCATACCGCGCTGTTGCTGACGATCGAGGGCCACCCACCCGGGCAGGCGGTGCTGCAGGTCCCCTCCATCGAGACCGGCCCGGCGGTGACCACCGCCCGGGTGGACGCGGTCTTTGGTTATCGCTGGGAGGGCGCGGACGGCGCCGTCGAGCAGATGGCCGGCATCATCCAGGATCTGGGGCTCTCCGGGCGCATCGGCACCGATAACTGGGGACCGGCGCTGCGCTGCGGGTTCCGGGACGGGCTGGCGGCGGCGCTGCCGGATCACACCCTGATCGATGCCTCGGGGCTGGTGGATGGCGTGAAGATCGTTAAAAGCGAAGCCGAAATTGCCCTGCTGCGCGAGAGTGCGCGCATCACCCAGGCCGGTATCGCCGCCGCCGAGGCGCTGATTGCCCCCGGCGTCACCGACCAGCAGCTGGCGGCAGCGGGCGCCGCCACCATGATCGCGGAGGGGAGCGAGTTCATGAGCCTGCAGCCCATCGTCACGGCGGGTTGGCGCTCGAGTGTCATCCACTGCAACCACCAGCGCCACACGGTGGCGGCCGGCGACCCGGTGTTCATCGAGTTCGGATCGGCGTATCAGCGCTACACCGCCCCCATGATGCGCACCCGGGTGGCAGGCCCCGTCACCGATGCAATGCAGCGGACCGCCGAGACCATCCGCGCTATCCACACCGCGCTGCTCGAGCACATGCGCCCCGGCGTCACCCTGGATCAGGCGGCGGCCGCGGCCGACCGCGCCCTGGCCCCCATGGCCGATCAGGCGTTCTTTTCGGGGGTGTACGGCTATACCGTGGGGTTGCAGTTTCCGCCCTCGTGGGTGGAGGGCTCCGGCTTCATCGCCCGGGGTGTAGAGCGCGAATTCGAAGCCAATATGGTCTTCCACCTGCCACTGATGCTGCGCATTCCCGGGGAATGGGGAATCGGGCTTAGTAACACGGTGCG
>P_1C_Liq_3_UnCtyDRAFT_1000125_pt1 | contig 10812 bp, 13 predicted proteins | sample Pon1CUnioCityCA_5_FD_10231 | JGI IMG/M metagenome (IMG submission 10231)
AGATCGGCTAGGGCCCTGAGCGACCGCTGCCTCTGCCCGGGCGGCACATGCATCCACACCGCGGATAAGAGGATCAGGTTGAAGCGCTTCGATAATGCGCGGGTCCGATTCAGCTCCGGCAGGCAGTCATCTATCCACCGCACCGGCTTGCCTTGTGTGTGCACCAGCCCGAGTTCCCGCAGTCCCGCGGCGGGTTCAACCGCCACCACCTCCCAGCCCCGCTTCGCCAGCGCGAGCGCATCCCGGCCCGCACCCGCGCCGACATCCAGTGCGGCCCCGGGGGTATCCGGCAGACAGGACAGCAGATCCGAATGCACCGTCTCAAAGTCCAGCGCCGAGTAGCGCTCGAACAGGGCGTCGGCGTTGTCCGAGTAGTAATCGGCCATGGATGCGTCCCTGAATCCCGTGTGCACAGCATGTATTGTTTGAAGGGTTGAAGCCAAACACGGTGACGAGCCAGCGGCCATGCCTGAATCCATCGTCATCCTCACCGGCGCCGGCGTGTCCGCGGAGAGCGGCCTCGGGACCTTCCGCGATACTGGTGGGATCTGGGATCAGTATTCCCTGGAAGACGTCGCCACGCCGGAGGGGTTTGCCCGCAACCCGGCGCTGGTCCATGACTTCTATAACGCCCGCCGTGAGCATGCCGCGCAGGCCCGCCCGAACGCCGCCCATGAGGCCCTGGCCCGTCTCGAGCGCCACCTGCGCGGGCGCGTGACCCTGGTCACCCAGAACATCGATGGCCTGCATGAACGGGCCGGCAGCCGTCAGGTGTATCCGATGCACGGGCGGGTGGATCAGGCGGTATGCGCTGCCTGCGCGCACCGCTGGCCGGCGCCCTCAAAGCTATCAACCCAGACCGCCTGCCCGGCCTGTGGGCAGAACACCTGTCGCCCGGACGTGGTCTGGTTTGGTGAGATGCCCTATTACCTCGACGAGATCGAGCAGGCCCTGCAGCGCGCCACCCAGCTGGTGGTGATCGGGACCTCGGGGACGGTCTATCCGGCCGCGGGATTCGTGGAGGTGGCAAGTCACCTGGGTGCTCATACGGTGGAGATCAACTTGGCCCGCAGCGAGGCAAGCGATGCCTTCAACCGTGTGATCGAAGGCCCGGCCAGCGAGGCCGTGCCCGCCTGGGTGGAGGAGGTCCTGGGGAAATGAACACGTTATCCAAAGACCATGAGTTGGCTCTAGCGGCCCAGCGGCGGGCGGTCGCCAACGCAGCGGAGTATCTGACGGGAGCCTCTACCTCGCCATCCGCTCAATTCAACACAATTGGAGTAATTTCCGCATGACTGACACCCCATCCCTGATCTTCTTTGCCGGCAGCGCCCGTGAGGATTCGGTGAACAAGAAGATCGCCCGGGTGGCCGCGGCAAAGGCTGCCGCTGCGGACGCGAAGGCCACCTTTATCGATCTGCGCGATTATCCGATGCCGCTCTATGACGGTGATCTGGAGGAGCGCGAAGGGCTGCCCGCGGCCGCGGTGGAGCTCAAGGCACTGCTTCGCGGCAGCGACGGGTTTTTCATTGCCTCGCCGGAGTACAACAGCTCGCTGCCACCGCTTTTGAAGAACACCATTGATTGGGTGTCCCGCAAGGCCACGCCGGATGAACCGCCGCTGGCGGCCTACAAGGGCAAGGTGGCGGCGATTGCGGCCGGCTCCCCCGGCAGTATGGGCGGGATGCGTGTGCTGGTGGCTTTGCGCATGCTGCTCGGTAACATCGGCGTGCATGTGGTGCCGCAACAGCTGGCCATTGCCGGCGCACCCGGCGCATTCGATGACCATGGCCAACTCACTGATGCCAATCAGATGCAGGCGCTGGAGGGCGTTGTGGGGCAGTTGGTCAGCACAGCCAGAGCGCTCAAGGTCTGAGCCGACATTGGCGATGATCAGGAGTCCGCATGAACCTTCGCCCCAAATCCCGCAGCACCTCGGCGATCCTGATATTCCTCTTCGGGCCGCTGGGCCTGTTTTACTCTAGTGCAGCTGGGGCGGTAGTGCTCATTCTGGTGGCGATTGCCAGTGCGGCCACCATGGTGGGCCCGCTCCTGTGCTGGGGCGCGGCAATCTATTGGGGTGACCATACGGTGCGCCGCCACAACGAATCCGTTGCCGCGCTTTTGGGGCGGGATGAGGATGGCGAGGGTTGAGACCCTAAGACCCTTTACCCAGGCACTCTGGGCGGCTTGCTTTACAGCGCTGGCAACACATCGGTCTTCGCAAAATCGTCGCCGATGTGGAGCAAAGGCAGGTTATTGGCCTTGGCGGCAACATAGGCAAAGCAATCACCGAAGTTGAGTCCCGCGGCATGGGCGCCTTTACCCCATTTCGCGTAAGCATCAGCAACAGCGACGGCTTTGGCGGCATCCAGTACTTCAACCTCTACACCAACGGCATCGAGCAGCTCCGCCAATTCGTCAGCGACGCCGCGGCATCTGGCAACAATCAGTGCTTCGGATAGCGTGCCGGCGGAGATGACAAATGGCTCCTCGCCTGAGAGAACCTCGGCGATCTCATCACTTTCAGGTTCGCTCAGCAGTAGCGCCATCAAGGCGGAGGTGTCCAGGACCATCATTCGGGCAGGCCGTCTTCATCGTACAGAAAGTCCTGGCTTCGGCTTGCGTTTGGCCCGGACAGGACCTTTTCCGCCGCCCGAGCGCGGATGGCGGCGATTCGTGCGGCTCTGTCTTTGGCCAGGGTGCGAGGGCTCATGGCAACCAGTCGCGCAACGGCATGCCCGTGCCGGGTCAACACAATGTCCTCGCCGGCCTCGGCCCTGCGAACCAGGTCAGTCAGTCGTGCTTTAGCGTCTGTGATGGCAAGTTGCATGATCTATCCCTAATACCCGGGATCATTTTGGATCCATTCAATGGTCTAAAATCAACGGGGTCATCGTTTAAGATCCCGCTCGGCACCCGCGCGGACTCGGGTAGTGGCGCGAAGGTTGGGGTCCACCTCAGATGCGTATGGCGTCGCGTGAGCTTGGCCTCCGGCATGGGGCTTGAGCGCTGTTGCGCAACACGGTACGGTCCCTCGCTGTTCCTGGATACGGGTTGCACCTACTCAAAGGGAACCGAAAGGGTATATGGGCCATCACCGTGAACGGAAACTGGCGGCTGACCTTCGAGTTCTCAGACGGCAATGCTTATCTTCTCAATTATGAGGATTACCACTGATGTCCATGCACAACCCTCCACATCCTGGTGAGTTCATTCTGGCGACGTACATGGAGCCCCACGGACTGAGCTGCCGTTATCTGGCCGAGCGGTTGGATGTCTCCCCGTCCACGTTGAATCGGATCCTGAAACAGCAAAGCGGGGTCAGCCCGGAGATGGCGTTAAGGCTTGCCAAGGCACTAGGTCGTACACCACAGAGTTGGCTGGCCATGCAGGACGCTTACGACCTCTGGCATGCCGGCAAGACCATAAAACTGGATAAGGTCCATAAAGTTGAACTTACCGCTGCGTAACCATCGGGTGCGGACCCACTGAGCCCGTACCCATCAATGACCGACTTTTTCGCCACCGCCCCGCGCGGACTCGAAGAGCTGCTGGCCGCAGAACTCCGCGATCTGGGCCTGGCCAGCGCGCGGGTGCAGCGCGGCGGGGTCGCCTTTACCGAGTCGCTGGCCGCGGCCTACCGCGCTTGTCTGTGGTCACGGCTCGCCAACCGCATCCTCCTGCCCATCGCCCGCTTTGAGGCGCAGGACGAGCAGGCCTTGTATGACGGCGTGCAGGGCATCGACTGGTCGGCGCATCTGGGGGTGGATAACACGCTGGCGGTGGACTTCACCGGGGCGCGTGCGCGTATTGCCCACAGCCGCTTCGCCCAGCAGCGTGTGAAAGATGCCGTAGTGGATCAGCTGCGGGATGCCAGCGGTGCGCGGCCCTCAGTGGACACCAATGAGCCCGATGTGCGCGTGAATGTCCACATGATGGAAGCGGCGGTCACAGTCGCGATCGATTTATCGGGAGACAGCCTGCATCAGCGCGGCTATCGGCGCGAGGGCCGTAGCGCCCCGTTAAAAGAGAACCTGGCGGCAGCCATGCTGCTGCGTAGCGACTGGCCCGCACTGGCCGCCGAAGGCGGGGCGCTGATCGACCCCATGTGTGGCTCCGGCACGCTGTTGATCGAAGCGGCGTGGATGGCGACGGACACGGCGCCGGGTCTGTTGCGGACACGCTTTGGCTTTCATCACTGGCGTGGCCAAGACGATGCCCTTTGGAAACCCCTGATCGATGAAGCGCTGGAGCGTCAGGAGCGCGGTGCCGAGAAGCCACCAACCATCCTGGGGTTTGATCTGGACGAAGGGGCGATTACGGCCAGCCGCGATCACCTGCGTCGGGTGGGTCTGGCCGATTGGGTGCAGCTGGAGTGCGCCGAGTTGTCTCGACTGCAGCGACCGGCCGAGCTGCCCCGCGGTCTGGTCATTACCAACCCGCCTTACGGTCAGCGCCTGGCCGAGCAACACGAGCTGGTGCCGCTGTACCTGAGCCTGGGTCAGACCTTGAAGACGCAGTTTGCGGGCTGGCGCGCGATGGTGCTGAACGGCTCGGGCTGTGCGCTGGGATTGAAACCCGAGCGCAGTTGGCAGGTGTTCAACGGGCCCATTGAATGCCGCCTCGAGCGCTTTGAGATGCAGGCCGGTGGCGGGGACGCGTCACCCGCGCAGGATCTGGTCAACCGCCTGCACAAAAACCAGCGGCAACTCAAGAAATGGCTGGCGCGTGAGGACGTGCACGCCTATCGGGTGTACGACGCCGACATCCCGGAGTATGCGCTGGCCGTGGATGTGTACAACAGTCAGGACGGCCGGTGGCTGCACGTCCAGGAGTACGCCGCCCCGTCCACCGTCGATGCCGGCAGGGCGCAGGCCCGCCTGCGCGCCGCCTTGAGCGTGTTGCCAAGCGCACTCCAGACCGAGCCTTCAAAGCTCGTCTACAAAGTCCGCCAGCGCCAGCGTGGCGAGCAGCAGTATCAGCGCCTGGCCGAGCAAGGCCAGTATCTCGAGGTACAGGAAGGCCCCGGCCGCTTACTGGTCAACCTCACCGATCATCTGGATACGGGCCTGTTCCTGGATCATCGGCCGGTGCGGCAGTGGATCGGCGAGCACTCGAAAGACCGGCATTTTTTGAACCTGTATGCCTACACGGGTGCCGCCACCGTGCATGCGGGCCTGGGGGGTGCAGCCAGCACTACGAGTGTGGACCTATCAAAAACCTACCTCGCCTGGTTACAGCGCAATCTGCATCGCAATCAACTCAATAGCCCCGCGCATGCCCTGATCCAGGAGGATGTGATGGCGTGGTTGCAGCGCTGTGATCAGCGCTATGACCTGATCTTTCTCGACCCACCAAGTTTTTCAAGCTCAAAGCGCATGGCCGGCCATCTGGAAATCCAGCGCGATCATGTGGCGCTGATTGAGGCCGCGGCCGCGTGTTTGAGTGAGGACGGCGTACTGATCTTTTCCACCAACCGCAAAGGCTTCAAGCTCGATCCTTTGCTGCATGAGCAGTTCAGCATCGAAGACCGCACGGCCTGGTCCATCCCCAAAGACTTTCAGCGCCGCGCCTGGGTGCATGGGTGTTGGTTTATCCGTCGGGACAAGTGACCCCGCCGGGGTAGCTGGCTGTTCTGTTCAATATCGCCCGCTTATGAGAAGGTGACACCAGACCTGCGCAAAAATGCGATTTTTTGAGCAGGTAAGGCAACTCAAGAGGTCGGCTGATGCCACTGGCGATTGACCAACACTTTCCACCCCATGAGCCTGTGGAAACCCTGGCGGTCATGCGCGCGCTGGTTGCCGCCCATCGTCATCTGGCGGAACTGAAGGGGGTTGCCCGTACGATTCCCAACGAGGGTCTGCTCGTCTCGACGCTGACCCTGCAGGAGGCGCAGAAAAGCTCCGAAATCGAGAACATCATTACCACGCAGGATGCGCTATATCGCCAGCGGGTCGAGCCGGGCCAGGCCGATCCGGCCAGCAAAGAGGTGGCGCGTTATGTTGATGGCCTACAGGTTGGCCTGAGCGCTGTGCGGCGCACGGGGCTGCTGACGGTCAACACGATCGTTGAAGTCCAGGCCGTGCTCGAGGGCAACACAGCTGGGTTCCGGAAAACGCCGGGTACGGCACTTCGGAATGAGCAGACGGGTGAGGTCGTTTATCAGCCACCCTCGCCGGAGCATGTGCCTCGGCTGATGTCCCAACTGGAGCAGTTTCTGCACGATGAGGTGTCGTTCGACCCCCTGATTCGGATGGCAATTGCCCATTACCAATTCGAGAGCATCCATCCGTTCTACGATGGCAATGGGCGAACGGGTCGCATTATCAATGTGCTCTCACTGGTGCGTGATGGACTGCTGGACTCGCCGATTCTCTATCTCAGTCGTTACATCAGCCAGACGAAAGCGCGTTACTACGAGGAGCTGCAAGCCGTCAGGAACACCGGCGAGTGGGAAAGCTGGTTAATCTACCTGTTGCGGGGTGTGGCGGTCACGGCGGCGCAAACCACGCAGTTGGTCGAGGCCATTGGCCATTTACTGCGGTCACACAAGCAGCTTATCCGGGCGCGTCATCGGTTTTATAGCCAGGATCTGATCAACAACATTTTTCGGCACCCCTACACCAAAGTCGCGTTTCTCACACATGACCTGGGAGTCTCCCGGGCAACCGCGACGCGATATCTGGATGCATTGGCAGCCGATGGCGTTCTCGATAAGCATCGGCTCGGCCGACAGAACTATTACGTCAACCGGGATTTGGTGACGCTGCTGTTCAACCTGCCCGAACTGGACGATCAGGAGTACTCATGAAATCTGCGCCCCTCGACATCGCCATCCTCGGCAGTGGCATGGCCGGCGCATCGGCCGCGCGTCATCTGGCGCTCTCCATCCCGGATCGCCTGGGGCGGATCACGCTTCATGAAATCGGCCGCGGTCCCGGTGGGCGGGCGGCGACCCGCAAGTCCCGGTCGTTGCCCGCCTTTCGGGTCAACCATGGCGCGCCCTATGCCGATATCACCACCGCCCAGGGGCAGGCGCTGATGGCCTCGCTGGACGGAGCGGCCGAAGCCTATACCGGTCAACGCGTCCGCCTGGATGCCGAGACCGGCGAGATCCATCGGAACGAACATGCCGAGGGCGTCTCCCTCGTCACCGGCGCGGGCGGAGAGATGGCGCAGATCGCCGAGGGTCTGCTGCGGGATGCGCACGGTGACGTGCTGGCGCCGATCGAGACCCGGTTTACCCGCATGGTGCGGGGACTGACCCGTGAGCCGGCAGATAACGGTCAGTGGCAGCTCACCGACAAGCAGGGCGAGGCCATCGGCCAGGCAGACTGGCTGGTCGTAGCCGGCAGTGGTGTCGCGCATCCCCGCTGGTCGGAGACCTTTGGTGGCGAACCGCCTCTGGTGGGCGCGGCCCAGGGGGTCAACGACCGCAGGCTGGACGAGGCCCTGGCGGTGATCGCCGAGCAGACCGCGGCGCCGGTCCTGACGGTGTTTTTCTATCTGACGGGCGAGGCGGCCCGGCCGTGGCTGGCGCTGGGTCTGAACGATGTTGTGGTGGCGGGACACAGCAGAATCGCTAAGCTCTCCATCCAGCCCGCGGGGGAGGGCGGTTGTTCGGTGGTGCTCTATTCCACCAGCGACTACGCCCGTGACAATGCCGGGGTCCACGGCGCTTCCTCCAGCGCTGCACGGGTGGGGGGCGCCAACTCCAGCGCCGACCGCGAAGGGGTGATCATCGAGGATCTGCTCGCGGCACTCGGGGGGTTGCCGGCCATGCCGATCGTCGACCCGGAGGCTTGTGACTTCGGCCCGCTGTTGCATCGCTGGGGGAATGCCTTTCCGCTTGGTGAGCCCCTGCCACGCGCCCTGTCCGTCTGCCCGGACGCCCAAGTCGCATTCTGTGGTGATTACGTGGCGACCGATGCACGCATGGGCAGTGTCGAGAGTGCGCTTCTGTCCGGCGCCAACGCGGCGGCAGCCATCCGGGACGCGCTGCGCTGACCCAGCGACGCACCGCGGCGACATCGAGCCATGCCGGATGCCGCCGGGCCCGTGATTACGTCCAGTACTGCTTCTGAAACGGATTGCTGAAGAAGTCTTTCAGGTCGCTGGAGCTGATCCTGGCATTGAGAAAACCGATATCAGAGCCACCGCTGACGGTGTCGAGGGCCTCATCCGGCAGCGCGTCAGAATGGGTGATGGTCTTCGCGATCGCGGCCATGTCGTCGGCCGTCAGGGGATATCCGGCCTCATGGGCGGTGGCGAGAATGGCGTCGACAAATCCGTTCTCAGGCGCGTCTTCGACGGCCTGAGTCATCCTCGCCTGCAAGGCGGTATCTTCGGCCAGCTGGTTCAGAAAGGCCCGTGCAGTCTCAGTCGTCATGGCGATCCCTCTTCTGGCTATATGCCATACAGGTCGTGGGCGACTTGCTTGGCGGTTTGATAGGGCGCCTTCGCAGCGGCCTTCCATGCCTTCCCGAACTCCTGAAAGAACCCGCCGCCCGCCACCGCATCCAGCGCCTCATCCGAGAGCTCATCGGATTCGGTCATGGCCTGGGTGATCCTGGCCAGATCGTCCGCGGTAATGGGGTAGCCGGCTTCGGTGACAGCGGCGAGGACGGCATCGGCCACGTCATCCTCGGCGGCATTTTCGACGGCCTGCGTGATCTTCGCCTGAAGACCCGTATCCTCGGCCAGCGCATGCAGAAAGGCCTGCGCGGTATCGGTGGTCATTGCAGCTCCTTGTGTTTTGGGCGCTTAGCGTGAGGGTACGCAACCACCGGCGGCCTGCATGACCGAGGGTCCAGCCTGTTTTGCCGAATACCTGTTCAGGCCCGCCGATACCAGAACCCGGTCAGGCGCCAGGCCGCGTATGCGCCGTGACCGGACCGACTGATCTGCCGACGGTAGACTCATAAAAGCGAACGGTTGAATATGCAGTCGGGCGGTATAGGCCCTACACAATGACCAGGGAGAGAGGAGAGAGGCGATGACGGGACAGCAGGATGTAGTGATTGTTGGTGGGGCACGGACTCCCATCGGCGTCTTCGGCGGTGGCCTGAAGGATGTGCCGCCGACGCAGCTCGCGGCCACGGTATTGGGCGAGTCGGTCAGGCGTGCCGGTGTCGCGCCCGATCAGGTCAGTCAGGTGGTCTTCGGGAATGTCATCCACACCGAACCGCGTGACATGTACCTGAGCCGGGTTGCGGCGCTCGAGGGTGGATTGCCGGACAGTGCCTGCGCGCTGACGTTGAACCGGCTCTGCGGCAGTGGTCTGCAGGCGATCGTTACGGCGGCGTCCTATATCCGCCTGGGTGAGGCGGAGGCTGTGGTGGGTGGCGGCGCGGAGTGCATGTCACGTGCGCCCTACTGGTTGCCGACGGCACGCTGGGGGCAGCGTATGGGCGATGGCAGCATGGTGGATGCCATGGTGGGTGCGCTGACCGATCCCTTCGATCGTTGCCACATGGGGATCACCGCCGAGAACGTGGCCGAGAAGTGGGGCATTTCACGCGAGGCGCAGGATGCACTGGCGCTTCAATCGCACAAACGGGCCGTGGCGGCGATCGAGTCAGGTCGTTTCACCGAGCAGATCGTCCCGGTCTCGATCAAGACGCGTAAGGGCGAAGTCGTGGTCGATACGGATGAGGGGCCGCGGGCCGATGTCACCGCCGAGCGGCTGGGCGCGATGCGTCCCGTGTTCAAGCGTGAGGGTGGTACGGTCACCGCCGGCAATGCCTCGTCCATCAACGACGGCGCGGCGGCGGTCGCGATGATGTCGGCGGCAGCGGCCGAGCGATCCGGCATCAAGCCGTTGGCGCGTCTGGTCGGTGCCTCCCTCGCCGCGGTGGATCCGAAGTACATGGGCATCGGCCCGGTACCGGCAATCTCACAGTTGCTGGAGCAGACGGGCGTCAAGGCCGACGATATCGATGTCTGGGAGATCAACGAGGCGTTTGCCGCGCAGGCACTGGCCGTCGTGAAGGATCTCGAACTCGACCCGGCCGCAGTCAACCCGAACGGCAGCGGTGTCTCGCTCGGCCATCCGATTGGTGCAACCGGCGCCAACCTGACCGTTAAGGCCGTTGCCGAACTGCAGCGGACCGGAGGTCGGTACGCGGTCATCAGCATGTGCATTGGCGGCGGCCAGGGCATTGCGGCATTGATCGAGCGCGTCTGATCTCGTAGCGAGCCTTTGGGCAGGAGCGAGCGTGAGCGGTGCGGTGACCGGACCATGATGGATGCCACGGATCAGGGGGCCCCATGACCGGTCACCGTCCACCGCGATGGCTCATCCTCTCGGCCTATCAGTCGGATAGCCATGCCTACTGGGCGGAGTGGTTGCCGCGGGCGTTTCCGAACATTGACTGGCGGCTGCTCACGTTGCCCGGGCGGTATTTCAAGTGGCGGATCCGGGGTAATCCGTTGTCCTGGATCGATCGGATCGAGGCGGCCTGCGCCGGGGTGGATGGCGTGATCGCCACTTCCATGGTGGATCTGGCCACGCTGCGGGGCCTGTGCCCGGCGTTGACCCGCGTCCCCAACCTCTATTACTTCCATGAGAATCAGTTTGCCTACCCGGTGGGGCCGCAGCAGCGGCCGTCGGCTGAGCCGCAGATGGTGCAGCTCTACGGGGCACTCGCCGCCGATCGACTGATCTTCAACTCGCGCTGGAATGCACAGAGTTTTCTGGATGGGGTGGAGGCGCTGCTGGCACGCATGCCCGATGCCGTGCCGGCGGGCGTGCGGTCGCGCATTACTGACAAGTCGACGGTCATTCCGGTGCCGGTGGAGCCGCTG
>P_1C_Liq_3_UnCtyDRAFT_1000130_pt1 | contig 10432 bp, 6 predicted proteins | sample Pon1CUnioCityCA_5_FD_10231 | JGI IMG/M metagenome (IMG submission 10231)
CAGCGGTGATGTTCGCGACAACATCCTCGATGAGAGCGTGAAACTCCTGGATGGCAGTGATCGTACGCCGGCCCTGGGTGAATTCATCTTCGGCGATGCTGGTGATGACGTGATTCTCGGCTATGACGGCAGCGATATCCTGCTCGGTGAGCAGGACGATGACGTGCTTATCGGCGGCGCCGGTAACGATACATTGCGGGGCGGTGCCGGCGATGACTACATGGCCGGTGGCGATGGAGACGATGCCTACCGCCCCGACATCGATGGCCACCAGCCCGGCAGCGAGAACATCTTCATCGGCAATGGCGGAACCGACCTGGCGAGATTCGCTGGGGAGACGGCGGATTATCTGATCAATGCGCTGACCCGCACCGAGATTGAGACGCTCAACATACTGCTGAACGACGCGAGTGATGACCCGGATGCGGCGCCCACTCTCCGCGGCCAGAGCACCCCGGATCTCCAGTTTGACATTGATGAGACGGTGCTGCGCGTCGACAAAGTCACCGCGTTTGGCCGTCAGACCGACTTCATTCAGGCCGAGCGTCTTGAGTTTGCAGATGCGGTTTTGGTGGAAGACTCGCAGACAGGTTTTCTAACGGCCGACACGGCCTCTGATGCCTTCGTCTATAACGGCGGTGGTCGCCCGCTGCAAGATACCTCGCCGAACAATGTCCTCGGTGGCGATGGTGATGATCGAATCATCGGCGGGGATGGCGATGATGAGTTGATCGGTGGCGCCGGTGACGACATCCTCGTATCGGTAGGCGGCGCAGATCATCTCTCGGGTAGTGAAGGCGACGATACACTGGCAGCCATGGGCGCGGGTGCCGGGGCAGCCCGCTTGGCGGGCGGCGAGGGCAGCGATACATTTATCGTCGCACCGGAGGCGGAAACGCCGGTGGATCTTCGTATCGAGGACTTTGAAGGCGGCCAGGATCTCATTAATCTGGACGGGTTGTATGCGGATGCGTCCGGGGGTGGTATCGATTCGAGCGCATTGAGCGAAATCGTCTCGGTGCTGGACGCGGAGAATGGGGTTGCAGAAATCGATCTTGATGGCTTTTTCGTGGTGAATCGTGCGCCGGACGATGACCCGCAGACGAATGACGAGTATGTGTCGATCAGCGGCCAGGTTGAAGTGACTTTCAGTAGCGGAAGCGTCCCGAATGACAAGGCCAGCCTTTTTGCCGAGCAGAATCCGGTGGGATCGAGCGACTGGTGGAATGAGCTGATCGACGCCGGGGGCATAAGTTGATGCGGCGGTGGCCGGCCTACCTGCTGATCGTGGCGATTACCAGTGTGCACGGCGTTGCGAATACGCAGGTCACGAGTGGGTCTGTAACGGTGCTTCCGGGCGGCGATCCGGTTCCACGTCCCGGGCCCGGCACCGGCACCGGGGCGGACCGCGCTCAGGCTGGACCGCCATCGAGCCCGCGGGTGCTTGGCAGCAGTGTGGTGGGACAGGGCGATCGCGCCATCCGGTCGGAGAATGAAAACCCGCCACTCGATGCAGGAGAAACAGGCGGTGTGCAGACCGAGTTTGTCGGTTCGAGCGCACCGGCAAGCGACATCGGTGGGCGTGATGTGTCCAGGCGCGACCCCGCTCGGCGTGACCGACCCGCGGCGGAGGATGAGACCGCCTTCTCCAGGCCTCCAGAGCGGGCGGAAAACGCAGTCGAACGGCGCGCGCCATCCGAGGGATACTCGGTCACCGTAATCGGCGAGCCAACGCAAGCGACGACGCCGGTGGTGCCATCCGCGCCCGCCGAGCCCGCGATTCAGCCTGAGACGCTCCCGCAGCCTGAGGCCCCGTCACGTGAGACCTTCGTCTTCGACACTGAGCGCGCTGAAGGAATTGGGATCGAGGCCTATGAGGAGCTGCTTACCGAATCCGGGCGCGGGGCCCAAGCGGAGAGCACCGCCCTGGCGCCATTGGAAGCGCTGCAGCTACGTGAATGGATTCAGCAGATGCGCCTGGCGGTTGATGGACACCCGAGTGTCCGCGTCGCCAGGCTGCAGACCGACGCCTCGCGCGCTGGCGTTGATCAGGCCCGCGCCGGCCGGCTTCCGCAGCTCACGCTCTCCAGCGAGCTCGGCAATGATCGCAGCGTTCGAGACGGGGGCGATCCCACCTCGGCAGGCGGTATTCCAGACGACCGTGATCTTCAGTTCAGTCCGACAGTGGATGCCGACTTACTGTTATTTGATGCGGGTGCAACCCGTGCGGGGATCGATGCCGCGCGCAATCGCGTGGAAGCCGGCGAGGATGGAACGCGTGCCGCTGTCCAGGATATCGCCTTTCGCGCCGCACAGACGCTGATCGACCTTGCCACCCTGCGCGCCCAGATCCGTCTGGCGGAGGAAAACCTCAGTGAAGTGCGACGTCTGCGCGCCATGATCCAGGAGCGATCGGAGGCGGGCCGTGACTCGCCCAGTGACATGTTCCGTATGGACAGCCGCGTGCAGGAGGCACGCAATACCCTTGAGCAGCGGATCGCCGCGTTTAATGCGGCTCGCGCCAATTATGCGGAGGTTTTTCGCTCGGAGCCGATCGTGCTTGGCTTGCCCTCAGCCTACCCTCCGGTGCCCGTCACCACGGAGTCAGCCGTTGACCGCGCGGTCCAGCGGAATGCGCAGTTGCAGGAAGCCGAGGCCATTGCGAGGGCAGCGCAGCGGGACGCCGAGGCAAGAGAGGCACAACGTTGGCCGCAGGTGAGCCTCGGCGCCACGATCACCGGCTATGACATAACGCGCGAAGGCGAGGATTATTACGACAGCTTTATCGGGCTGCGGGTGAATGCGCCGCTTTTTGACGGCGGCAGCCGTCGGGCACAGGTGGAGCAGGCGCGTCGTCAGGCAAGTCTTGAGCAGGCGAGAGTGGACGAGCTTCGCGCCAATATCGTTCGTGCGCTCAGCGAAGCATACTCCAACCGTGCTAGCCTTCAGCCCCGTCTGGAGGGGCTTCGTGAGCAGGTCAATGCCAATCGGGAGACCCTGACCGCTTACGAGGAGCAGTTCTTCACCGGCCGGCGCCCGTTGAATGACCTTGTGACCGCCCAGCGCGAGCTCTATGGCGCGCAGGCCGATTTGCGGGACCTGCGCGGAGAGCTCCACCTGCAACATTTCACTATCCGTCGCTTGACCGGTGATTTGCTCACCGAGTACGGGCTACCGGGGGATACGGGCTGATCCATGGCAACGCGTGCACTACCGGATACCGAACAGGCTCGGGATGAGCCTCAATCAGCCGAGGGACGACGCAGGGCGCCACCAAGCCCACTTGAGTCCTGTCTGCTGGAATTCGCCCAGCATCTTGGCAGGCCACTCAGCCTGTCGCTCCTGCGCAGCGGCCTGCCTCAGGATGTCGAACAGGCGGACGAATCCCACTTGCATGATATTGCGCTGACCGCAGGCATGCAGGTGCGGCGCATCGAACATCGCGCCAGCCATATGGAAGAGGGCGATCTGCCCGCGCTGGTGATTGGCGATGATGGGCGGCCCTCAATTATTGTCGAATTCCTTGAGGACGGCGAGGCGGAGATTATCGAGCCCGGTCGCCGACCGGAGCGTCTCGTGCTCAAAGAGCAGCCGTTCTATCACGACGCACACGGGTTTTATTCCATCGATCCCGATGTCTCACGGCTCAATAAGCGTTGGGGCTGGTTCTGGCGGCCACTGGCGCAGAACAAGTGGGCGTACGGGCAGGTTGTGATTGCCGCGTTGATGACCAATCTCCTCGCAGTCAGCACCTCCATCTTTACCATGGTCGTTTATGACCGTGTCTTACCGAATGGCGCTACGGAATCCCTCGTGGCGTTAACGATTGGGGTATCGATCGCGCTCATCTTTGACTGGATCATCAAAACCCTGCGCGGGCATTTCCTTGATGGTGCCGGTTCGCGCGCCGATATTCAGATCGGTCAGCGTTTGTTCGATCACCTGCTTGCCATCGATCTTTCCTCAAAACGGGATTCGGTCGGTGGCCTGAGCAGCGTCATGCGTGAATTCGAGAATCTGCGGGATTTTCTCGCATCGGCCTCGCTGATTGCACTCATTGATCTGCCTTTCGTGCTGCTATTCATCGCGGTGATTTACATGATCGGTGGTCCCGTCGCGATCGTTCCGGCGGTGCTGGTACCTCTGGTTATTATTGTCGGTGTTATCGTGCAGCCGTTCCTCAACCAGCTCGCCGCGGAGGATTTCGAAGAAGGCAAGCAGAAACAGTCGGTGCTGGTGGAGACCATCAGTGGGCTCGAGACACTCAAGGTTTCAACGGCGTCCCGTGAAATGCGACGACGTTGGCGTGATGCGCTGACCCGCCAGGCCAATTCCTCGATTAAAACGCGCATTCTCGGTCAGGTTGTCGTTAATTTTTCGGCTTTTGCCCAGCAGGTTGCACAGGTGGGCGTTGTCACCTACGGCGCGATCCTCGTGTCCCAGGGCCAACTGACAATGGGCGGGCTCATCGCGTCGGTTATCCTTGCGGGTCGATGCATGGCGCCACTCGGGCAGGTGGCACATGTCATGTCACGGATCGTCCAAGCCAAGACGGCATTCCGGGCGCTGGACGAATTTATGCGTCGGCCGCTGGATCGGCCACTGTCAAACAAGTGGCTTACCCGGGATCATCTCGAGGGCGAGGTCGAGTTCCGGGGTGTTGGGTTCACCTACCCCGACAGTCAGACGCCGGTCCTGCGGGATGTCTCGTTTCACATAAAGCCGGGCGAGAAAGTCGCCCTGTTGGGCAAGATCGGTTCCGGCAAGAGCACGTTGTCGCGCCTCATGCTCGGGCTCTATCACCCGCATCAGGGCTCGGTCATGATCGATGGCACCGAGGTGCGGCAGATCGATCCGTTCGACCTGCGCAACAACATGGCCATCGTCATGCAGGAGAGCTGGCTGTTCTCGGGCACCATTCGCGAAAACATCGCCGCCGGTGCCGAACAGCCCTCCGATGAAGCGGTCCTGGATGCGGCCAAAAAAGCCGGCGTACACGATTTTCTGGCCGACCATCCACAAGGGTATGACCTGAAGATCTCGGAGCGAGGAGAAGGGCTCTCGGGCGGCCAGAAGCAGGGCATTGCCATTGCGCGGGCGCTGGTGGCGGACCCAGCCGTGCTGATCCTCGATGAACCGACCAGCATGATGGACATGTCTGCCGAGGCGCGTTTCGTCGAACGGCTGAAGGCCGTGGCGGCCGACAAGACACTCATCATCATCACCCATCGCACGGCACTGCTCGAGCTCGCGGATCGGGTCGTAGTGCTTGACCAGGGCAGAGTCGCCGCCGATGGACCCAAGTCCATCCTCAAAAAAGGCGCGCAGGGACAGAAGCAGTGAGCAACGAGGCCAAAAACCAGAACGCGTCAAAACACGCTGCCGATCCGCAGGTCGAGCCCGACGCCGAGGCCACTGAACCGTCGCAGACCGAACAAGCCGGCGACGAGCAGCCTAAACAGCCGCCTGCATGGGTGCGATTCGGCATGCGCCGTCTGGATCGGTCGAGTCGCTTCTGGTCGACCCGCAGCCGGATACCCAGCCTTCTGCTCATTTTTATCATCGTGTTTCTGGGCATTGCCATTACCTGGGCGGCAACCGCTCAGCTGGATCACGTGGTTCGAGGGACAGGGGAGGTCGTTACCTCCGCGCAGACGCAGCGAATCTCGAGTCTGGAAGGGGGGATAATCCGCTCGCTCAACGTTAAAGAGGGTGATCTGGTCGAAGAGGGTACCTTGCTGGCTGAACTCGATCCCACGCAGTCGGAGAGCTCTTATGGGCGGATGCGTCAGCAGCAGCTGGCACTTCAGGCCCGGCTTAAGCGCCTACGCGCTGAGCACGAGGGAAAAGCGCTCGATTTTCCGGTGGGAATGGCGTCTCAGGCACCGGAAGTGGTTGCCGCCGAGCGCTCGGCATTCACCCAGCGCCGTGAAGTCCACGAGATTGAGGCCTCTGTCCTCAGGGAACAGGTCACCCAGAGTCGGAATGCCCTGGAGGATGCCCGGACGGAGGCCGATGTCGCACGACGGCAGCTCGATCTGGTCCGTCGCGAGTATGAAGTGACCCGCGACCTGGTCGAGCGCCAGCTCGAGGCCGAGCTCTCCCTGTTATCGGCGGAGCGGGAACTGAATGATGCCGAGGCACGCATACGAAAAGCCGATCTCGCAGTAGCATCCGCACAGGCAGCGCTGACGGAGACCCGTGAGCGGCTGTCCCAGCATGAAGCGACATTCCGGCGCGACGTTGGGCTTGAGATTGCGGATACGGCGGGGCAGCTTGCCGAGGTGCGCGAGGAAATCCGCGGGCTTGAGGATCGTTTATCGAGAACGGATCTGGTCGCGCCGATGGCAGCAATTGTCAATAAAATCAACATCCGCACGATCGGTGGCGTGGTGCAGCCGGGCGAACCCATGCTCGAGCTCACGCCAGTCAATGTGCCGGTTCAGGTTCAGGCCGAAATTCCGCCCAAGGATATTGCGTTCCTCGAAATGGGCCAGTCTGTGAGCATAAAACTGACCGCCTATGACTTCTCGCGGTTTGGCGGGCTTGATGGCGAGATTGTGTTCATCGGTTCCGATGCACTGGAACGACAGGATGGAACCCGGTACTTTCTTGTGCGCGCTGAGACCGCAACGCCATGGCTTGAATCGGAGGGTCAGCGCTATCCCATTTCACCGGGCATGGCGGCTAATATGGACATCTTGATCTCGAAGCGCACAGTGCTCGCGTATCTCATGGAACCGGTCTTCCGGTTAAAGGACCGAGCATTTCGTGAATGATGGTGCAGGGGTTCCTGTAGCTAAACACCAACGGAAGAGGAAAAAAGAAATGGACTACTTCATCGAAGATATCGGAAACATCAGCATCAACAACGGACTCGTGCGAATTGACTGCGTTCGACGCACGCCGGGCGAGAATGAGGGAGAAGTCAGTCTCCAGAATAAGGGCCAGATTGTTCTGCCGCTCGCCTCTTTCGTCCGAATTCAGGGGGCATTTGCGCGGGCTGCCGACGAAATGGTGGAGCGCGGTATCCTCCAGCGCCGCGGCGAACAAGGCGACGAGACGCCGACGACCGATGAAGAGGTCACGGCGGCGCTCGATTCGTTCGAGGCAGATTCAGGCGATGACCAGGAATCGGCCGCCAAGAGCAAAAAGTGACACGGCGATTCCTTCCTGAAGGGGTGTCTCTCTTCGGTCTGGCACTGCTGGCCCTGACGCTGCTTCCGGTGGCGGCAGCCCAGCAGTCAGCCGAAGAGCGCACCCTTGAGCCGCTCCCGCGGGTTGGCACGGCATTCGTTGTGGCACCCAACCTGCTGGTTACCGCTCATCACGCGCTTGAAACCCACGAACAGCTCTACATCAGTACCGAGCGCGACGGGCTTTTTACCGTCGCGAGACTTGTGGCGTTTGATGAGGCGCTCGACATCGCGTTGATCGAGGCCGCAGTCGAGGCCCCGCCGGTTGTCTTTGCGCCGTGGGAGAGTGTGCCGATCGGCCTGGATGTCACCGTGGTGGGATTCCCTAAAATCGGGGAGGTTGTCACCGGCAAACGCATTACCGAGGGCATCATCAATGGTGAGCAGCGCTTCAATGCCCGCAATGACTGGTTTCAACTCAGCGCCGAGGTCCACCGCGGCAACTCGGGCAGTCCTGTGCTGGCGCCGGATGGCACGGTCGTTGGCATCATCAGCCACAAACTCGATGCCCGCCGGGCGAGCGAGATGACCCGGGATTTCCCGCAGAATGTCAATTTTGCGATGAAAAGCTCGCGCATCACCGATTTTCTGGATGCTGAAGGCGTGGACTATCGGATTGCCATGTTCGACGACACCCGTAGCCTGCGGCCCTACGAGCTGTACCGGGATGTGACCGACGCGGTGCATCTGCTTGTCGTAACACAGCGCGTCGGGGCCGAGACGAACATCCCCAGCCCGTGAATTCAGACGACGGGGGTAGCCGAGGCCCGGCAATGCCATTATGCTCAGATCTAGCTTAGCGAAGGGTAGATCCGTGACTTTGCGCGATCTGGTGGGGTTTATGAAAAGATTGACAAACGTGGGCCGGGCATTGGCTCTGATCCCGCTGCTGACCGCCTGCGTGACTTTTGCTGGAGGTAATCCGGAGGACGACACGCTCCCGCCTCAGCCTTTGGACGAGTCAGCCACTGAGACTTTCCAGGAAGAGAGCGACCCAATCCCATCCTCTGGCAGCACGGAAGCCCGCCAGGATGCAGCCGGCGACACCGGTTCAACGGGCGATGGCCCGCTGCAGAACGTGCCGCTGGTGATCGATCTTTCCGACCTGACGGACCCGGATGGACTGGGGACGCCCTCGGTGCAGTGGCAGGAATATGATGCCAATCGCGGCACGTGGACCAAGATCGATGGCGCCACCACGCAGACCTTCACGCCGCGTCAACGCCACGTCGGAAACCGCCTGCGCGTTGCGCTTGAGTATCTTGACGGCGGCGGCAACCTCGAATCGATTGTCACTCAGCCCACGCCGCCGGTGCGCAATGTCAATGACCCGCCCATGGGTGAGCTGGGGCTTGTCGGAACGCAGGCCCAGTACGAAACACTCCGCGCCGACATCAGTGCGATCCGTGACGAAGACGGCATCGGGCCAATCACTTATTTCTGGGAAATCTCCTCGGATGGTAATACCTGGCAGCGCTATCGGCAGGGGGAATGGCAGGGCGATACCATCACCCTGACGCAGGATGAGGTTGGTCGGTACCTACGCGCCGTGATCCGCTACGCCGACGGCTACGGCGCTGCAGAGCGGGTGAATAGCCCAGCCACCGATCCCATTCGTAACGTCAATGACCCCGTGCAGGGGGAATTGCTGGTTCGCGGCAACACACTGGTCGGCGATACCCTCGAGGTTGATACCAGCGCTGTCAGTGATCGTGACGGCATTGCCAATGTGACACTCATCTGGGAGGCCTCGGCCGACGGCAATAGCTGGCGACGCGCGGCAGAAACCTCGACCCGCACGCTTGAGTTGACACGCAATCTCGTTGGCGACCAGATACGGGCGCGAGCCAATGTGGTCGACCAATTCGGCAATGAAGGCACGGTCGTCTCCAGTATTGTGGGCCCGGTCGAAGCCGTTAACGAGCCACCTTCCGGAACGATCCGTATCCTGTCCGTGGACTGACGGATCCAGACTGTTCCCTTCATCGGGCGCACGGCGGACACAACGCCCCGTGCGCCTTTTCAATTCAGACAACGCGGATTCGAATGCCAGACAAGACCATCGCCGCCGAGGCGGCCCGCCGCCGCACCTTCGCCATCATCTCGCATCCCGATGCGGGCAAGACCACGGTCACTGAAAAGCTGCTGCTGTTTGGCGGTGCCATTCAGCTTGCGGGCACCGTCAAGGGCCGCAAGTCCAGTCGCCACGCGACCTCGGACTGGATGGAGATGGAAAAGGAGCGCGGTATTTCGGTGACCTCGTCGGTCATGCAGTTCGCCTACCGTGATCGCATGGTCAATCTGCTCGACACGCCGGGCCATGCCGACTTTTCCGAAGACACCTACCGGACGCTGACGGCAGTGGATTCCGCATTGATGGTGATCGATGCGGCCAAGGGCGTTGAGGAGCGCACCATCAAACTCATGGAGGTCTGCCGGCTGCGGACGACGCCGATCATGACGTTCATGAACAAGCTCGACCGTGAGGGCCGAGACCCCATGGACCTGATGGACGAGGTGGAGCGGATTCTGGGCATGCGCTGTGCGCCGGTTACCTGGCCCATCGGCATGGGGAAGCGCTTTCGTGGCGTCTTCAATCTGCTTGATGACCGCGTGCACCTGTTTGGCGCCCAGCATTCCGGCGGCATCGAGGCCGGCGAGACCATCGAGGGCATCGACAATCCGCGCCTCGATGAAGCGCTGGGTGAGCAGGCCGAGGAACTACGCGACGAGGTGGAGTTGGTCCGGGCCGCCGGCAATGGCTTTGATCGCGAGGCCTACCTTGCCGGCGAGCTGACACCGGTGTTCTTTGGCTCGGCGGTCAATAATTTCGGGCTCCAGGAGCTGCTCGACCGGTTTGTCGAGCATGCCCCGCCGCCACAGCCCCGTGCCGCTGAAACCCGTACGGTCGCCCCGGAAGAAACACCGCTGACCGGGTTTGTGTTCAAGATCCAGGCCAATATGGATCCCAACCATCGCGACCGCATCGCCTTCATGCGTGTCTGCTCCGGGGCGTTCGAGCGGGGCATGAAAGTCCGACATGCGCGGATTGGTAAGGACGTTAAAATCGCCAACGCCATCACCTTTCTGGCGTCGGACCGTGAGCATGTCGAAACCGCCTATCCGGGCGATATCATCGGCCTGCACAACCACGGCACCATCCGCATCGGCGATACCTTTACCCAGGGTGAGTCGCTCAAGTTCGAGGGCATCCCCAACTTTGCGCCGGAGCTCTT
>P_1C_Liq_3_UnCtyDRAFT_1000132_pt1 | contig 10418 bp, 10 predicted proteins | sample Pon1CUnioCityCA_5_FD_10231 | JGI IMG/M metagenome (IMG submission 10231)
GAGGCGACCCTCGACTGGGTGCAGGTGGCGCGNCGNTTTCCGGTGCGGGTGCGTCTGAGCGATCCGCCGGATCAACTCCAGCATCTTGGTGCCTCGGCGCGTGTGGTTTTCTCGCCGGCGGACCCGCCCGCATCCGACAGAAACAACGCCGCAGGGGCCGCGCGTTGAGCATCCTGGCCGATCTGGCCCCCCGTCCCGGGCGTTTTCGCGATGCAGTGTCCATTGGTGGGCTCTGCACCGCGATCGTGGTGGTCTCGATGACGCTTCGCATTCCTGAGGCGGGCCTTGCGGCTTACATCGTTTTCTTTGCCTATCGCCCCGATGCCAACGGCACCATCGCGGTGGCGGTGGTCTTCGCCTTCCTCTCGATCTTCGTGGTCGCCGTGTCCATCCCCATGCTCGGGATGGTGCTCGACAATCCACCGGCGCGCATGGCGCTGGTGGCCGGCATCACGTTTGTCGGCATGTGGCTCGCGAGTGCCACGCCCCTGGGGCCAATCGCCAGCACCCTCGCTTTCTTGCTGACTTTCCTGGTGATACTCCCGGACGTCGTCAATCTGCCCATTCCCAATGAGGTGGAGCTGCTCACGCACAGCATTGCCTGGGTAGCGCCCATCGTCATCATCGCCATGATCACCATCGGCGTATTGGCCTACCTGTTCGGGCGCAATGCCATCGGTGTGGTGGAGGATCGCATGGCCGAGCGCCTGGCCGCGGTGAATGATCGGCTGGCGGGACGGATCAATGCCGCGGCCTTTGCCGAGATCGTCACGGCGGCGCCGGCGAAGGTGGAGGATCTGGAGAAGTTCGCCAAGCTCTCGACGTCAAAGGGCGACTGGAACCGGCTGATGGCGCTGGACCGCGAATTGCTGGAACTCATGCTGGCCGTGGCCGCGCTCGACGAGGCCGAGGCCGACCCGCAAACCCGGGCGGCGCTGCAGGGGCAATTGGCCGATGTCCAGTCGATGGCCCGGGCCAGTATGACGATGCCGACCGGATCCCGGCCACTCGTCGCCGCCACCGCCGAGGATGTCGCCGCCTGCATTCGCCGTGTGGGCCGGATCCTGAACGGCGAACAGCTGCCGGAGGCCCTCGCAACCGCCAAGGAGGGCGGTGGCTTCCGGGCGCTGCTCACCGAGCCCAGGCACTGGCAGTTCGCCACCAAGGTCACCCTGGCGGTCATGGCCTGTATCTTCCTGTTCACGGGACTGGACTGGGTCAGTATCCACACCTGCATGATCACCTGCTATTACGTCTCCGAGGCGACCCTCGGTGAGTCGGTCCACAAGATGACGTTGCGCATGATCGGCTGTCTGATCGGTGCGGCGATGGCCGCGCTCAGCCTGATCTATCTGATCCCGCTGATGAACGATGTGGGTCAGCTCGCCCTGCTGGTCTTCGTGGTGGCTTCCATCGGCGGGTGGATCGGCGTCGGCTCGGAGCGTATTGCCTACGCAGGCTTCCAGATCGTGCTGGCGTTCTTTCTTGTCGTACTGGAGGCCTTCGGCGCCTTCGGACTCAACTTCGGGCCGAGCTATGATTTCGAGCCGGCCACTGGCCGGATTCTTGGTATCCTGTTCGGGTCACTGGCCTGTGCCTTCGCCTTTGTCATGCTCTGGCCGCTGCCCATGCGGGTGGATGTCGCCGACGGAATCGCACGCACCCTCCGGGCGGTGGCCGCAGGGCTCCGGCAGGAGCCGGCGACGGCACGCGCCGAGGTCCTCGCCGGGCTCGGTCGTGCCCGGGATCTACAGGACTACACTCTCTTCGAACGCGCCGTCGAGGTGGATTCGATCACGCCGGACTGGTGCGCCGCGACCGATGAGGCCTTCCGGACACTGGCCATCGCATCGGTGCTGGAGCGACGCCGGGTGCGCGGTGGGGAGACCGACGTGGCCGGTGTGGATGCGCTGGCCGGGGCCTTCGAGCAGGATGCCGACCATTTTGCACAGGGCACCCTGGCGCCGCGACGGGAAGCCGCGATTGCCGAAGCCGCCGACCGCCCGGCTGCCGACCCGCGCGACGAGGCCCTCGTCAAACACCTCCAGGAGATTGCTGGATGCCGAACCGTTCCTTCGCAGGCAGCGTCGCCACAGCCGGCGCTCTCCTCCTGACGCTTGCCGGTTGTGCAAACCACGCGGGCGACCTCGCCCCGGCGCAGCCGGACAGGCAGTGGGCGGTGCCGGCCGAGCTCGCCGGGGAGGTCGACCGGGCGCTGACGCAGCCGGATCCACATGCCGTTGACGTGGATCGGGCCAAAGGCTACGGCCTCCCCGGCCTGATCGATCTCGCCCAGCGCCTTGACCCCGAGACCCGCCTGGCCTGGGAGCAGGCGAGGGCAGCGGCCTACGCCGTGGACACGGCGCGCGCCGATTATTTCCCCCAGATCGGGGCCGCACTGGTGGCGGGCAGGGGTCGCTCCGATATCACCTACGACCTGCCCGGCCTTGGCAGTACCACCGTGGACAACACGGCCACCTCGACGATCCCGAGCGTATTCGTCGAATGGATGCTGTTCGATTTCGGCGAGCGCGAGTCGGCGGTGGCGCTGGCCGAGAAGCTCGCCATCTCCGAGAACCTCGGGTTCAATCTGGCGCACCAGCAGACCCTGCTGGACGTGAGCCGGGATTACCATGCGCTGCTTTCCGCCCGGACCCAGGCCGAGGCCGCCGAGCGGGCGCTGGAGAACAGTCGGCGCATCCTGTCATCCGCCGAGGCGCGGCTGGCGCGTGGGGTCGGCAACGTCGTGGAGGTGGCCCAGGCGGAACAGGCCCTGGCCCAGTCCCGGCTGGATGCCGTCCGTGCACGGGGGGATGCCAGGACGGCCTACGCCAGCCTGATGGCCACGGTGGGGCTGCCGGCGGGGCGTGGCGTCGACGTGACGAGCCGGCCGATGCCGTTGCCGGAGGCGATGCCGGAACGACTCGATGCGGTGGTTCGTGATGCCTTGCGTCACCGGCCGGATATCCTCCAGGCGGTCGTCAACCTGCAGGCGCAGCGGGCCGCCCAGGATGGGGCGGAGGCCGCCTTCCGCCCCAAGGTCGGCCTGGTGGCATCCGCGGCCCGAAACAACGGTGGGCTTGCCATCAACGGCAGCCGCTTCGATATCCCGGCCACGGATACACTGGCGCTGCTCACGGTCGAAGTGCCACTGTTCGACGGGGGACTGCGGGAGAGTCGGCGCCGGGCGGCAGCCGTCGAGGTCGCCGGTGCGGAGGCGCAGCTCGCCGCGGTCCGCCGCGCGGCGGAGGCGGAGATCGTGACTGCCTACGAGGGGCTGGCGACGGCGCTTTCCGCATGGGAGAGCGCCGATGCGCTCGTCGCGGCGGCCCGTCGGACCGCCGATGCGACCCTGTCGGCCTACCGTCAGGGGGTGGGGAATCTCCCCGAGGTGCTGGCCGCGCAGAATGGCCTGTTTGATGCAGAGGAGGCCCGTTCCCAGGCCCGGGCGGATGCCCAGATCGCGATGACGGTATTCGCCTTTGAAACCGGATCTCTCAACCAAGGAGTGAAATGATGTACAAGGATTGGCCCCAAACCGCCCAGGAACTCTCGAAGCTGATGCAGAACTTCGGCAAGGGGCATCCCGAGGTGGCCAAGGGCTTTACCCAGTTGTCAAAGGCCGCTGAAAAGGACGGTGCGCTGAGTGCCAAGGACAAGGAGTTGATGGCGCTCGCCATTGGCGTGGCGATCCGTTGTGAGGGCTGTATCGCCTTCCACGCCAAAGCGGCGGCCCAGTACGGCGCCAGCCGGGACGAGGTGCTGGAGACCATTGGTGTCTGTCTGTATATGGGTGGTGGCCCGTCGTTCGTCTACGGCTCGCAGGCGCTCGAGGCATTCGATCGCTTCGCCGGCGAATACTGAGACGGGCAAGGTCCGCACCGAATGAAAAAGGCCCCTCCGCAGGAGGGGCCCTTCTTATCGAATAAAGATCGCTGGTGCGGGTTCAGTAATTCCCGCGTACGCCGTCTTCCGCCGCACTGGTGGGCACCAGCGCCCGGACCAGGGTTTTCATGTCGAGCACGCCGATCTGCTCGCCGTCACTGACCACCCGATAGGTCAGGTTGGTATCCCCCTCGGACTCGGCGATAACCGCCTCCAGGTTCGTGTCTCCGTCGACATCGCCCGCGATCGTCCGGTCCAGCGCCTCGGTGGTGTGTTCCATGACCGAGCGCACCCGGAGCACACGTGCCCGGTTGATGTCGCTGATGAAGTCCACGATGTACGGATCGTTGGGGTGCAGGAGGATTTCCTGCGGCTCGCCCTGCTGGACGATATAACCGTCCTTGAGAATGACCAGATGGTCGGCAAGCTTGAGCGCCTCGTCGAGATCGTGGGTAATGAACACGATGGTCTTGTGGAGCTCTTTCTGCAGCTCGAGCAACAGGTCCTGCATATCCGTTCGGATCAGCGGGTCCAGCGCCGAGAAGGCCTCGTCCATCAGCATGATATCGGAGTTGGACGTCAGCGCCCGGGCAATGCCCACGCGCTGCTGCATGCCGCCCGAGAGCTGATGGGGGTGCTGGTTGTCGTTACCCTGGAGGCCGACCCGGTCGAGCCACTTGCTCGCCTCCTCGAGGGCCGAGTCCTTGTTCTCGCCCCGCACGATCAGCGGCATGGCGGCATTCTCCGCGACGGTGCGATGGGGCAGCAGGGCGAACTTCTGGAAAACCATCGACATACGCTGACGACGCATTTTCCGAAGCGCCTCCGCGTCGTAGCTGATGACGTCGTCGCCGTCCACGAGCACCTTACCGTCGGTGGGCTCGATCAGGCGATTCAGGTGACGGATCAGGGTCGACTTACCGGAGCCCGACAGGCCCATGATGACGGTGATCCTCCCGTCCACCATGTCGACGTTGATGTCCTGAAGGCCCAGCACATGGCCGTACTGCTCGAGCAGCTCGGCCTTGCCCACTCCGGCCTTGACCCGCTCCAGCGCCGCGGCCGGGTCATCACCGAAGATCTTGTAGAGATGCTGGATCGAGATCTTGATCTGATCGCTCATGATTTCGGTTCCGTCCGCTTACTGCTGGGCCGTGTTGACCCGGGCGAGGGCCGCCTTGGTCACACGGTCGAGAATGATGGCGAGTAGCACGATGCCGAGACCGGAGACCAGTCCGACGCCGAGCTCGAGGTTACGGATGCCGCGCAGCACCAGCACGCCCAGGCCAGGGGCAGACACCAGTGAGGCGATGACCACCATGGCGAGACTCATCATGATCGTCTGGTTGACGCCGGCCATGATGTTCGGCAGCGCCAGCGGAATCTGCACACCGTAGAGCTTCTGCCGGTCGGTCATACCGAAGGCATCCGCTGCCTCGATCACATCCTTGTCCACCAGGCGAATGCCGAGGTCTGTCAGGCGGATCACCGGGACGATGGCGTAGAGGATGATCGCGATGCCATAGAGCTTGGGTTCGGTCACCGAGAAGAGGAAGATCAGTGGGATCAAGTAAACGAACGGTGGCAGCGTCTGGAGCATGTCCAGTATGGGTATGACGCTCTTCTGTAATCGGTCGCTGCGCGACATCGCGATGCCGATGGGCACGCCCAGAAGGACGCATATCGCCGAGCACACGAAGATGATCGCGAGCGTCTGCATCGCATAGTCGTAGTGGTCGATGAAGGCGAGAAACAGGATCATCGTGGCTACCGTCACCACCAGGCGGCTCGACCGCGAGGCGAGGAAGACCACGAGCAGCAGCGCCGGGATCATGATGAACCACGGCACCGTTTGAAAAAGGTTCAGGGCGCCGCTGAGAAACCAGCTGAGCGGCTGGGTGATCGGATCAAGCACAAACTTGAGGCTGTCCTTCACGCCCAGAAAGCCATTCTCCAGACCGGTCGTCAGCTGCCGGGTCTGGGCAATGGCCGGACAGGCATCATGCAGGTTGTCGAGTGAGGGGAACGGGGTTTCCCAGACTGACGGAGTCTCTCCGCTTCCCTTGGCGATAAGGTCCTGCATGCTCATGGCGCCGCCGCCGCTCTCGCCGCACCAGCCCCGCAGTCCGAGTCCGTCAAAAATGAAATCGTAGGTCGCCATGCCAGGTCCCTTTGCTCGAATTCGAAAAAGCGCCGGAGCAATTGCCCCGGCGCTTGATGACTCAGGTCAGTCCCGTTTTAGAACATGCCCTGGAGGTTGGCCTTTGCATCGTCGCTCAGCCAGCTCATCCACTGATCCTGGTTGTTCTGCAGGTAGTGGACGACGGCCTCGTCGATGCTGGCCTGGTTATCCGAATGCCAGGCAAGGAGGCTGTTCATCTCGTTGTTGGTGAACGTGATGTTCTCCATCAGCTCGAACGCCTCCGGTTCGCGCTCGGCGAGATCGGCGGTCACGACGTTGAAGACGTCAGCGGACGGGAAGCCGGAGACACCCACCTCGGTGCAGTCCGTGTCCTGGTTGCAGGCGTGGATGTCCTCTTCGTACGGACCAAGGTCGACGCTGACCATGTCATACTTGCCGAGCGGTGCCGTGGGGCCCCAGTAGTAGCCGAAGTAGGGCTCGCCGTTCTCGTAGGCCGACGCCATGGCGCCTGCCAGCGTCTCACCGGAACCGTGGTTGAAGACCTCGATACCGTTACCCTCGAGATCAAAGGCCTCGGCCAGCGAGTCGCTCACGATGCGGCAGCCCCAACCGTCCGGGCAGTTATGGAACATGCCACCAACGGCCTCCGGGTTGTTCAGGATGCCCTCGATGGTCGCTGCCTCCGGGTATTCCTCAACGACATAGTCGGGCACCAGCCAGTGCTCGGTACCACCGTCGCTGAAGGTGTCTGAGGCCTTGATGACCTTGCCTTCCTCGGCCAGCTCGAAGTAGACCGGCGCCGAGTTGACCCAAAGCTCCGGCACGATGTCGGGCTCGTTGTTCTCGGCCAGCGAAGTGATCGCCGTGGTGGTGGCGGACGGTACGACCGTTACGTCGCAGCCGTAGCCCTGCTCGAGCAGGAAGGCGGTGATGCCGGTGATAATGCCACCGGAGGTCCAATTCATTTCGCCGACCGACACCTCGCCGCACTCGGCGTTGGCGGCCATCGGCAGCATTGCACCCGTCAGGGCCAGTGCATAGAGGGAACGCTTACTCATGGTTAGCTCCGTTTTCGTTCGCTGGATTAGCGGTTAGTGAATGGCGGAGTCGCCCATCGATCGGTGCACCGGGCATGGTTGCCGGAGACCGCTTCGATGTTCGGGGGAAAGCAGGCGCATGCGAACTTGCCTGCGCCGGTGACAGGATCGTGCCGGATGTTGATGCCCCGGTCTCCTAGCCCAAGTATTACTTAACTATAGATCAACTTTTCTGATAAGCCAAACTTTGATCTGGATCAATGGAACCAGAGCGTCAGGAGCCCGGCCAGTGGCGCGAGGATCAGCGTAACGGTCCAGCGCCGCCAGACGAAGGGCCATCCCAGGGTCGGGAGCTCGTAGGAGAGGACGCGGTGGAGTGCGAAACACGACCAGCTGGTGAGCAGGGCGATGAGCTGGGGGACACCCACGCCGGCCCGCTCCAACACCAGGATCAGGGGGAAGGTGACAATCGGGCCTCCCGGCATGATGCCACCCAGCAGGGAGGCGATCAGGATACCGGGCACACCGGATGCATCGCCCAGCCAGCGACCGAACAGCGCCTGGGGGATCAACTCGCCAATGAAGCCGGCAGCGATCAGCGCAATCGGCAAACGTACCAGAAGCGGCGTGAGTTGCTTCCAGGCGTGCTGCATGACATCGCCGTGGCGGACATTCGTGTCTCGATGCGCGACGCCGGCAAAAACCAGGGCCAGTGCAAGGATGCTCAGGTAGGCGAACAGCATCAGCGGTGCTGCGGGTCGCCCAGCCACTGACTGGCGATGCCGGCGATCAGGGGGAGTGGCAGGGAGACAAGCAGTCGCAGCAGGACGAAGTCGAGGCCGAAAAAGGGCAGCTCCCACATCAATATTCGTTGAAGGCCGAGCAGCGACCAGGCGGTCAGGTAGGTGATGCAGACCGGTAGCGAGGCGCCCATGGCCCGCAGCCCGACCACCAGCGGAAAGGCCATGAACGGGCCACCGGGGGTGATGGCGCCCGCGGCGGTCGCGATCAACAGTCCACGCCAGCCGGCGTTCCGGCCCAGCCAGTGTTCCACGACCCGTCTCGGCAGAAGCGCCTGTGCGTAGGCCGCCATGGCGATCGCGATGATGACCAGCGGCACGACCAGGACAATCAGCTCACCGCCGGAGAGCAGGGCCTGCACAACTGCCTCGTTGCCCTGCCGATACCAGAGCAGGGCGCCGGAGACGATACCAAGGATAATGAAGAAAACCGTCATCCCCCGCGCTCCGCGGACTCCGCGAGGTCGGTTTCGCGGCGCAGCCGCCGCCAGTTCTCGAATCGCTGCGCTTCGATCGCGCCGGCGGCCAGACCCTGTCGGACACCGCAATCCGGTTCCCTGTCGTGCTGACAGTCGCGAAAACGGCACCCGCGGGCGGCTTCAATGATCTCGGGGTAGGCTTGATCGACGGCCTTGCTGCCAAGATGATCCAGGCGCAGCGTCCGGACCCCCGGTGAGTCGATCAGGGCACCGCCATCATCCCGGCGGAAGAGAGTGGTCTCGCTGGTGGTGTGGCGCCCCTGACGGCTGGTTGCCGAGATCTCGCCGATGCGCAACGACAGCGCCGGGATGAGTGTCTGAGTGATCGAGGACTTCCCGACACCGGATTGCCCGACGAGGATGATGGTCTCCCCGCGGGTCTGATCGCGCAGTGCCGGCAGACCGGCGCCGGTGGTGGTGCTGCCCGCCAGGACCGGGATGCCGAGGCAATGGCAGCGTGCCTGCAGGGTGGTCAATGCCTGCGCGGACGGTCGGCCCACCAGATCCTGCTTGTTGCACCATAAAAGCATGGGTATGCCAAGCGTCCGGGCGAGGACCAGGTAACGATCCACCAGAAGGCTGTCCGGCGCCGGCTCCGGTGCCACTACGGTCACCAGTCGGTCGACATTCGCCACCAGCGCGCGTGGTCGGCCACGGAAATCCCCGCGCTCGATCAGGTTCCTCCGTGGCTCGATGCCATCGATCACGCCATCGGGCGTACCCGGCGTCCAGCGCACCCGATCCCCGCAGACCGGGCGGCCGGCCCGCCGCCCGCGAAGTTGGCATCGATGGAGTCCACCGGCGAGGTCGTCGACCAGGCAATGGTCGGCGGTGCTCATGATGACGAGTCCGGTCGCCTGACTCATGGCCGCCTCGATTCCGAACCGGAATGCCTCTGGTAGACTGCGCGTTCACCGAAGGCAGCCGGAATGCAGCGCCCATGTCTTACTCGGCCAGTAACCTGATCTGGATCGATCTGGAGATGACCGGCCTTGATGTCGACCACGACCAGGTCATCGAGATCGCCACCATCGTCACCGATGACCAGCTGAATATCCTCGCCGAAGGGCCAGTACTCGCCATCCACCAGCCCGAATCCGTGCTCGCCGCCATGGATGACTGGAACCAGACCCAGCATGGCGGGTCGGGGCTGATGCAGCGAGTCCGGGATAGTGATATCGACGAGGCTGAGGCCGAGCGGCGCACCATCGCTTTCCTGCAGCAGTGGGTGCCGGCCGGGGTCTCGCCCATGTGCGGCAACAGCATCTGCCAGGACCGGCGTTTCCTGCATCGGGCCATGCCGGCGTTGCTGCGCTACTTCCACTATCGGCATATCGACGTCAGCACCCTCAAGGAACTCGCCCGGCGCTGGCTGCCGCCGGTCGCGGATGCGGTCAAGAAGCAGTCCTCGCATCTGGCACTGGACGATATCCGGGACTCTATCCAGGAGCTTCGGCACTATCGCTCGGCATTTCTCTGCGAGGCGGCCCGGGGCGGCTGAAGGATCCGACGGGCAATCAGTCATCCGGTCCCGAACTGACCGGCACGGCAGGGTCATTACCCCACTCCGACCAGGAGCCGTCATAGCCGCGGACCCGGGGGTAGCCGAGGTAGCGCAGCACAACACAGCTCAGCGCTGATCGGTGGTGGGTCTGGCAGTGTGCGATGACCTCCCGCTCGGGGGTGATCCCGAGCTCGCGATGCATGCGCTCGAGCTCGGCGCGGGGGCGAAGCCGGCCAGCGTTCGCGGGATCGACATTGTCGGTCCACTCGAGATTCACGGCACCGGGGATATGGCCGCCCCGGGCGGCGCGCACCGTTTCACCCCGATACTCTGTCGGTGAGCGGGCATCCAGCACTACGACGTCCGGATCGTCGAGATGATCGAGCACATAGTCGCGGTCCGCCCGGGCCTCGGGGTGGGCGAGGGCAGCCGGATACGGCGTTGCCGCATGGCCGGGGGCCGGTTCCCCCGTCTCCAGTGGTAAATCCTCGGCCTGCCAGGCCGTCAATCCGCCGTTCATCAACGACCAGCCTTCATGGCCGAGACAGTCCAGTGTCCAGAGCAGACGGG
>P_1C_Liq_3_UnCtyDRAFT_1000136_pt1 | contig 10316 bp, 10 predicted proteins | sample Pon1CUnioCityCA_5_FD_10231 | JGI IMG/M metagenome (IMG submission 10231)
CCGCCATTGTCGGCCTCGACAGCGCCGAGTCGGCGGTCGCCCTGTTCGGCATTCTGCGGGCCGAGAGCGGCGACAGCATCACCAGCTGCGAACTCATGGGCCGGCAACCCCTGGCCTTTGCGATTACCTATGCAGAAGGCTGTGCGGAACCGCTGCCCGCAGAATACCCCTGGTATCTGCTCATTGAACTGACCAGCAGCGCCCACGAAGCGGAGCTGGGGCGCCGGCTGGCGCGGGCGCTGTCCGCGGCGCCGGCGGGGACCGGCGATTACCGGATCGCCGATACCGCCGATGAAGCGGCGGCATTCTGGCGCCTGCGCAACGGGATACCCAGTGCCCAGAAGGGCGCCGGTGCCAGCATCAAGAACGATATCTCGGTTCCGGTGGCGGATATGCCGGCCTTCATGGATGCCGCCAGCAAGGCCGTCCGCGCGGCCTGCCCTGGTGTCCGGGTCTGCGCCTTCGGCCATATCGGCGATGGCAATATCCACTTCAACCTGACGCGGCCCGAGACCATGGCCGATTCGGACTTCCTCGCGGAATGGGATGCGCTCACCCGGCGGGTCCACGATGTGGTCATGACCTACGACGGTTCGTTTGCCGCCGAGCACGGCGTGGGGCAGCTGAAGCCCGGCGAGGTGGCCCGGCTGAAGGACCCGGTGGAGCAGGACCTGATGCGGCGCCTGAAAGCGGCGCTGGATCCGTCAAATCACCTCAACCCCGGCAAGGTGGTGCCGCCGGCCGGGGACTAGCCCTCAGGCGCCGGACTGGCGGCGGCGGAACAGCCTCGCGGCATAGAAGCTGCCGATCGCCGGCGCGAAGGTCAGCGCCGTGGTCAGCCAGATCACGGCGTTGCCGGGGTCGAGCAGCACACCAATCGTCGCCGGTCCGATCTTCATCCAGAGCGCACCGACACCGATCAGCACGATATTCAGGGCCACCGCCAGAAACACCCAGCCCAGTCTGCGAAAGAAACGCGGGAGATCATTCATGCCGATGCATCCTCCAGCTCGGCGGCGACGGCATCGCCCAGAGCAATGCGCCCGGGGTCGACCACCCGCGCCGTAATGCCGCCATGACCGCGCATGGCATTGTATCCGCCCGGCCCGAGGGATTCCTCCATGAACGAGCAGGGATCGCAGACGCCGGTCCCCTCGAGCAGCACCTCCCCCACCCGGAAACGCTCGCCGCGGAGGGCGTACAGGCTGATGCCGCTGACCAGCAGGTTGCGACGCATGATCGCCGGATCCACCCCGGGCTGCCCCATCAGGGCCGCCACCACCGGCAGATGCTCGGCCTGGATGAGCGTCACCGCCCGCTTGCCGCTGCGGCCGGCATAGCGATCGCCCACCAGTCCGGTCGCGTTCACCTCGGCCTGATCCGGCATCTCCAGTGCGGCACGGCGCGCCGGTCGCAGGCCGATCCACTCCAGACGGCCGGTGCGGGGATACTGGCTCATCAGCGCTCTGAGCGTGGTCGTCATTCGGGCATCATACCGCGCGGGACCCGGCATGGTGGAGTCTGGCCAGGTCGGTGGCGAGGTCGATGGTGGTTTCGGCGGCGATGGGGCCAATCGGGGCGAGATTGACGCCCAGATTCGGCGCCTCTCGGCCGTGGGCGTGCTGATGCCCGATGATGTCGGTCCAGGCCCGGCGGATCTGGGCCAGCGAGCGTTCGGGCACTGCATCATCGATGGCAGTGAGCCATTGCTCCAGCGCATCGGAGAGGCTGACGCCCAGCCAGAGCAGAAATCGCAGGTTGCGCACGGATCGCACCGGGCAGAAGGCGAGCAGGATTTCCGCCGGCGCGCCGCCCTCCTCGGCCAGCGTATCCAGCATGCCGGTGAAACCCTCGGGCTCGTAGAGGATCTGGGTCGTGAAAAAATCCGCCCCGGCCGTCACCTTGGCCGCCACCCGCCGCGCCTCGTCGTCGCGGGAGGGGATGCAGATATTGCCGATCCGCAGTGCCGGAATCCCGGCCCGGTCGCGCATCAGCCGGTTGGCCTCGGGGACCGTCGGCCCCGGATAGCGCGCCGAGCGGCGACCGCCCCCCACCAGCACGAACTGCCGGATGCCGCAGGTCTCCCAGGTCTCCCGGGCCCAGTCGACCAATGCCTGTTCGCTGTCGTGGTGGACGACGACGTGGTTGATCATGCATTCCAGGCCAAGCCGGTCATGGAGGATCCGGGCGAGATCGCGCGGTGCCATGCGCGGTGCGAAGGGTTTGCGCCGCTCGCCCTTGCTGCTGCGGGATGGCTCCTCGTGGATCTCGGGGATATTGACGGCATCCAGCGGCGTACCCGCCTGGATGGCTGCCACCTTTTCCACCACGGCATCCACCGCCGCGTCTCCCTTGTGCAGCTCCGGCGGAACGGCCTCCAGAACGGTTTTCACGATGGTCTTTCCCTGATCGAAGCGACTCGGAAATGGCCCGGCAGTCTCCGGCGCCCCCTTGCCGCCGTCAAGTGCCGGCGCGCCCGCGGAGGCGCCGGGGATGTTAATCTTCTGCCATTCCACTCGAGGACTGAACCATGAAAAGACTCCAGCAGATCCTGTTGCTGATCGGACTCACACTGCTGCTCGCCGCCTGCAGCCAGGGCACCCAGAACCTGCGACTGGCACCCCAGCCCCCGGAGACAGGGGTTGTGATCGGCGGTGATCTGCCGGTCTCCCTGCAGGTCGTGGACATGCGCAGCGACCGTGACCTGGGCATGCTCGAGAACCCCGATGGCACCATCGTGCGCCTGCTGCCCGCGGATGACATCAACTACGCCATTCAGCTGGCCGCCGCCGCGGCGCTGCGCGACTATGGATTCGAGCCGACCCTGTGGGACGGGCGTGCCGAGCCGCGCCTGGAGATCCGCATTCAGGTGCTGACCCACGATGTCACCGCCGGCGTGCCCTACAAACTCGATACGGAAATCGCCCTCCAGGGTGTTGCCTGGATGAACGGCGAGCGGTTCACCGGCCGGGCCCAGACCACACTGACCCGGCAGCGCGCGCTGCCCCCGGGCGAAAAGGCCAATGCCGAGGCCATCGACACGGCCATCACCCGAGCCCTTGGTCAGCTCCTCAACGAGGAGATGGCCAACTTCCTGGCCGGACGCGGCTGAACGGGGTGAGATGATCGAAGCGAGCGCGACAAGTCTGCCGGGCCTGCCGGCCCCCGACACCGGCTGGGCCCTTTTCCTTGATTTCGACGGCACCCTCGTGGAGATCGCAGAGCATCCGGATGCCGTGATGGTCCCGGATGCCCTGCCGGACCTGCTGACGGCGCTGGTCCAGCGACTGGACGGGGCCGTGGCGATCGTCTCCGGTCGTGATCTGGCCGGCCTCGACGCCCTGCTCGACGGCGCACTGCCCGCCATGGCGGGTATCCATGGCCTGGAGCGCCGGGATGGCCAGGGCCGGCTCTACCAGCCCGTGGATCACAGCGAACGCTTCAGCGAGGTGCGCGCCGCGCTGAGCCGTTTCGTCGAGGTGCACCCGGGGACTTCCATGGAAGACAAGGGCAACGCGCTGACCCTGCACTACCGGGGTGCGCCGGCCGTGGCCGAAGAGGCCGCGGCGGTCATGCAGAAGCACTGCGAAGCCCTCGGCGACGAGTTTCGCGTCCAGCCCGGCAAGCGGGTGCTCGAGCTCCGTCCTTCAAGCCACCACAAGGGCACTGTCGTCGAGGCCTTCATGGCCGAGGCACCTTTTCGGGGGCGCATCCCGGTGTTCATCGGCGACGATGTGACCGATGAAGACGCCTTCCGGGCCGTCAACGAGCTGGGTGGCCATTCCATCCGCGTCGGCACCGACCGCCCGACCGCGGCGCAATACGAGATCGAATCTGTCAACGAGGCACTGCAATGGCTGACCAGCCTGGCGAGGCAACTGACCCCTCCGAGCTGAATCTGGAACTGGGCGTGATCGGTAATTGCCAGATCGCGGCACTGATCGACGCGGGCGGGGCGCTGGTCTGGTCCTGCCTGCCGCGGTTCGACGCCCAACCGGCCTTCTCCCGGCTGGTGGACACCAGAGACCGGGGGCATTTCAGCATTGAACTGATCGACCACTGCGACACCCGGCAGTACTACCGGCACAACACCGCGATCCTCTGCACCGAACTCAGCGACCTGCATGGGGCGGTACTCCGGATTACCGACTTCTGCCCGCGCTTCCGACAGTATGGCCGTTACTACCGGCCGGTCATGATCATTCGCCGCCTTGAGGTGCTGCGTGGCAATCCGGTCATCCGCACGCGACTGCGGCCCACCAGCGGCTGGGACGGCCAGCAGCCGGCCACCACCCGCGGCAGCAACCACGTCCGTTTCATTCGCGAGGAGCAGGTGCTGCGGGTGACCACGGATGCGCCGCTGACCCATGTGCTGGAGGAAACCCCGTTTGTGGTGGATGGCACGATGACCTTTGTGCTGGGCCCGGACGAGAGCGCCAAGGAATCCGTCGATGCCATGGGCCGGCGCTTTCTCGAGAATACCGAGACCCACTGGCGGGAATGGGCACGCTCCCTGGCGATTCCCTTCGAATGGCAGCGCGAGGTGATCCGGGCGGCGATCACCCTCAAGCTCTCCGCCTACGAGGATACCGGCGCGGTGATTGCGGCCTTCACCACCTCTATTCCCGAGGCGGCCGATAGCGGGCGCAACTGGGACTACCGATACTGCTGGCTGCGGGATGCGTATTTCACCGTCCATGCCCTCAACCGACTGGGCGCGACGCGCACCATGGAGGGCTTCCTGCGATACATCATCAACCTGGTCGCTGCGAGTGGGGATCATCGTCTGCAGCCGCTCTACGGCATCGGTGGCGAGCGACGCATTGACGAGACCCGGGCCGATGCCTTTACCGGCTACCGGGGGATGGGGCCGGTCAGGGTGGGCAATGCCGCTTATCACCAGGATCAGCATGACGTCTACGGGACGGTGGTGCTGGCCGCCACCCAGGCGTTTTTCGACGAACGCCTCGAGCGGCCGGGCGACAAGGCGCTCTACCACCGCCTCTGCCCACTGGGCGAGGAGGCGGCGCGACTCTACGATCAGCCGGACGCCGGCATCTGGGAATATCGCGGCCGGGCGCGGGTCCACACCTATTCGGCGATGATGTGCTGGGCCGCCTGCGACCGGCTGCGGCGCATCGCCGAGCGTCTCGGCCTGGATGCCGACGCGGCCCGCTGGCAGGGCGAGGCCGACCGCATGCACGAGACCATCTGTCGAGAGGCCTGGTGCGAGCAACACGGCGCTTTTGCCGAGACCTTTGGCGGTGACACGCTGGACGCGAGCCTGCTGTTGATGCACGAACTCGGCTTCATCGCCCCCGACGATCCGCGCTTCATCGGCACGGTCGAGGCCATCGAGCGCCAGTTGCGTCGCGGCGATCACCTGTTCCGCTACGCCGCCGAGGATGACTTCGGCCTGCCGGAAAACGCCTTCAATATCTGCACGTTCTGGTTCATCGACGCGCTGCAGGCCATCGGCCGCGGCGAGGAGGCGCGGCGGCTTTTCTGCAACATGCTCGGACACCGCACGAAACTCGGGCTGCTGTCCGAGGATCTGAATACGGAGAACGGTGAACTGTGGGGCAATTTCCCGCAGACCTACAGCATGGTCGGTCTGATTCACTCGGCCATGCGCCTGAGCCGCAGTTGGGAGGAGAGCCTTTGAGCCGACTGGTGGTGGCCTCCAACCGGGTCCCGACCCCCAGGGCCGGTCAGCCCCAGGCGGGCGGTCTGGCCGTGGCCCTGTCCGATGCACTGGCCCGGCGCGGCGGACTGTGGTTTGGCTGGAACGGGCAACTGAGCGCCGGCCCGGTGACCCGGCCACGCGTGGTCCGGCACGAGGGCATTGACTACGCCACCCTGCCGCTGGCCAGGGAAGACTATGACGACTTCTATCTCGGCTATGCCAATGCCGTGATCTGGCCGGTGTTCCACTTCAACCTGGGTGCCATGGACTACCAGCGTCGGTACTCCGAGAGCTACGCCCGGGTCAATGCGCTGTTCGCCGATGCGCTGGCGCCGCTGCTCGAGCCCGACGATGTCCTCTGGATCCATGACTACCACCTCATGCCGCTCGCCCGGGAGTTGCGTGAGCGGGGCGTGCGCAACCACATCGGCTTTTTCCTCCATATCCCGTTCCCGGATTACGATGTCCTGCGGGCCATGCCGGGCCATCGCCGGCTTCTCGAGGATCTGTGCCGCTTCGATCTGCTCGGCTTCCAGACCGAGAACGACCGACATGCCTTCGAGGAGTCCGCGAGCCGCGCGATCGGCGCACTGGTTTTCTCGCCGGGGCATCTCCGCCACCGGAACCGGCATTTCCACACTGGCGTCTACCCCGTGGGCGTGGCCGTGGATGAGCTCGCCGAGCTCAGTCGCCGTACCATGACGACGCCGCGGGTGCGCCGGCTGCTCGACGGCCTTGGCGAGCGCGACCTGATGATCGGGGTCGACCGGCTGGACTACTCCAAGGGCCTGGAACAGCGCTTCCGCGCCTTCGAGGCACTGCTCGACGACTATCCGCACCGACGCGGCCATACCGTCCTGATGCAGATTGCCAGCCCATCCCGGGGCGACATCGCCGAGTACGCCGAGCTGCGGCAGCGGCTGGAGGGGTTGAGCGGGCATATCAACGGGACCTATGCCGATCTGGACTGGGCCCCGATCCACTATCTGAACAAGACCTTCGCCCGGGGCTCCATCGTGGGTCTCTATCGGGCGGCGCGGGTGGGCGTGGTGACGCCGCTGCGCGACGGCATGAACCTGGTGGCGAAGGAGTTCGTCGCCAGCCAGGACCCGGACAACCCGGGTGTACTGGTGCTCTCCGAGCTGGCCGGCGCGGCGGCCGAGCTCACCGACGCCGTACGGGTCAATCCCTACGACATCGACGCCATTGCCGATGGCCTCAATCAGGCCCTGGCCATGCCGCTGCCCGAGCGGCGGCGACGCCACCATCGGATGATGGCCACGCTGCGCGACAAGGATATCGGGGCGTGGGAGCAGCGCTTCCTGGACGATCTCGGCGAAGCCGCCGGCTGAGGCCGTTGTCGACCTCGTCATGCGAACCATCATGCATGTCGACATGGACGCATTCTTCGCGTCCGTGGAGCTCAAGCGCCGTCCCGATCTGGCCGGCCGGCCGGTGATCGTGGGCGGGCGGGGCGACCCCACCCGGCGCGGCGTTGTCTCCACGGCCACCTATGAGGCGCGGGTATTCGGCATTCACTCCGGCATGCCGCTGCGCACCGCCGCCAGGCTCTGCCCCGACGCGGTGTTTCTGCCGGTGGATTTCACGGCCTACCGGGCGGCCTCCGAGCGGGTGTTCGAACACCTGGCCGCAGTCACCGAGCGGCTGCAGCCCGTGGGGCTTGATGAGGCCTATCTGGACATCAGCGACCGGCAGGCGGATGCACTCGACATCGGCCGGCGGCTGAAAGCGGACATCCTCGCCGGCACGGCTCTGGTGGCCTCGGTGGGCATCGGCCCCAATCGGTTACTGTCCAAGATCGCATCCGATCTGGAAAAGCCCGACGGCCTGACCTGGTTGCGCCCGACGGATGTGCCGAACCGCGTCTGGCCCCTGCCGGTGCGCACTCTGCACGGGGTCGGCCCGCGGACCGCTGAACGCCTCGCCGGTCTGGGTGTGCAGACGGTGGGCGACCTGGCCGCCCTGCCGGCGGATCGCCTGCGGGGGGCATTCAGCGAACGCCATGCCCGGTCACTGCAGCGGGCCGCCCATGGAGAGGATGACCGGCCGGTGCAGACCGAGCGGGTGCGCAAGTCCATCGGCCGGGAGCGGACCTTCCAGCGGGACTGCCGCAGCAGCGGCCGACTGGCCCACGAGGCGCGACAGATGCTCGACGGCGTCCATGCCCGGCTCATGGAACGCGGCCTCGCGGCGAAGACGGTGACCGTCAAACTCCGCTACCGCGATTTCACGACCCATACGCGCTCCCGGACCCTGCAGGCACCTACCGACCGCTTCGCACCGCTGGCCGATGCGGTGCACGAATGCCTGTACGCCCATCGGCTTCACCGCGCCGTGCGGCTGCTGGGCGTGCAGCTCTCGGGGCTGACCCCGGCCGTAACGGCCGGGGTCTGACCGGCAGGTTCAGAGTCCGAGATCGTTTCGGACAGCCGTCAGCGCTTCGCGATTGCCGTCCGCCATGGTGACGCCGTCGAGCCAGCGCTCCAGCAGTTCCGGCTGCTCCTCGAGCAGCGCCTGGCCGGCCTCGAGGGGCGTCATGTCGTCATTGATGACGTAGCCACCGGCCTTGCTCTGCTCCTCAACGCTGTAGGCGTACTGGTCCAGCAGGCGGCCGACATTGGTGCAGCGCTCGGCATAGCCCTCGGTGGCAATGGTATAGACCGTGGCACCGCCCTGGTTGGGGCCAAAGTAGTCATCGCCACCGGTGAGGTAGCGCATGTCGATATTGATGTTCATCGGGTGGGGCGCCCAGCCCAGAAACACCACCCAGTCCTCGCGGGGAACCGAGCGCTGAACCTGCGTCAGCATGCCGGCCTCGGAGGATTCCATGAGCTGCCAGTCGCCGAGACCGAACGAGCCGTCATCGATCATGGCCTGAATGGCGGCATTCCCGTCGTTGCCGGCCTCGATGCCGTAGATGCGGCCCTCGAACTGGTCGCTGTACTCATCCAGATCGGCAAAGTCGCGAACGCCGGCCTGCCAGACGTACTCGGGCACCGCCAGGGTGTACTTGGCGCCTTCCAGGTTGGCCGTGACCTGTTCGATCTCATCATCGTCGAGGTAGGGCCGGATCATGCTCTCCTGCGTGGGCAGCCAAAGGCCCAGGAAGACATCGCGTTGGCCGTCGGCCACCGACTGGAATGCGATCGGTACCGACGCCGTCGTGAGTTCGGTCTCGTAGCCCATGGTGTCGAGCAGATACTGCATGACCTCGGATTTGATGGTCACGCCGGTCCAGTTCACGTTGGCGAGACCCACCGACTGGCAGCTCTCGGGTTCGCTCGCCATGGCCGTCACGCCGGTGAGCGATAAAAGGGCCGCGCCAGCGGCAGTGCTTACGGTGCGGATGTTCATGCATCCTCCAGTGGTTGCCTACACAATGCTGTGCCACTGTCACCTCATCATGTTTTTAATTGAGCAGTCAATTAATAAAAACTAGAATAACGGGACCAAACCGGAGACAAGGTCATGCCGAAGAAAGGAATGGAGGCAATCCGCCAGCAGCAGCTGATCGAGGCAACACTGCAGGTCATCCACGACCAGGGGCTGCAGGCCACGACACTGGGTCGGGTCGGCCAGCGCGCCGGTATCTCCCCCGGTCTGGTCTCGCACTACTTCGGCGACAAGGGCCATCTGCTCGCCGCCACGTACCTGTACCTGGTCCGCTCGCTGGAGCAGGAATACCGCAAGGCCCGCCACGGCACCGCCGCCGGTCTGCCGCGCGTAAGGGCCATTATCGACGCCAACTTCGCCGCCAGTCAGTCCGACGAGGTCACGGTCAGCAGCTGGTTGTCCTTCTACGCCCAGGTCAACCACGTACCGGCCCTCGCCCGTATCCAGCGGGTGGTGACCCGCCGTCTGGGCAGCAACCTGACGCACGCCCTGTCGACCCTGATGCCCCGGGACCATGCCCTGCATGTCGCCGAAGGACTCGGGGTGATGATCGACGGCCTCTGGCTCCGCGCCAGCCTGCGCACCGGCGGACTGGATGTGGATGCGGCGCGGGCGATGGCCCATGACTACCTGGACTCGCAACTGCAGATGCTGACCGGAGACCGCTATGACCAATCCGCCTGATCGCCTGCTGTGGATCGATAACGCCGAGGTCGACAGCGGCACACAACAGCGCTTCAGCACTGTGAATCCGGCCACCGGCGAGACGCTGGCCCACATCGCCGAGGCCGACGCCGGGGATGTCGACCGGGCGGTTCGCAGTGCCCGCGCCGCCCAGCCGGGATGGGCGGCATTGCCCGGCGTTGAGCGCGGCCGTCTCCTCGCCCGGGCTGCCGCCGCGGTACGGGCCCACCGCGACGAGCTGGCCCGCCTGGAATGCCTCGACGCCGGCAAGCCCATCGCGGAGACGCCGGAGGCCGACGTGGATTCGGCGGCGGACTGCCTGGCGTATTTCGCCGGTCAGGCTGCCTCACTGCAGGGCGAGTACCAGGACGTGGCGGGCGGTTTCTTCTACACACGACCGGAGCCGCTGGGCGTCTGTGGCGGGATCGGGGCCTGGAACTATCCGCTCCAGATTGCCGCATGGAAGGCCGCGCCGGCACTGGCCGCCGGCAACACCATGGTCTTCAAGCCCGCCGAGCTGACCCCGCTCTCG
>P_1C_Liq_3_UnCtyDRAFT_1000139_pt1 | contig 10121 bp, 9 predicted proteins | sample Pon1CUnioCityCA_5_FD_10231 | JGI IMG/M metagenome (IMG submission 10231)
GCCGGGAGAATCTTCATGGCCTCAGTCGAGGATACGGTCGATGGCCTCGTCAAACCGGACGTGGGCCCTCCGGCGGACCTCGATGGTGTCGTCCTCCCCATCCCATTCCCAGTCCTCCCCGCGCAGCGTGTAGCCATCGCCCTCCACGAAGATCAGCCCATTGCCGCTGGCGGAATTATCCTCCACGTAGATGCGGGCCTGTGGACTGCGCAACCGCGTACCGCCGGCTTCCCCGGGGGAGCTGAGGTCCAGTTCCAGTTCGATGATCCGGATGACCTGGTCGTCGAGGAAGAGGGCCTCCTCGCCGGAAAGGTCCCAGAGCCTTACCCCCTGGTCGCTGAACTTGCGGAGCGTGAAGGACTCGACCCGGGTATCCGGCTCGATCCCGGCCGGAAGCGGGTGGGCGAGGAGGAGCAGGGTGAGCGCCAGCGGGCCAGCGACGATCCTGCGGGCGAGGAAAGAGGTGCGCACGGACAGAACCTGCGGATTCCGGAGCTTCGAGGCAACGCCGGGTTTGCCCGGGCCGCCGACCGCCATTTATGGTGGCTCCCATGAAGCATCTCGCCGACCTGCGCAAGGACTACACCCGGGCGGGCCTGTCCGAGGCGGACCTCGACCCCGACCCGACCGCCGTGTTCGCCCGCTGGTTCTCCCAGGCGGAGGAGGCCGGCTTGAACGAGGTAAACGCCATGGTCCTCGGCACCGTGGACGCGGACGGCCGTCCGGCCCAGCGGACCGTACTCCTCAAGGGCTTCGACGCGGAGGGCCTCGTCTTCTACACCAATTACGGAAGCCGCAAGGCCCGCAACCTCGACGCCAACGGGCACGGCACCCTCCTCTTTCCCTGGCTCGAGCTCGAGCGGCAAGTCACCGTGGAGGGGGACTGTGAGCGGGTCTCCCCGGAGGAGACCACCGAGTACTTCCGCAGCCGACCCCGCGGCAGCCAGGTGGGCGCGTGGGTCTCCCGGCAGAGCGAGGCGATCCCGGGGCGGGAGGTTCTCGAGCGCCGGCAGGCCGAGCTCGAAGAGCGTTTCGCCGGCGGCGAGGTGCCCGTACCCGAATTCTGGGGCGGGTATCGTCTCCGGCCCACCCGCTGGGAATTCTGGCAGGGGCGCCCCAGTCGCCTGCACGACCGTCACCAGTACCGGCGCGAGGGAGAGGTGTGGGTGCGGGAGCGGCTCAGCCCGTAAGCGGGGAGAGCGGACGGGCCGCCGGGTCGGGACGCCGCACCGCCCTGGCCCGGCGGAGACCAGTGCCCGGATCCCGGGCCGGAACCACCGCCCCTCCCACTTCTGCGTCGACCGTTCCGTCACTCGCCCCAGAATCGGGACTCATGAACGAGTCCCCGCGCATTCACGAGTCCCCGGCCGACTTCGGGGAGGCCCTCGCCGAGGTCGAGTCGATCCTCGCCGATTCCTCCCGCCCGCCCCGCCGCGCCCTGGTTGGCTTTGACGGCTTCATCGACACTTTCATCGAGATGGAGGAACCCGCCTCCATGGCGGAGTTCGGGCCGCAAGTGGAGAAGGCTGCGGGAATCTCCACCTCTTTTCCCGTGCGCCACGAGGGTGACCGCTTCGGAGGGAATGGTCCCCTCCTCGCCTGCGGCCTGCGGGCCCTGCTGGGATCCTCCTCCCACCTGACCTACTACGGCGGCCTCGGCCGGCAGGAACCCCTCCCCGTCTTTGCGGAGGCCCTCGACGGCTGGGTCGACCGGATCCACTCCTTCGCCGATCCCGCCCACAGCGACTGCCTGCAATTCCGCGACGGCAAGATCATGCTCAGCGACCTCCGCAACTGCGCGGAGGTCACCTGGGAAGCCCTCCTCGCCCGGGTGGGGGAGGGGACCCTCGACGAGGACCTCGCCACCACCGACTGCATTGCGGCGGTCAACTGGGGCAAGCTTCCCCACGCCGGCCGGATCTGGGAGCAGTTGGCACACCGGCTGGAGGCCCTCGACCGGGCCGGCGACCGGATCCCCTTCTTCATGGACCTCGCCGAGTTCTCCTTCCGGGCGGAGGAGGACAAGCGGGGCCTGCAGGACACCCTTCGGACGATCGCCGCGCGGAGTACCGCGATCCTCAGCCTCAACCTGAAGGAAGCCTGGCAACTCGGGGAGGTAGCGGGGGCCCGCGGGGTCGGGGAACGCGAGCGTCCGGCGGTGGCCCGGCTCGCCGACGACCTGCGGGCATGGTCGGCGGTCGACCGCCTCGTCATCCACCCGAACGACGGCGCGCTCGTCAGCGAGGCCGCCGGCACGGTCAGCCTGCCCGGGCCGCTCTCCCGCGACCCCGTCCGCTCCGTCGGGGCCGGGGACAATTTCGGGGCCGGGATCCTCGCGGGGGCCCTGCACGGACTGCACGGGGAGGCCCTCCTCCTGCTCGGGGTGCTCGCCAGCGGCACCTTCGTGCGCACCGGGGAGTTCCCGCAGCCCGAGGCCGTGACCCGCGTGCTGCGCCGCTGGCGCGAGGGGACCCTCGGCGACCGCCTCGAGGACTGAGCGCCGGCGGGGTCCGGCCCGTCCGGCCGCGAACCGGTTCGGCCGGCCGGGGAAACCCGCGCAGCCCCTCCCCCTCAGGCGCCCGGCAGTGGCCCCCGAAACTTCAGCCCGGCCCACAGGCCGACGCCCGTGGCCAGCAGGCAGAGAAAGAGGCTGACAGCGGCGTTGAGGGCGGCGGCGCGGGCCTGGCCGGTGAGGTAGAGGTTCACCGTCTCCAGGCTGAAGCTCGAGAAGGTGGTGAACCCACCGAGCAGCCCCGTGACCAGGAGGGCCTTGAGGACCGCCTGGGAGCCCGCCGGCTGTCCGGCCAGCCAGGCGGTGACCACCCCGATCGCGAGGGAGCCGAGCAGGTTGCAGAGCAGTGTGCCGAGGTGAGGGTGGGCCGGACCCACCGCGAGGCCCACCGCGTAGCTCAGCCCGAAACGGGCGGTGGCCCCGAGACCGCCCCCGAGGAAGATCAGACCGAGGAGGATGGGCAGGGCGGGCATGCTCGCGGGGCCGTCAGGCCTTTTTCCCCTCCGCCTCCGGCCGCACCGGGAGGCGCTTGCTGTCCACCTCTCCCCGCAACCAGGCCCGGAACTCTTCCAGCGTGGGCTGCTCCGGGGCGTCCGGGCGGATCCGGCTGCGCAGGGAGACCCGGCCGGCCTCGCGCTCGCGGGCCCCGATCACCGCCATGTGGGGGACCTTTTCGGTCTCGGCCCGCCGGATCTTCGCCCCGAGCTTGTCGGCGTGGCCGTCCACCCCGACGCGGAAGCCCTCCGCCCGGAGGTCGGCGGCGAGCTCCTCGGCGAAGGGGACCAGCTCGTCGTTCATGGGGAGCAACCGCACCTGTTCCGGTGCCAGCCAGGTGGGAAAGTTGCCGGCGAAGTGCTCGATGAGGACGCCGGTGAAGCGCTCGAGCGAGCCGAAGGGAGCCCGGTGGATCATGACGGGCCGATGCTTCTGGTTGTCCGCGCCCGTGTAGGCGAGGTCGAAGCGCTCCGGCAGGTTGTAGTCGACCTGCACCGTACCCAGCTGCCACTCCCGCCCGAGGGCATCCTCGACCACGAAGTCGACCTTCGGCCCGTAGAAGGCGGCCTCTCCCGTCTCCGCGGAGTAGGCAAAGCCGAGGTCCTCCACCGCGGCGGTGAGGGCCGCCTCCGCCCGTTCCCAGTTCTCCGCGGAGCCCACGTACTTGTCCGAGTCCGGATCCCGCAGTCCCAGCCGGACCCGGTACTGGTCGAGCCCGAGCGTTTCGAGGATTTCCCGGGTGAGCCGGAGGCACCCCGCGATCTCCCCGCCGAGCTGGTCGGGTGTACAGAAGATGTGGGCGTCGTCCTGGGTGAACCCGCGTACCCGGGTGAGACCGTTCAACTCGCCGGACTGCTCCCAGCGGTAGACCGTGCCAAACTCGGCGAGGCGCACCGGCAGGCTCCGGTAGGAGTGCGGGCGGCCCGCGTAGAGCCGGATGTGCATCGGGCAGTTCATCGGCTTGAGGAGGTAGCCGTCCACGCTCCCGTCCTCCAACCGGTTGGCGAGCTCCGCGCACCCGCATCCCTCCGTGGCCAGCCGGTGCAGTTCCTCGCCCTCCACCACCGGGGGAAACTGGCTGTCCTTGTAGAAGGGGAAATGGCCGGAGGTGCGGAAGAGTCCGAGCTTGCCAATGTGCGGGGTGAAGACCTGGGCGTAGCCCTGCTGGTTGAGCCGTCCCCGAATGTAGTCCTGCAGTTCCTGGCGGAGGATGCCCCCCTCCGGCGTCCAGAGCACCAGCCCCTGCCCGACCTCCTCGTCGATCTGGAAGAGGTGGAGATCCTTGCCGATGCGGCGGTGGTCCCGCTGGCGGGCCTCCTCGAGGTGGGCGAGGTAGGCCTCGAGTTCCTCCCGCGTGGGAAAGGCGGTCCCGTAGATCCGCTGGAGCTGCGGCTGGTTCTCGTCCCCGCGGTGGTAGGCCCCGGCGACCTGGAGCAGCTTGAAGGCCTTCACCTTCTTCGTGTAAGGCACATGGGTGCCCGCGCAGAGGTCGGTGAATTCACCGTTCCGGTAGAAGCTGATCGCCTCATCGTCGGGGATGTCGGCGAGCCGGCCCAGCTTGAAGCGCTCCTGGCCGAGGGAGCGGAGAAGTTCCTCGGCCTCCGCGCGGGTCGTCTCGAAGCGCTCGAACTTCTGGTTCTCCTTCACCACCCGCCGCATTTCCTCCTCGATGCGCTCGAGATCCTCGGCGTGGAGGGAGTGGTCGAGTTCGACATCGTAGTAGAACCCCTCCCGGGTGGGGGGCCCGATATCGAGCTTCGCTTCCGGGTAGAGGCGGAGGAGGGCGGTCGCCAGGATATGGGCGGCGGAGTGCCGGAGTTCCTCGAGGGGAGACATCGTTGCCATCCCCGGGTGGTAGGAGCGCCCACGGTCGCCGGCAACCTTGGAATCCGGGCGAGGGACGGAAGGGTGCCGGGAATCCCGCCGCCGACTCCTCCGGGACCCGCGCTGGTTCCGCGGGGGTCCCCCGGCAATTTCACTTTCGCCCTTGTGCCCGGCCGCCGTCCGCATTCCCCTTGCGGTATGGCCTCCGAGGGAAATCCGCCCGCCCGCGACCGGCCGCTCATCGCCATCGCCGGGGGCAGCGGTTTCGTGGGGACCTTCCTGCGGAGCGACCTCTCCGGGGAGTACCGCTTCCGTGCCCTGACCCGCAGCCCGACCATCGCCGCCGCCGGGGAGGACCAGCACGGGAACGAGTGGCACCACTGCGACCTCTACTCCCTCCCCATGCTTACGGAGGCCCTCCGCGGCTGTGACTACGGCGTCTACCTCGTTCACTCGATGGCCCCCTCCAGCCGGCTCGTGCAGAGCAACTTCGCCGATCTCGACCTCCTCCTCGCCGACAACTTTGTCCGGGCGGCGGAGGCGGCCGGCGTCCGCCATATCGTCTACCTCGGCGGGCTCATCCCCGAGGGGGAGCCGTCCAAGCTCTCCCCGCACCTCGCCAGCCGGCTCGAGGTGGAGCACGTCCTGCGAAGCCGGTCGATCCCGGTGACCTCCCTGCGGGCCGGCCTCATCTTCGGCCCCGGCGGCTCCTCCTTCACCATGCTCATCCGGCTCGTCCAGCGCCTGCCGGTGATGATCCTGCCCCGCTGGTGCCGCTCGCGGACGCACTCCGTGGATATCCACGATGTGGTCCGGGCCTTTGACCTCGCCCTCGGGGAGGAATCCCTGCGCGGGGGAACCTACGACCTCGGCGGGCACCAGCCGATGACCTACCGCGAGCTCATCCTCGAAACCGCCCGGATCCTCGGGCGCCGGGTGCGCTTCGTCCAGTTTCCCTTCAACGCCTTCGGGCTCTCCAAGCGGTGGGTTGCCCTTTTCGGGGGCATCCCCACNGAACTCGTCGGNCCCCTCCTCGAGAGCCTTACCCACGACCTCACCGCCCGGCCGAACCNCCTCTTCGACCGCCTCCTNCCGGACGCGGTTTCGTTTGAGGAGTCNTTGCGCTCNTCCACCGACGAGCGCGGGCGNCCCCTGCCCAATCCCCGCCGCGACGCCCGCCGGCAGGACCGCGGCAAGATCAAGCGCGACCGCAAGGTGCGCTCCGTCCAACGCATGCCCATGCCCCCCCGCTGGACCGCGGACGAGGTCCGGGCGGAGTACGGCCGCTGGCTCACCCGGACGCTCGGCGGGGTGATCCGGGTGGAGGTCGAGCCCGACGGATCGCTGGACTTCCGCCTCTTCCCCTTCGGCCTGCTCCTCCTCCGGCTCGAACCCACCCCGTACTCGCGGGAGGGCCAGCGGCGCAGGGCCTACTACATCAAGGGCGGCCTCCTCACCCGGGATCCCGATCCACCCGGCCGCTTCGAGTTCCGACTCTTCGAGCGGGAGGGCTTTCTCATCGCCTCCATTCACGGTTTCCAACCCTCCCTGCCGTGGTGGTTGTACGCGCACACCCAGGCCTACGTACACCTCGCGGTGATGCGGCTCTTCGGTCGGCACCTCGGGCGCATCGGGGACGTCGACCGGGCCGCTCCGCCCCCGGTCTCCGCAGAATCCTGAGGACCGCCTCCCCGCAGGGCGAAAGGCGTTCGACAGGCCGGGCCCCGGTCGGCAGGAAAAGTTCCGTGATTCTGCAGCGCCACGAGACTCCCGAGGGACTCCTCCTCATCCGCAACGCCGAGCGGCGCGACATCGACGCCCTCCTCCGCCTCGGCGAGGAGGTCTACCCCGAACTGTCCGCGGCCGGCCTGAACTGGACCCGCGAACAGCTGGAGAACCACCAGAGCATCTTTCCCGACGGCCAGATCTGTGCGGAGTGGAAGGGGCGGGTGGTCGGCTCCGTCTCCTCCCTCATTGTCGACCTCGGCTCCGACCCCTACCGGGCCCACACCTACATGGGCATCTCCGACGGGGGCTTCTTCTACAACCACGATCCCCAGGGAGACACCCTCTACGGGGCGGAGGTCTCCGTGCATCCGAGCGTGCAGGGGCAGGGCATCGGCCATCGGCTCTACGAGGCCCGCCGCGAACTTTGCCGGAAACTCAACCTCCGCCGCATCCTCGCTGGCGGACGCATCCCCGGCTACCGGGAGGTGGCCGGGCACCTCAGCCCCGAGGACTACGTGCGGGAGGTGGAGAACGGGGACCGCGCCGATCCCGTCCTCGGTTTCCAACTGCGGGAACACTTCGTGGTGCGCAAGGTCCTCCGGCACTACCTCGCCGACCCGCGCTCCGACGACTGCGCCACCCTCCTCGAGTGGCTCAACCCCGATTACCAGCCCGCGGTCGGGGAGGGGGCCAAGCTGCGGGTGTCCAGCGTGCAGTACCGCGTGCGCCCCGTGGACTCCTTCCAGGCCTTCGCCGAGCAGGTCGAGTACTTCGTGGAGACCGCGGCCGACTACCGCTCCGACCTCGTCGTCTTCCCCGAATTCTTCTCCGTGCAACTCCTCTCCCAGAAGGGCCTGCGCCAACTCCCCTCCGTGGAGGGGATCCGCCGGCTCGCGGAGATGGAGAAGCCCTTCCTCGACCTCATGCGCTCCCTCGCCCGGGACTACGGGGTCCACATCGTGGCGGGGAGCCACCCCTTCGAGCGGGAGGGCCTGCTCTTCAACACCAGCCCCCTCATCTATCCCGACGGTTCCCTCGACCTGCAGACCAAGATCCACATCACCCCCGCGGAGAAGCAGTACTGGGGCATTACCGGTGGGTCCCGCATGTCCGTCTTCCAGACCAGCAAGGCCCGCATCGGCATCCTCATCTGCTACGACGCGGAGTTCCCGGAGGCCGCCCGCTATCTCGCCGACCAGGGAGCCGAGGTGCTCGTGGTGCCGTACTGCACGGACGACCGGCAGGCCTACCTGCGGGTGCGCTACTGCTCGCAGGCCCGGGCGATCGAGAACCAGGTCTACGTGGTGACCAGCGGGATCATCGGGAACCTCCCGAGTGTCCCGGCCATGGACATCCACTACGGTCAGGCGGCCGTGTTCTCCCCCTCGGACTTCGAGTTCGCCCGCGACGGCATCCAGGCCCAGGCGGACGGCAACGTGGAAATGCTCCTCGTCACGGACCTCGACATCGCCGACCTCTACCGCTCGCGGGCGGCCGGCAGCGTGACCCCCCGCCTCGACCGGAGGCAGGATCTCTTCGAGTTCCGGGCGCGGCCCGAGGCGGCCCACGGGGACGACCTCCTCTAGTCCCGGGACGGCCGGCCCGTCCGCCGCCGGGCGGCCGCGAAGAGGAACTGCTGGGCGAGCCCGGCGTCCGGCCCGAAGTGGGCCCGGGCAAACTGCTGGAGGGCGGGGTCCTTCCAATCGCCGAGACCGTAGGCCTCCCGCAGTTCGCGCCCGATCCAGGTGTCGATGGGGAAGGATTCGAGCCGACCCAGCCCGAAGAGGAGGACGCAGTCGGCCACCTTCGGGCCCACACCCGGCAGCTCCCGGAGACGCTCCCGGGCCTGCGCGGTGGGCAGCGCGGCCAGCTCCTCCCCATAGCCCGGGCGGTCCGCGAGGAGGCGCGCGCAGGCCGCCACGGAGCGGGCCCGGTAGCCGATCCCGCAGGCGCGGAGGGATTCCTCGTCGGCCCCGGCGAGGAGCGCCCAGGAGGGCAGGGCGTACCACCCCCCGGCAAGCGGTTCCCCCCAGCGCGCGGCGATCGCCTCCAGCCCCGCCCGAATCTGCGGAATGGCCTTGAGGGGGCTGAGAAGAAAGGAGAGCAGGGCGACCTCCCAGGGCTGCCGGAGGATGCGCAGGCCCGGGAAAGCCTCCACGCCCCGCGCGAGAACGGGGTCGCTCCGCCAGGGGAGGCGGTCCACCCGCCCGGCGAAATCCGTCTCCACCGCGAACAAGCCGCGGAGCGCCTCCGCGGCCCGGGATTCCCTGTCCGGGCCGACGATGACCCGATACTCGAGTTGCTCTCCCGCGAGGCGCAGGTCCAGCAACCACCGCCCGCAGACCCCGCGCCAACTCCGGCGCTCGCCCGCTCCCTCCCGCTCCCGCCACTGGAAGGTCTGGCCCCCGGTCAGAATCTCCGCGAGCACCGGTTCCCCGCCCGGCAGGACCAGGCCGAGGGGTTGCCAGCGAGCGCGGACCACCCCGCCCGGCTCAGCCATCCGGCGGCGGATCCCCCCACAGGAAGCTCTCGTAGAGCACCCGGGCCGGCCCTTCGGGCGACCCCGCGCGGATCCTCCAGGCAATCGGTTCCCGGCCGGGACCCGGATTCTCCCCGCCCGTCAGCCCGATCCAGACCGGACCGTCCCGCGCCGCCTCCCCCGAATCCACCGTCCAGGCAAAGCTGCGGTCGGCCGGATCCCCCGGCACCTGGACCTCGAGAAGGACCTCGGCGGGGTCGCCGGCCGGGAACAAGTCCCGCCGGGGCACCGCCCAGTAGTAACCGGCCCGCGCTTCCGGGTCAGTGCGCAGGTAGAGGCGGGCACCGCTGTCCTCGCGGCCCCCGAAATACTCCCGGATGCGAACCAGATCCTCCGCGGATCGATACCCTTGTGCCTGCACGGGTCCGGCCTTGCCCGGGGGCACGCTAGCGCAGCCGACCGCCCCGAGGAGAACCGCGAGGAGGAGGGGGAGTCGGAGAGGGCGGGAGAGGATCATGACGGTGGGCGGCTTCCGGGCTTGGCCCCACGGACCGCCACCCCGAGAATCCACAGTCCGTGAGCGATCGCAAGAATGCAGGTGAAGGGTGGCGGTTCCCGCTCCCGGCCGGGGTCGCCGTCGTCCTCACCGCATTGCTCCGGTTCTCGCTCTACGAGCCGGTCGCCTGGCCGGAGGCCGCCTACTTCTTCCTCCTCCCGCTGCTCCTCCTCCCGGTGCAGGGCCTCACCGTCCGCCGGACCCTCTCCCTCGGCTGGGCGAGCGGCTTCCTCTTCTGGGCCTCCTCCCTGATCTGGCTGCGCCACGTCACCCTCCTCGGCACCCTGTGCCTCGCGGCCGTGCTCAGCCTCTTTTTCGCGGCCTGGTACCTCGCCTACGTCCGTGTCCAGCGGAGGGGGCTTCCCGGGCTCACCGCGGCCCTCCTCCTCGCCGCGCTCTGGGTCGTCCTCGAGTGGGTGCGCGGCTGGATCCTCTGGGGCTTCCCGTGGAATCCGCTCTCCGTCTCCCAGGCCAGCCGACCCGCCGTGCTCGCCCTCGCCTCGGTCACCGGCGGGGGGGGCCTCTCC
>P_1C_Liq_3_UnCtyDRAFT_1000140_pt1 | contig 10103 bp, 4 predicted proteins | sample Pon1CUnioCityCA_5_FD_10231 | JGI IMG/M metagenome (IMG submission 10231)
TCCGCGGAGCGAGATCGGCCTTTGCCACCGGGCGTGGTTGCTGTATCGGTTACGGGCGGTGATTGCCCGGGAGACCATCGACGAAGTCCGTCAGCGGGCCAACCTCCTCGAGGTGGCCGCCCGTTATACAACCCTGCACCGCGCGGGCCGGGAGTACCGTGGGTTGAGCCCCTTCGCGGAGGAGAAGACCCCCTCTTTCTACGTCAACCCGGAGAAGAATGTCTTCACCTGCTTCAGCACCCAGGAGTCCGGGGATCTCTTTGCCTTTGTCCAGAAGATGGAGAACCTCGGTTTCCAGGAGGCCGTGGAAAGTCTCGCCGAGCGCTTCGGGGTGGAGATCCGCTACGAGCAGGGAGGACCCTCGCGCGGGGAAGTCTCCCTCCGCCGGCAACTTTTTGAGATCCACGGTCAAGCCGCCGAGTTCTTCGCCAGTTCCTTCCGCTCGCCCGCCGGGGAGTCCATGCGCCGGTACTGGGCAGAGTCGCGCGGGTTTTCCGCGGAGCTCGCCGAGAGCCTGCGGATCGGGCGGGCCCCACAGGACGGGGAGGCTCTCGCCGCGTTCCTCCGCAAGAAGGGCTTCGGGGACCGCGAGCTGGAGGCCTCCGGCCTGTTCTACGAGCGTCGGCAGCCGCAGGCACCCCTCCGCTGTCGTTTCCGCGGACGCTTGATGATCCCGATCCGGGACGTCCAGGAGAGGGTGATCGCCTTCACCGCCCGGGCCACCGAGGAAACGCCGGAGGACGACCCCAGCCGGGAGGCCAAGTACATCAACTCCCCGGAGACCCCTCTCTTCCGGAAGGGCTCGGTCGTTTTCGGGCTGGAAAGGGCCCGCGGCGCGGTGCGGGGCGGGCGCCGTTTCCTCCTCGTGGAAGGGCAGCTCGATGTCCTCCGCTGCTGGGAAAACGGCCTCGAGGAGGCGGTCGCCCTGCAGGGGACTGCCTCCGGGGAGGAGCAGTTCCGGCTCCTGCAGCGCTATGGCAACGGGGTCGATGTCCTCCTCGATGGGGATGAGGCGGGGGGACGGGCCGCCTTCCGCATGATCCCTACCGCCCTCCGCCTCGGCCTCGACCTGCGCCTCGCCGCCCTGCCGACCGGGACGGATCCCGATGACTGGGTCCGCCGGGAAGGTCCGGAGGGGCTCCGGGCGGTCCGCGGGCAGGCCCTCGGCCCGATCGCCTTCGCCCTGCAACGGCTGGCCCCGCGTCCCGGGGACCTCGGGGTCCAGGAGCGGGCGGCGGTCCTCGCCGAGGTCTTTCCGCTGCTCGCCGAGGTGGCCTCCGCGGTGGCGCGGGAGGATTACCTGGAGGAGGTCGCCGCTTACCTGCGGGTCGACCCGGGGGCGCTCCGGCAGGATTTCCGCCGGGCGGGCTCCGGCCGACCCGCCGCCCCCCGGGGGGCGGCGGCTCCCCAGCGGGCGCCGGAAGGATCGGCTTTGGTGTTGACAGAAAACGAAGAGGTTCTTCTCTTCTTCGCTTTGCGCGATGCGGAGCTGCGCCCAGTTTTAGCGGATGTAATTGATTTTGATTGGCTTACGAACGAAAAAGTGGCGGCCAAGCTGCTGCGGAGAGCGCTCGCGGAGACCCGCGAGGGAGTTTTTTCCGGGAGCGAGCAGTTTCACCGCGAGTGCGAGGAGGAGGAAGAGCGCCGATTGGTTGCCCAGCTCCTCCGACCCGCCGAGGGTCCCGCCGAGCCGGCCCTGGTCGCTGACCAGGCCCTCCGCGAACTTGTCCGCCGGTTTGCATCCGCGGAAATTTCCTCTTTGGTCCATGAGATGAACGGTCTCGAGGCGGACCACCCCGGCCTGCGGGAGTTGCAGGCGCGGCGCCGCCAATTGCGTCACCTCATGGATCAGCCCCCTCGTTTGTCCGTCCTTTAGAAAATTTTATGCCCTCGAAGTCTTCGTCTTCTTCTTCCACACGCACCCGGAAAAGTTCTTCCTCGACCCGCCCTTCGTCCCGCAAGGCCTCCGCCGGAGGCGGGCCCAAGCCGGCCCCGGGTGGAGCGGCCGGTCCGGCGCAGCCTGCCGGACCGACAGGCTCTTCCCCTGGCGGAAACGCTGCCGAGCAGGAAAAGAAAACCTCGGAGATTGTTGAGCGGGCGATGAGTTCCTCCCCCCTCGGGGAGGGCCGGGGCGAATTGAACTCGCGCATCCGCAGCCTCATCAGCAAGGGCCGGAGTCAGGGCTACCTGACCTACCGGGACCTGAACGAGGGCTTGCCGGACAGTCTCGATCATCCCGAGGAGATCGACAATGTCATCCAGATCCTCGCCAATCTCGAGATTGAGATCCTCGACAACGACGAGGTCGAGAAGTACAAGGAGCGTCTCGAGGAGGACGAGACCAACGAGGCCCGGGAGAGTAACCAGGACATCCTCGACGATCCCGTCCGTATGTACCTCAAGCAGATGGGCCAAGTCCCGCTGCTCACCCGCGAGCAGGAGGTGGAGATCTCCAAGCGGATCGAGACCGCCGAGCAAAAGGCGCAGGATCTTCTCTTCGGCACGGGGCTCGCGGTGCGCTTCCAGATCCAGCTCGCCGAGCGGCTTCTCAACCGCGAGGAGCGCTTTGACCAGCTGGTTCTCGACAAGCGGGTGGACAGCCGGGAGAACTACTTCAAGAACCTGCCCGCCTGGGTGGAGAAGGCGAAGGACCTCGACAGCAAGCTGGACCGCGCCTGGTGGGACACCTTCGAGGGTTCCTCCCCGGCCAACCGGAAGCGCGCGCTCACCCGGTTCCGCAAGTACCTCGCCGAGATCAAGCCCCTCCAGCGGAAATTCTGTTTCAAGCTGAAGGTCTTCGAGGAATTCCTCAGCGATCTCGAGCCACCCCTGCGCGAGGTGGAGGGCCTCCTCGAGAGGATCGAGGTGGCGGAGAAAGCCCGGCTGAACCAGCGCAAGGGGGCCAGCATCCGCAAGGAGGAAAAGCGGCTGGAGGAGATTTCCCGGGAGCGGCGCATCGACGCCCGTGACTTCGTTCGGGAGATGGGCGCGGTACGCGCGGAGGTCCGGGAAGCCCACAAGGCGAAGACCGAAATGGTCGAGGCCAACCTACGCCTCGTCATCAGCATCGCCAAGAAGTACACGAACCGGGGTCTCTCCTTCCTCGACCTCATCCAGGAGGGGAACATGGGCCTGATGAAGGCTGTCGAGAAGTTCGAGTACCGGCGCGGCTACAAGTTCTCGACCTACGCGACCTGGTGGATCCGGCAGGCGATCACCCGCTCCATCGCGGACCAGGCCCGGACCATCCGGATCCCCGTGCACATGATCGAGACCCTCAACAAGGTCCTCCAGGTACAGAAGAGTCTACTCCAGGACCTTGGGCACGAGCCCACCCCGGACGAGGTGGCCGAGGAGATGAACATGCCGGTGGACAAGATCAGCCAGATCCTGAAGATGGCCCAGCAGCCGGTTTCCCTGCAGAGTCCGGTGGGCGATTCGGATGACACGAATTTCGGGGACTTCATCGAGGACAAGAGCGCGGAGAACCCCTACGACCAAACCGCGTACACCCTGCTCCGGGAGAAGATCGACGATGTCCTCGGCAGCCTTAGCGACCGCGAGAAGAAGGTGCTGGCGCTGCGCTTCGGGCTGGTGGACGGCTACAGCCGGACGCTCGAGGAGGTCGGTCGCCAGTTCAAGGTGACCCGCGAGCGGATCCGCCAGATCGAGGCCAAGGCCCTCCGCAAGATGCGGCACCCCACCCGGATCCGGCAGCTGCACGGCTTCTTCGAGAACGAGCAGATGCAGGAGGGGGTCGGGCCCGGAGACTTTCTTGTCGGGGGCGGGACCGAGGCTGGACCCGCCCCGGCCCCGGGAGAGTCGGACTCCTCTTCCTGAGCGGTGGGGCCATGGCGGGGACCGGTGGCGGGGAAAGGAGTCCTGCCCGCCGCCGCCTTCGCTGTTGGACCGTCCTCCTCGCCCTCGCTCTTCTCCTCCCCGGGTGTGGGACCGTGCGGTTCGGCTGGGAAATCGAGGGGCAAAAGAGCCTCGGCGCGGTACCGCTAGCCTTGCCGGGGCAGGGGAGCGGAGGGGTCGCGGAGGCACCCGTCGCCCGGTGCCTCCGCGAGGACGTTCGCGGCCGGGTCCCCACGGTTCCCGCCGTTGCGGGGATCGGGACGAACCGGCAGGGCGACAACGCGTAGGAACGGCCGGGCTGCGCTCTCCCCGGGAGGGGTCCCTCTTCCTGTCCGTGACCGAATCCCCGCGGGGAAGCGGGGTCCGCTGGTCCGGAGCGGTCCGGCGCCGCCCGGCAGGCTCGGCGGGAGCCCCGGGCCGGGCCGGGACGGGGAACATCGCCGAAAGACGGCGGAACCTCGGAGGGGAGTCCTCCCTCCCGACCCAACGCCTTCCCCTGCCCCATCCGGAGGCCGAGGCGCGGCCCGTCGCGGTCCCCCAGCGATCGGCTCAGGTCAGGCCGCGTCGGCGGTCGCGGCCGCCCCCTCTGCCCAAGTGCGGAGGAGGTCGTCCAGCTCGCGGAATGTCTCCGCCCGGTCGAGGGCGGCGCGGGCCCTTCGGCTGTGGGGGAGGTCCTTGAGCAGGGACTTCAGTTTCGGCCGCATCCAGCCGAGGCTCTCCCCGCGCTGTCGGCCGAGCGGGGACTCGCGCAGTTCGCGGGCGTAGAAGAGGAGGGCGTCGACCCGCTCGGAGAGTCCCGGGGGCGGGAGGACCTCCCCGGTGTCGAGGAAGTGGCGAATCCGGCGGAAGATCCAGGGGTTGCCGAGGGCGGCGCGCCCGATCATCGCCCCCCGGCAGGAGGACTCCTCCGCCAGCCAGCGGATCCGTTCCCAGTCCTCCACGCTCCCGTTGGCGACTACCGGGATCGTCCGCTCCGCGGCGACTTCCTCGATCACGCCCATGTCCGCGTCTCCCTTGTAGCCCTGCACCCGGGTGCGCCCGTGGATAGCGAGGGCCTCCACCCCGGCCTCCTCCAGCAGGCGGGCCGCCTCGCCCGCGACGAGCGACTCGGCGTCCCAGCCGATCCGGATCTTCGCGGTCAGGGGACGCTCCGGTGGGAGGGCCTCCCGTACCGCCGCGGCGATCGCCGCCAGGCGGGGCAGGTTCTTCAGCAGGGAGCAACCGGCCTCCGCCCGGGTGACTTTCTCGGAGGGGCAGCCGAAGTTCAGGTCGAGGAAGTCCGGTCGCAGGCGGTCCTCGATGAGCCGGGCGGCCTCGCCCATGCGCCGGGGCTCCGCGCCAAAGATCTGCACGCCGAGCGGGCGCTGGTAGTCGGTGAACTCGATCGTCTCCCATACCCCGGGAACCTCGCGGAGGAGTCCCTCGCACATCACGAACTCCGACACCATGACCTCCGCCCCGAAGCGCTTGCAGAGGTGGCGGTAGGGTAGGTCGGTGAACCCGGCCATGGGCGCGAGGTAGAGGGGGAAGAGGTCCTCCCCGAACCAGGGAAGGCGGCTGTCAGCGGAGGGGCTCATGGGAGGATGCGGATCCCGGAGTAGTCGGTGTAGCCGAGGAGATTCTCCGGCCAGTGGCGAACGGTGGGCCGGACGAGATATGCGCGGTTGTAGAAGAATACGGGGATCACCGGCAAGGCGGAGAGGAGCTCCTCCTCGGCGCGCGCCAGCCACGAGTTCCGCTCGGCCCCGGCGGGCAGCCGGGCGGCTCGGGCCATGGCCTCGTCGTAGGCCGCGCTCGACCAGCCGCTGAAGTTGTGGGTCGAGCCGGAGGTCCACAACCCGAGAAAGGTGTCCGGGTCGAGGTAGTCGCCCAGCCAGCCCGCCCGGGCGATGGCAAAGTCGCGCCGCCGCCGGTCGGCGAGGTAGGACTTCCACTCCTTGTTGACGAGCTCGATTTCGATGCCGAGCCGTTCCTTCCAGAGGGCCTGGATCGTCTCGGCGATCGGACGGTGGGTCTCCGAGGTGTTGAAGAGGTAGGTCAGCCGCGGGAAGGGTCGGTCCGGGCCGTACCCGGCCTCGCGGAGGAGGGCCCGGGCTTCCTCCGCGTCCTCCTGCACGCGGTCCGGGGGGCGGTAGCCCCCGATCCCCTCCGGCGTGAAATGGCGGGCAGGCGGCTCCCCCCGCCGCCGGATGTCCCGGGTGACCGCCCGGCGGTCCAGGGAGAGGGAGAGGGCCCGGCGCACCCGCGGGTCGTCGAGGGGGGGGACCCGCGTGTTCAGGAGCAGGTAGTAGACGCCGAGGTCGGGCTCGACCCGCAGGGCCTGCCGCCCCTCCCCCTCGAGGTAGTCGCGAATGCGGGGGGTCGAGACCAGCGAGGTCACGTCGAGGAGGCCGTCGGCGAAGGCCCGCTCCTCCGTGAAGACGTTCTCGATCGGGAAGAAGAAGATTTCCGCGAGGTGGTAGCGCTGCGGCGCGCGGTAGTGGGGGTTGCGGACGACGCGGAGATACTCGTTCAGCTTCCACTCGGCGAGGCGGAAGGCTCCGTTCGAGACGAGCCGGCCGGGGCGTGTCCAGTCGCCCTGGCGGGAGAGCCATGCACCAGTGGCCTCCACGCTCGGCCGGTGCACCGGGTACCAGGCGGCGTTGACGAGGAGGGAGAGGAAGTAGGGGGTAGGCGACTCCAGCGTGAGAACGAGGGTGTGGCGCCCCGGCGCGCGCACGCCGACCTCCGCCGGGTCGGTGGTCTCCTCCCGGTAGTAGGCCTCCGCCCCCTCGAGAACAAAGAGCTGGGAGGCGTAGGGAGCCGCGAGGGAAGGGTGGAGGATGCGCAGGAAGCTTTCCCGGAAATCCTCGGCGGTGACCGGGTCCCCATTCGACCAGCGGGCTTCCGGGTCGAGCCGGAAAGTGTAGCGGCGGCCGTCCGGGGAGATCTCCCAGCTCTCCGCCACCGCCGGCCGGGGCTCGAGGCTTTCCGGATCGAGGGTGACGAGCCCTTCGTAGAGGGCCCGGAGAACCCGCATGGCGGGCACCCCGCTCACGAGGTGGGGATCGAGGCTCTGCACCTCGGTGCCGTTGCCCCGACGGAGAATGGGGGGCTCGGTGGCCCCGGAGTCCGCCCGCGCCGGCCCGGAGGACAGGGCGAGGAACGCGGCGAGAAGGAGGTACCGGAACCGCACGGCGGGGAGCGGGGGTGGGCGATCGCGACGGGAGGCTTAGCTCCCGTTGAGGGCGAATCCGGAGAGGCGGGAGACCTGCCGCTCGGGCACCCGGCCCCGGATGAGCACGCCGCGGTCCTCGTGGCTGGCGCGGTCGACGGCCCCGATCTCGTGCAGGTAGTGGACGAGGTCGTGGCGGTCGTGGGGAATGAGCAGGTTCATCGGGCAGAGGCCGGGCTCGGCGCTCTCGCGCAGGGCGTCCCGGAGCTCTTCCATGCCCTCGCCGGTCCGCGCGCTCACGAAGTGGGCCTCGGGGTACCGGACGCGCCAGCGGGCGAGCTCGGCGGGATCGCCGCCCCGGTCGATCTTGTTGAAGACGAGCAGGGTCGGCTTGGCATCGGCCCCCAGCTCGGCGAGCACCTTCTCGGTGGTTTCCCGGTGGGCCTCCCGCTCCGGGCTGCTGAAGTCGATCACGTGGAGGAGGAAGTCGGAGAGGACGGCCTCCTCGAGGGTCGCCTTGAAGGCGTCCACGAGGCGGTGGGGAAGGTTGCGGACAAAGCCGACGGTGTCGCTGAGGACGAGGTTGCGCCCGTTGGAGAGATCCACGCGCCGACTGGTGGGGTCGAGGGTGGCGAAGAGCTGGTCGGCCGCGAAGACCTCCGCCTCCGTGAGCGCGTTGAGGAGGGAGCTTTTTCCGGCGTTCGTGTACCCGACAAGAGCCCCGGTGGGCACGGGGACCCGCTGGCGCTTCCGCCGTTGCACGTCCCGCTTCCGGCGGACCGCCTCCAACTCCTGGCGGAGCCTCTGGATCCGCTTGCGGACCATTCGTTGGTCGACCTCCAGCTGGGTCTCCCCCTCGCCCCGCTGGGTGCCGGCACCGCGCTGGCGGCTCAAGTGGGTCCAGGCCCGGCGCAGGCGCGGCAGGCTGTATTCCGCCCGGGCCAGTTCGATCTGCAGGCGGGCCTCACTCGTGGAGGCGCGCTCCGCGAAGATGTCGAGGATGATTTCCTGCCGGTCCACAACGGCCAGCCCGGGGGCGAAGCGTTCCCAGTTGCGCTGCTGGGAGGGGCTCAACTCTCCGTCGAAGACAATCGCTCCGCAGTGCGCCTCCCGGGCCTTCTCCACAATCCGCCGGGCCTGCCCGGGACCGACGAGGAAGCGGGGCTGCGGGCGGTTGAGCGTGAGAATTTCCCGGTGGCCGACGGAGATCCCGAGGGAGGCCACCAGACCGCCCAGCTCGTCGAGGAGCGCCCCGGTGTGGGCGGGGGAACCCTCGGGCGAGGTCAAGCCCACGAGAAGGGCTCGCTGATTGCCGGACACGGGTTCCTCGAATTCCACCACTCCCGGAAATCTATCCCCCCTGTCCCGGCCTGCAATCCGGAAAGGAGGATTGCCGGGGGATGGCTTCGGTCTTGAGGCGGGCGCGCCCGGTCCTCTCACTGGGTTCCCGGTGCACGGCTCGGATAGCGACGGGAGCGGCGCGGGGCCAGTGGAGGGCGACCCCGCTGCCCGCCGGAGGGGATCGGCCCGGCTCGCCCTCGGCCGTTGGCTGCGGGCGGGTTTGCCCGAGGGTCGGAGGTTCCTCCTGCTCTGCATTCTTGCCGGGCCTCTCTGCGGGCTCGTCGCCGTGGGCTTCCACCTCGGCATCCGGGAACTCTTTGCCGGGGTGCTCGCGCTCCGCGATGCCGTCGGCCCGCTCGGGGGCTTCCTGGTGCTCCTGCTGGCACCGGCTGCCGGAGGTCTGCTCACCGGGATGATCCTGCGCTGGGTCGAGCCGCGGGCCACGGGCAGCGGCATGCCCCAGGTGAAGGACAGTTTCCACAACCGCTTCGGGGAAATTCGCCTGCGGGAGGGATTCTGGCGCTTCGTGACCGGGGTGATTTCCATCGGTTCCGGAAACAGCCTGGGCCGGGCAGCGCCGACCGTGCACATTTCCATCACGGTCGCCACGGGGCTGGCCCGGCTCTTCCGGATGACGAGGCGCCGGGTCCAGGCGATGGTGCCGGTGGGCATGGGTGCCGGGTTGGCCGCTGCCTTCAACACCCCCCTCGCCGCCATCACCTTCGTCTTTGAGGAGCTGCTCGAGGATTTCAGCAGCAAGGTGATGGGGGCGATCCTCATCGCGGTGGTGCTGGCGGCCCTGGTCGAACGGGCTCTCCTCGGGGAGCGGCCCGTCTTCGATGTGGGGGAGATGACCGACTTCACCATGGAGCCGTGGATGCTGATCGCCCTCCCGCTCGGGTGGGTGGCCGCCGCCAGCGGACACTTCTTCGTGGGCCTGGTCCTCCGGGTGCGCCGGTACTTTTCGGAGCGCGCCCCCATCCCCCGGCTCTTTCATCCGGCCCTCGGCGGCCTGATGGTGGGGATGATCGGTTGCACGGTGCTTTTTCTCACCGGGCAGACCGGGATCTTCAGCATCGGGCACGAGGATCTCAACTACTCCCTGCAGGCCCAGCACACCTGGCAGATCCTCCTCCTCCTCTTCGTCGGGAAGCTCTTTGCCACCGCCCTCTGCTTCGGGGCCGGGGGCAGTGGAGGCCTCTTCGCGCCAACCCTCTTCCTCGGGACCATGCTCGGTGGCTCCTTTGGCTACGGGCTGGTCGAGGCCTTCGGCCTGAGCCGGGAGGTGGCCGCGGGTTGTGCCCTCCTCGGTATGGGTGCCTTCTTTGCCGCCGTGATCCGCTGCCCGCTCACCTCGGTGATCATCGCCTTTGAGATGACCCAGAACTACTCGCTGATCCTCCCCCTCATGGTCGGCAATATGCTCGCCTATTTCCTCGCCTCCCGCTGGCGGGCGATTCCCATCTATGAGGCGATCCTCCTGCAGGACCACATCTCCCTGCGGCGGATGCCCAACTACCGGGGGGAGCAGGACTGGAAGAACCTGCCGGTCTCCGCGATCATGACCCATCGCCCCACGCGCTTGCGGGCGTCGGCGACGGCACGGGACGCCTTCGCGCAAATCCGCGAGCACCACCACGCCTACCCGGTGGTGGACGGGGAGGGCTGGCTCTGCGGGGTCTATACCGACCACGAGTTGCGCGAGGCAGTCGACCACGACGAGGGTCACCGGCTCGTCCGGGACCTCCTC
>P_1C_Liq_3_UnCtyDRAFT_1000141_pt1 | contig 10092 bp, 8 predicted proteins | sample Pon1CUnioCityCA_5_FD_10231 | JGI IMG/M metagenome (IMG submission 10231)
TCCACCCCGCGCACCGGCCTGATGGCGCGGAGCCGCGCCAGCCAGTCCGGCGGGCCCACGAAGACATAGTCGCGGGCGGCGTCCCCCTGCCGGGCCCACCAGCTCTCCACGATCTCCGGCCCGATCCCCGCCGGGTCCCCACACGTCACCGCGAGGGGCAGGCGGAGGCAGTCCTCCCGGACCGGCTGCGGATCCGGTTGGGTGAGGAGCTCGGGCTCAGGTGCGGATTCTCCGGGCATAGCCGCGCTGGTTGGGGACGAAGAAGGAAAGGAAGCGGCGGGCCTCCTCGGATCGGGGTGCCGGGGCCCCGTTGGCTTTTTCGTGGGGAGAGCCCGGCGACCCGAGGATCTCCCGGAAGAGGGAGCGCAGTTCGGAGAGGGCGGCCGCGTCCACCCCGGAACGCCGCAGCCCGACGCGGTTCAGGCCGACCAGCCGGTCCTCCTCCGCCACCATTGTGTAGGGGGCGACATCCGCGCGGATCCGGGCGAGGCCCCCGACCATGGCACCGGCCCCGACGCGCACGAACTGGTGGATCCCGGCCATGCCTCCGATAAACGCACCCGCTTCCACCTCGACATGGCCGGAGAGACCCGCGTGGGCGGCGATGATCACCTGCTCGCCGACACGGCAGTCGTGGCCCACGTGGACATGGGTCATAAGGAAGGCCTCGCGGTCCACCATCGTGGCGCCGCCCTCCTCGACCGAGCGGTGCACGGTGACGTGTTCCCGCAGCGTCACCCCGTCGCCCACGCGCACCCCGGAACGAACCGCCGGGTCGAATTCCAGGTGGTTCGGGTCGCCCCCGACCACCGCGCCGCTGTCCACCAGCACCCGCTCGCCGAGGACGGTTCCCCGGCGGAGGACCGCGTGCGAGCGGATCGTGCTGCCCCGGCCGACTTCCACCCCTTCCTCGATCACTGCGAAGGGTTCGACCCGAACCTCCGGCCCCAACCGGGCCTCCTTATGCACCACAGCCAGCGGATGGACCATAGGCGGGACGCTAGGTGCCTTCGGGGGGTGGAGCAAGAATGCTTGCGCCCGCGGGCCGTTTTCCGCCGGCCGGCCGGCTGCGGGGAGAGGGGCCGCTTCCCCGCGGTCCTCTCGCGACGGATGGCCCCGGACCCGTTCCCCCACCCTGGCAGGGCGTCGGCCCGGGGTCCCTCACTCCCGGGTCCCCCAAACCTCGTTCCGTTGTTTCCTAGCCGGTTTCCTTATGGCGGAGAGCCTTTGGGCCGGTCCCTCTCCTCCCGGCGGAAGGCCCGGCGAGAGGGGGCAGGAGGGGGGGATGGTGGTTGACAAGTGGGGCAAAGTGGGGCGATGTGGGGCAAACGTGAGGGAGTTGGTGGATTGAAGTGCAAAAATGGTGTCGGCGTTGCGAGCGTTCTATGTTGGCGAATTCGTGCACACTGTGGACGCGAAGGGCCGCCTCACCGTGCCCTCCAAGTGGCGCTTCCAGGGGGACGAAGCGGAGGTCTACCTCGCGCTCCCGAACCCGGCCGGTTTCATCACGGTGTATCCCCCGCGGATGGTGGAGCGCTTCGAGGAGCAGGTATCCAAGATCAGCCTCGGGGACGCCGAGGGGCAGCGGATGCTCAAGCAGCTCGGGGCGATGGCGCATTCCTTCGGCTGCGACCGACAGGGGCGGATCAACCTCAACGAGAAGCTCATCGCCCACGCCGGGATCGGGAAGAAGGCGGTCCTCGTGGGCAACTTCACCTACTTCAGCATCTATGCGGAGGAGCGCTACGAGAAGGAGGGCAGTGACGATCCGGACCTCGTGAACCGGATCCTGCGGGAGATTCATGTCTGAGGCGGCGACAGGGAGCGGGCACCAGCCCGTGCTGGAGGCGGAGGTGCTGGCGGGCTTGCAGGCGGGTGAGCCCGGGGAGTACCTCGACGCGACCTTCGGCGGGGGCGGGCACACCCGGGCGATCCTCCGGGCCCATCCGTACAACCGGGTGCTCGGTCTGGACCGCGATCCCGCCGCGGCCGACCGGGCGGCCCGGCTGGAGCGGGAGGAGCCCGGCCGTTTCCGCTTCCGGGCGATGAATTTCGGGGAGATGGACGTCCTCGGGGAGGCCCCCCGCTTCGACGGCATCCTCTTCGACCTCGGCGTGTCCTCCTACCAGCTCGACGAGGGAGAGCGCGGTTTTTCCTTCCGGGAGGACGCTCCGGTGGACATGCGGATGGACCCGAGCACCGGCCGGAGCGGGGCGGAGTTTCTCGAGGAGGCGGAACGGGAGGAACTCGTCCGCGCCGTCCGCGATCTTGGGGAGGAACCTTTTTGGCGTCGCGTGGTCGATGCGTTGTTGGGTGCCCGGGGCACCGGCCAGCTCGGCCGGACCGGGACGCTGGCGGAGCTGGTCGCGGGAGCGATTCCCGCGGCCGCCCGCCGGCGGTTGCGAATCCATCCGGCGACCCGCACCTTCCAGGGCATTCGCCTTGCGGTGAACGGGGAACTGGAGGCTCTCGAGCGGGCCCTGCCGACTTCCTTTGGCCTCCTCAAGGAGGGCGGCCGCCTCGCCGTGATCAGTTTCCACTCGTTGGAGGACCGCCGGGTGAAGCGTTTCTTCCGGGAAAAGGCGGGGCGTCCCGTCTCCGCGGAGGACAGCCGCCCGCAGGACGAGCGCGTGCGGGTGGCGGACCTGCCCGGTCGGCAGCCCGTGCGCCCGGGATCTGCCGAGGAGGAGCGCAACCCCCGGAGCCGGTCGGCCCGGCTGCGGGTGCTCGTGCGCAGGGAGGAGGGTCTTTCATGAGTCGAAGCGCTCCCCGCCCCTCGGCCCTCTCCCCGGTCAACCTCGCCCTCCTCGGAGTACTCCTCGCCGTGTCCCTCTTCGGCGGGCTCTCCTTGGTCTGGATCCAGCAGCAGATCGGGGAGACCGCCAGCCGCATCGAGTCGCAGGAGCGGGAGCTGCGCGACCTCGAGCGGCGCAACCAGTACCTCGCCGCCCGCATCGCCGAGGAGCACCGCCCGGACGTGCTCCTCCGGCGGGCGGGCACCACCCTGAAAATACCGTCCACCCGCCAGGTCGTCCGGGTCGAGCGGGAGTATGCCGGGGATGGGACTTACACCGTGCGCATGATTCCCTTCGAGCAGGAGGGGAGCGTGGCCCTGCGGCGCTGACAGCCATGACCGGACGGTCGGACAGAGGCGCGGAACCCCGGTTCCCGCGGAGCTTCGGTGCCCCCCGGACGGGCGCGCGCGATTGAGGAGGCAGCGGGAATGGGACCTCCTTTCATCGGCGGTTTTCGCTACGGTCTTCTCGGGCTGGTACTGCTGGCCGGATTTGCGGCGGTCTTTGCCCGGCTCCTGCAGCTCCAGGTCGTGGACAACGATGCTCTCGCGCGCGAGGCGCAGGCCTCCCGCGAGGGGTTTGAACGTTTACCGGGCGCCCGCGGTCCCATTGTCGATGGCTCCGGCAATCTCCTCGCGACCACGCGCACCGTGGTGGAGGTCGGCGTGGACCCGCAGGCCCTCGTCCGGGAGGATTTCGCCCGGATCCCCCAGCTGGCCGCGCTTCTCGGCGTGCCCGAGGAGGAAGTGCGCGAGGCTTTTGCCCGCCCGGGCACTCGGTGGGTCAAGCTGGCGGACGCCGTTGCCCCGGAGGACTACGACCGGGTCCGCGCGCTCGGGATCCGCGGGGTCTATGGCAATTTCGAGAACCGCCGCCTCTACCCGGCCGGCTCCCTTGCGGCCCATGTGGTCGGGTTCGTGAACGCGCAGGGAGTGGCCGACATCGGGGTGGAGCGCTCCATGGATTTCTACCTGCAGGGCCAGGATGGCTGGCGGGAGAGTGAACGCGACGGCCGGCGCCGGGAGCTGGCCCAGTTCCGCTGGAGGGAGGTAGCCCCGCGGCGGGGTCTCGGGGTGGAGCTCACCCTCGACCTCTTCCTGCAGGCAGCGGTCGAGCGGGAGTTGGACCGGGTCGTCGCGGAGTATCGGCCGAAGAGCGCCTCCGTCCTCGTCTCGGATCCCCGTACCGGTGACGTCCTCGCCCTCGCCAACCGTCCCACCTTCGACCTCAACCACTACAACGAGGCCGGCGAGGCCATTCCCAACCGCGCCCTCAGCAATGTCTACGAGCCCGGCTCCACCTTCAAGATGGTCACGACCGCTGCCGCCCTCGAGGCCGGGGTGGTCGAGCCCTCCTCGGAATTCGACTGCGGGATTGGCCGGGTCCGCTACAACGGCCGCCTCGTCTCCCTCCCCTCCGACTACCGGACCTTCGGGGTCCTCTCCGTGGAGGAGATCCTCGTCCGGTCGAGCAACCGCGGGGCTGCCTGGCTGGGCATGCGGCTCGGGCCGGAGCGTCTCCATGAGTCCGCCCAGCGCTTCGGTTTCGGGGAGCGGACCGGGCTGCGGCTTGGCCCGGAATCGCGGGGCATCCTGCACCCGCCCGCGGACTGGGACGGGCTCACCATCTCCCGCCTGCCCATGGGCCACGCGATCTCGGCGACTCCCGCCCAGGTCCACCGGGCGACCATGGTGCTTGCCTCCGGCGGCTGGCTGCGCCCGCTGCGCATGGTCCGCAGGGTCTTCGACGAGGAGGGGGAAACGGTGGTCCGCTTCGAGTCCGGGCCCTCCGCTCGCGTCCTCTCCGGTGAGGTGGCCGACCGGGTGAACCGGCTCCTCGAGCGGGTGGCCAGCCCGGACGGCACCGCCCGGCGGGCGCAGGTGCCCGGATACCGCGCTGCGGGGAAGACCGGGACCACCCAGATGATCGTGGAGGGGAGCTATTCCCGCGAGAATCACGTGGCCAGCTTCACCGGATTCCTCCCGGCCAACGACCCCGAGGTCGTCATCACTGTGGTCATTGAGGATCCGCAGGTCCCGGGAGTCGGCTCCGGTGGCCGCGTGGCCGCTCCCGTCTTCCAGGCGATCGCGGAGAGCGCGATCCACCAGCTGCAGATCGACCCCCCTCCACCCCCGGCCGCGCCGGATCTTCCCCTCGCCTACCAGACCCCCGCCCCATGAGCCCCCTTCGCCAATCCTTCGGTTCCTTCCTCCAGGATGTCATTTCCCCCCGCTTCGTGGAAGGCGGTGGCGGTGCCGGCGGGGGTTCCCCCGCCGGGTCGGGTCGGCCGCTCCGGGACCTCGTCGCCGGGGTGACCCTCGCCGACCGGCGGGGATCGCTGCAGGTCCCCATCCGCAACATCATCACGGACAGCCGCCGGGTCGGTCCCGGCAGCCTGTTCGTGGCCCGGCCCGGCCAGCGCACGGACGGTCGCCTCTTCGTCGAGGAGGCCATCGACCGGGGGGCGACCGCCGTCCTCAGCGAGGACCGGCCCGGACTGCACAAGGGAGTCACCTTCCTGCAGGTGGCCGACCTCGGGGCGGCCCTCGCCCGGCTCGCGGGCAATTTCTACAACTGGCCGGACCGCGACCTCCGCCTCGTCGGGATCACCGGGACGAACGGCAAGACCACCGTCGCGTGGCTCGTCCACCAATTCCTCGCCGCGGCCCGCCCGAAGGCCCGCAGCGGCCTCATCGGCACCATCCACTACGATCTCGGAGGGCGCACCGTGCCCGCCTACCGGACCACGCCGGAGTCGGTGGACACGGTTGGTCTCCTCCGCCAGATGGCGGAGGCGGGCTGCGACTCCGCCGTCATGGAGGTCAGCTCGCACGGACTGGCGCAGGGCCGGGTGGACGGTCTCGCCTTCGACACCGCCGTCTTCCTCAACCTGACCCGCGACCATCTCGACTATCACCGGGACATGGAGANCTACTACCGGGCGAAGCGGAAGCTCTTTGACGGAAGCACCGGGCACCGGCCAGGCCGGATGGTCCTGCCGGTGGATGAGCCCTACGGGCGGCGTCTCCGCGAGGACCTTGGCCCGGTGGAGGGTGTCGTGACCTACGGCGTGGAGGTGCCCGCCGACTACCGGGCGGAGGAGGTCGAGGTGGGCCGCGAGGGCTTGCGCTTCCGGCTGGTGGCCGGCGACCGCTCCTTCCCCGTGCAGAGCCCGTTGGCCGGCCGTTTCAATGTCCGGAATCTCCTCGCCGCGCTCGCCGTGGCCGGGGAGGAGGGTCTCGACCTGGCGGCCTGCGCCCGCTTCCTGCGGACTTTCCCGGGGGTGCCCGGGCGGCTCGAGAGGGTGGGGGAGCCGGAGGCCGGCGAGATCTTTGTCGACTATGCCCACACCGATGACGCCCTCCGCAATGTACTGGAAACCCTCCGGGAGATCACCCCGGGCCGCCTCCTCCTCGTCTTTGGCTGCGGGGGGGACCGCGACCGCAGCAAGCGGCCCCTCATGACCCACGTCGCCCAGACCTACGCGGACGAGGTCTGGGCCACCGCCGACAACCCGCGCTCCGAGGACCTCGGCCGGATCCTTGCGGACATGGAGCGGGGAGTGAGCCGGCCGGAGGCCATCCGTTTCGTGGAGGACCGGCGGGAGGCCCTCAGCGAGGCGATCGACGCGCTCGGCAAGGGCGACACCCTCCTCGTGGCGGGCAAGGGGCACGAGCCTTTCATGGAATTCGCGAGTACGGTGGTCCCCTTCGACGACCGCCAGGTCGTTCGGGAGCTCCTGTCCGTCAAGCGAATGCGCTCGGAGTCGGCACCGTGAGGAAGGGCGGGGAGGGTCCGGGCCACGTTCTCGGCCGGGAGTGGATCGAGTCGGTTCTCGAGGGTCGTTGGGCCGGGCGGACGCCCTTTGCCGGGGCCAGCGGGGCCGGCGTGGACACCCGGCGGCTGCGGCCGGGCGAGCTCTTCGTGGCCTTGCGCACGGAGCAGGGAGACGGGCACGACTTCCTCGCCGAGGCGGGCGAGCGCGGCGCGGCCGGGGCCCTCGTGGCCGAGCCCGACGAGAACCTAGCCCTGCCCCAGCGAGTCGTTCCCGATCCGGCAGCAGCCCTGCGGGCCCTCGGTCTGGCCTGGCGGAGGAGTTGGCCGGGCCGCCTCTACGCGATCACCGGCAGTTGCGGGAAGACCTCCACCCGCGAATGCCTCGCCCACCTGCTCGGGAGCGAGCACACCTTCGCCAGCCCGGAGAACTTCAACAACCTCATCGGGGTCCCCCTTTCGTTGCTCGGCCTGCGCGCGCACCATACCCACGCGGTCCTCGAGGCGGGGATCAACCAGCGCGGGGAGATGGCGGGCCTGGCGGCCCTCCTCGAGCCGGACGCGGCCCTCGTCACGACCATCGAGGCGGTCCATCTGGAGGGTCTCGGCAGCCTCGGGGGAGTCGCCGAGCAGAAGGCGATCCTCCCGGCGGCCGTAGGTCCCGGCGGGACCCGCTATTTCGGTCCGGCCTGTGCCGGGTACGAGGTCTTCCGGGAGCTGGACGGGCCGCGGACCCGCTGGCTCCGCCCGGCCGGTGCGGAGCCCGGGGGCGAGGCGGCCTTCGCTCCCGCGGGCCCGGCCTGGACCTTTCGGGTGGAGCCCGGCACGGGGGTCGATCGGTTGGCGATCCTCGGCCCGGCCGGGGCAGGATGGGAGGGCGACCTTCCCCCCATGCCCGAGGCGATGGCNGCCAACGCGGCTCTCGCGGTCGTCGTGGCCCGGGAGGCCGGCGTAGCGGAGGGTCTCCTCCGCGAGCGCCTGCGCACCTGGCAGAGCGCCCAGCACCGCGGCGAGATCCTCCGGCGGGGCGGGTGGACGGTGTACGCCGATTGCTACAACTCAAATCCGGCGGCCCTCCGGGAGGCCGCCCGTTTTTTTGCCCGCTCCTTCCCGGAGGCCCCCCGCTGGTGGGTGGTCGGGTCCATGGTGGAGCTCGGGGAGGAATCGGCCCGTTGGCACGCCGAGGCCGCCGGATTCCTGCCGGTGGTCGCGGAAGACCGGGTTCTCCTCGTGGGGGAGGAAACCCGGCCGATGGAGGTCCTTCTCCGCGAACGGCTCGGGCCACAGGCGGTGCGGTGGATGGCGGCGGCGGAGGAAGTGCCCGCCCACCTTCCGTCCGGGGGGGGCGTTCTCTTCCTCAAGGGTTCCCGGGTCCACCGGCTGGAAAAGGTTCTCGATTCCCTCGCTGGGGAGGGCTGAGGCTTTCGCATGCTCTCCTTTCTCGAACACCTGGAGGACCTCTGGGGGCCGCTCCGCCTCTTCGGTTTCATCACCTTCCGGGCGATGCTCGCGGGGATGTTCTCCTTCGTCCTCGGGCTCGCCGTGGGCCCGCCCCTCATCCGGGCGCTCCAGCGTTGGAAGATGCGCGAGGCCGGCCGGGGCGAGGAAGTGGTCGGCCAGCTCGCCGTCCTCCACGAGGGCAAGCGGGACACCCCGACCATGGGGGGGCTCCTCCTCTTCCTCGGGGTAGTCTCCTCCTCCCTGCTCTTCGCCCGCCCCAACCTTTTCGTGGCCGCGGCGCTCTTCGTGTACGCGGCCCTTACCGCGGTCGGATTCGCCGACGACTACCTAAAGGTCTCCCGCCGGAACAGCGACGGTCTCCCCGGGCGGGTCAAGCTCCTCGCCCAGGCCGTCATCGCCCTCCTCGCGCTCGGCCTCCTCTTCCTCGAACCGGGCATGGCGGCCAACGCCCGCGAGCTGTGGGTGCCCTTCTACAAGGATGTCGCCGTGCAGAGCCTTCCCCTCGTGGCGGTGTTCCTGCTCTTCTTCCTCGTCCTCGCCGGCTCGAGCAACGCCATCAACCTCACCGACGGGATCGACGGCCTGGCCATCGGCTGCACGGTCACCTCGGCCTTCGCCTTCGGCCTGATGGCCTACTTCGCGGGGAACGCGATCATTTCCGACTACCTGCTGATCAGCTACCTGCCCGGGGCCGGCGAGCTCACCGTGGTCTGCGCGGCCCTCCTCGGGTCCAGCCTCGCCTTTCTCTGGTACAACTCCCACCCGGCGGAGATCTTCATGGGGGACACCGGATCGCTGGCCCTCGGCGGGCTCGTCGGCACCATCGCCTTTCTCATCCACCAGCCCTTCACCCTCATCCTCGTGGGCGGGATCTTCGTGGTGGAGGCGGTCTCCGTGCTCCTCCAGGTCTTTTCCTACAAGACCCGGCGGAGGCGCGTCTTCCTCATGGCCCCGATCCACCACCACTTCGAGCTGAAGGGCTGGCACGAGAACAAGGTCGTCATCCGCTTCTGGATTCTCTCCCTGCTCTGCGCGATCGCCGGGCTCGCCTCCCTCCGCCTCCGCTGAGAGCGACCATGGAACCGCTTCCCGTCTTCCCCCCGCCTCCCGCCCGCGTGGCCGTGCTCGGTGCCGGCGAGAGCGGGCGGGCAGCCGCCGCCCTGCTGCGGGCCCGGGGGTACACGGCCCTCCCCTGCGACGAGGCCGCCCCCGGGGCGGAGGCGCGCCGCGCGCCCGATCCCTCCTCCACGGACGCGGCGGTGATCAGCCCGGGCTTCCCGCCGGACCATCCCTGGCGGCAGGGGTGGGGCGGGCTCCTCCTCGGCGAATGTGCGCTCGCGGCCCACTGCTGGCCGGGGCCGGTCCTCGCGGTGACCGGGACGAACGGCAAGAGCACGCTCGTCTCCTTCCTCGCCGCCGCCCTCGAGGCGGCGGGTGAGAAGGCCACCGCCTGCGGCAACCTCGGGCGCGCCTGGAGCCGCGCCTGCCTGGAGGAGGGCGCACCCGACCGTTGGGCGGTCGTCGAGGCGAGCTCCTTCCAGATTCACGACTGGCCGGCCCCCGCGCCCGACGCGGCGCTCTGGACGAATTTCGCGGTGGACCACCTCGACTGGCACCCCGACGAGGGACACTACTTCCGCAGCAAGCTCCGGCTGGTCGCCGGGGCCCGGCGGGCCTGGGTCGGTGCGGATGTGGCGAGGGCCGCGCAGGTCCGCGGCGAGGTGCTTCCCGAAGGAGTGAGAACGGTTGCGGCCGATGCCGGGGAGGTCCCCCCGCCGGGCTCCCTCTTCGCGCGGCCCCCCTTCCGCGAGCTGTACGCGCTGGCGTCGGCCTGGTGGTCGGCGACGGGCCGGGATCCCGCCGCCCTCGCGGCGGCGGCGCGCGATTTCCGGGGCCTGCCCCATCGCTGCGAGAGCCTCGGCACCCTGCACGGCTGGCGGGTGGTCAACGATTCCAAGGCGACGAACGGGCACGCCGCGGTGGCCGCGGCCCGGGCCGTGGCGGGTCCGGTGCTCTGGATCGGGGGTGGATCGGGCAAGGGGGAGGACCCGCGGACGATGGC
>P_1C_Liq_3_UnCtyDRAFT_1000143_pt1 | contig 10052 bp, 14 predicted proteins | sample Pon1CUnioCityCA_5_FD_10231 | JGI IMG/M metagenome (IMG submission 10231)
GAGCCGATAACGAGCAAAACAAAGGCGCTGAAGCATTACACCAATGTGTATGTGGCTATGGAGAAGACGCTATGGAATAGGTTGAAAAAAGATGAGAATTACTTACCGGGTATTGATTTGGCTATTGCCGATGAGTGCCACCGCGCTGAATTTGACAAGTTCCTGCCGTTATTCCCAAAAACGGTAGGATTTACGGCAACACCCGTGCGCATCGAGCGGTTTTCTTATTTCAAGTGCCATACGTGTAAAAAGGAAGCCGACACGGAGTTAGAGTGCCACGGCGAGCCGATGCGTGAATATTCGCGGGAGCATAAGTTGTCGTATCATTACGAAAAGATTATAGTTGGTCCGGATATTCAGACGTTAATCGATGAGGGCTTTCTCATGCCTGAAAGGCCGTACGCGGTGAAAATTGCGGATACCTCGAATTTGAAAACAAAGAATGGCGAATACACGGAGCAGTCTATCAATAAGGCTTACAACACTTCCGACGCGTTGTTTAATGTTGTCAAAAATTACAAGGCTTATTGTCGAGGGCGCAAAACTATGATATTTAGCGCGTCAACAAAACAAAACAAGGCGGTTTACGATGCGTTCATTGATGAGGGCATCGAGAATGTGCGGCATTTCGATAGTAAGAACTCGACACAACCAAGAAAGGAGCTTGTGGAATGGTTTCGAGACACACCCGAAGCCGTGCTGTGCAATGTGAATGTTTTTACAACGGGGTTTGACGTGACGGACGTTGAGGCTATCATTGTCAATAGACCCACAAAGAGTTTGTCGCTTTGGCTGCAAATAGTTGGGCGGGGTGCGCGTCCCGATCATGAGGCGGGGAAAACTGATTTTGTGGTGGTGGACGGTGGCGAAAACATTAAGCGCCTGAATCAATGGAGCGACCCCACGCGGGATTGGGAGCGCATTTTTCGAGAGGGGCTGCACCCGGATAAGGCGAAAAAAGAGAGCCTTGAGGATATTGATGTGTGCCCAAATTGCGGCGCCATAGTCGCTAAATCGGCGGTGAAGTGCGCGTCGTGCGGTTATGACTTGAAGCAGAAGCCGAAGCCGAAAAAAGAAAAGGAGGTAAGCGATGAGGTGGCGGTGGCGCTGTACAAGACCGAGCCTCCCGACGGAAAAAAGATAATTGAATATTGCAAGCGGATTGGGCAGGATAGGGGTTTTGCGTTCAAAATAATGTTCAATCAAATGGTGGATTTATTTAGGTCGCATCAAGTAAAAAAAGAAACGTATATTGCGAGCCTTAAAAATGGCAACTTCGATAAGATGTTTGCCCGTCGAGTCAGACCTGTATATTTTGAGCTCATTCGCACAAGCGAAATTGAGGGGTCGAGAAAAAAAACAATCCAAAATACTAAAAATAGATTAATAAATAAAATTAACAAACATTATGGAATTACTTAGTTATTACACGGCAAAAGAATCAAAGGTAAAAAAAGATATTTCAATTCTCGATTACGTCAATTTTGTCAAGGAAGGTACCGGTCAGGATTTGGTTATTCAGGCAAGAAATGAGTTTCAAAAAAATGGAAAGTCCGAGGCATACACGCGTATAAAGTCACAAGCTCAATGTGTTATGGGGTCGGCTGTAATGAATTCAGGTCCAAAAACGGCGGCAAACATAAAGGAGTTGAACGGGTTAATTGTGATGGATATTGACACGGAATTAACCGATGCGCTTATTGATAGGCTTCGTCGTGACAAATATACCTACGTGCTTCATTACAGTTTTAGCGGTGAGGGTATCTGTATTTTTGTTAAAATAAATTCGGGTCGTTTCCGCGAAAGTTTCAATCAATTGGCGCAATACTATTACGAGAATTTTGATATTGTAATTGATCAGGCGTGCAAAAATAAGAATCGGCTTCGTTACATTTCATTCGACCCGGATTTAACTTATAACGAACACGCGGAGAAATTTAAAGCGAAGGCGGAGCGGGTGAAAAAGCAGAAGCCCGAGAAGTTTATTTTTACATCAACCGACGACGTTACCCATATTTTGAAGCAGATACAGGACAAAGGAATTGATTTGGTTAGGGGTGAATATGATAGGTTTGTGAGGCTGGGGTTTGCGCTGTACGACGGCTTCGGCGATGCGGGTAAGGATTATCTGCATATCATTAATCAGAACAACCCGAGATATAAGCCGAAAAACCTTGAGAAGGATTGGCGCGGTTTCCGAAAAAAGGGCTCCATTACGGTGGCGACTTTCTACCATTTATGCAAAGAGGAGGGGATTGAGTTGTTTACCGAGCGTTCAAAAGATATAATCAACCGTGTGAAAGTGGCTAAGGCGCAAGGTAATCCAACGGTGAAGTCAATCAATAAGAATTTAACCTCACTCGGGGAGTCTGAATTGACGGAATCAGAACGCGAATTTGCAAGTAAGTTAATTGAGAGCAAGGTTGATTTGAGCAGCGAGGCGAATAAGGATGTGAGCGAGATTGAGCAAATCGAAAGGTTTATTATCGACGCGTATGCGCCAAAGCGGGATGTTATTAATGATGTGGTGTACATTCGTGATAATGAGCGAATGAATGATAACGAGCTGAACGATATCTATATTTCATGCAAGAAGTCCCTGCCCTTCAAAGTGCCGATTTCCGACGTGCAAAGCATTATCAACTCAAATTCAATCGGTAAACTAAACAGAATTACGGATTTTATCAATCAGAACAAAGATGTGGAAACTACGGGGGTAATTGATAAGTATGTTAATTGCATACACCCGCGCACGGATTACAACGTGTGGGCGTTTAAAAAGTGGATTGTCGGGGCTATTCATAATTGGACTTCACCGAATGATGAAAAGCTGGTGTCACCGCTTACGTTGGTGCTGACAGGGAGCAAACACGGGACAGGTAAGACTTCATTTTTTCGGAATATTCTGCCCTCCGAGCTTCAACTGTACTTTGTCGAGGGCAAAATCAACGCGCACGACAAAGATAGTCAGTACTTGCTCGCAACTTCGCTCATGGTATTTGATGACGAATTTGGCGGAAAGGCGTTTAAGGACGTGAAGGAATATAAGGCAATAAGCGATATGAACACGATTACGCAACGCAGACCGTACGGAAAGACTGTGAGTACGTTTAAACGGCGAGCGGCGCTCTGTGGTACCTCAAATGAGGTTGACGTGCTAAAGGACGTGACGGGCAACAGGCGCATTTTACCAATTAACGTCGAGCGGATTGATTTTGATGAAATGGTGAAAATCGACAAGACGGAGCTTATAATGGAGGCTTACAACTTGTACAGGGAGGGGTTTGAGTGGAAAATATACAACAAAGAGGATATTGATTTTTTAAATGAAAATACAGCCGACAATAACGCCGTTCTGCCGCTTGAGGAGATTTTACTGAATCATTTTGCCCTCGAAAAGGTTAACAGCTGGGACGTGCCTACTATTATGAATCAAGGCGATTTACTTGAATTTCTCCACGAGCACACGATGCAGAAGCCGAATAAACACGAGTTGAAGGATGTGCTGACGAAAAACGGGCTAATTTATAAGAATCATAGAGTGGGGGGGCGTCTGAAAAAAGGCATTGCGCTGTATCCGGTTGGAAAAAATAAGGGCAATTCAAGTGATGACTTGCCGTATTGAAACCGCGCTGTTACCTTTGTTACCTAAATGTTACCTAAATGTTCCCTCGTAACTTGTTGAAAATAAGCCGTGTTACCTTGTTACCTATATTTATTAAATAAATTATTATTATATATATATATACATACACGCACACACGCACACATACATATAGATAGTTAGAAGTTTGCTGAAAAAAGGTAACAAAGGTAACACTACAACGTAAAATACTGAAAATTAAAAATTTACACAAAATGAAAAAGGTAACAGAAGACCACTTGCAGAATCAATGTTGGGTATATTTTCAGAAAAATTACCACAAAAAAGGATTATTTGTAGCAATCCCGAACGACGAAAGTAATCCGGTGCAGTCAAAAAGGAAGCGATTAACCGGCAGAATGAAGGGAGCGGCAGATGTTGTGATCGTGATCAATGATGGCCGGGTTATATGGGTTGAGATGAAATTACTAAAAGGCAGGCAGTCTGATGCGCAAAAAATATTTGAGCGCCGAGTGACGGATTTAGGGCACAAGTATTACGTTTGTAGGAGTTTAGATCAATTCAAAAAAATAATCAACAATAACATTTAACTTTCATTAACTTGGCAGCAATGAGATTTGTTGTATATTTGCCTCAATAACAAAACAAATAAGTATGATTATTAACGATTTAAAAAAGAAGTACGGGCTAAGTAAAGTATATGATGCAGCCATTAGGAATCAAATTGATTTAGTCCCGAGGCTGGGTAATAGAGATTTGAAAGATGCCTTTGTATGGTTTAAGTCTCCCGAAGGAGAAGAATTTTGGAATTACATCAATAACGGTGATTTTCACAATCCCTACAGGCTTATACCTGACTTGTTCGATGAAAAGCCCCTCGAAGTGACCGTGGCCGAAGTGCATCAGGCGGCAAAACATTTGAGCTCAATGCTAAAAAATGACAATTCTTTTGATTATTACGATGATATGATTTCAGATAATGTGTTTTACGATGCGGGAATTGAGCTTAATAGCGATGAGGTAATACTTGAGAGTTTAGTGCTGGTTGATGCAGATGGAGAAGAGTTAAAGTGCCCAAATTGGGTGAAAAGCGTATTTGAAAACGAAATAAATACATAGAAATGAAAAGAGTAAGGAAAGAAACTACGGTGCTGATTAAGGTAACACCGTTACAGAAGCAAGGTATTAATGTGGAAAACAACGTGATCACTACTGACGTGGATTGGGGAGTGACGTTATCCGAGACGGACACGGGCTTATTGATTAACCCGAAGATCATGCGGGTTAATTCAGATGTTGAGCTCAAGGTAACGGCGCAAGGCCTACCGCAAAGTAAGCGCGAGTTGATGCAAGCCATGTGGGGTGATCCGGTTAGGGGAGCGTACAGACGCAAGATAAGTAAACACGAGCTCAATAATGCATTCATTCAAGATGCAGCGCGTGACAATAACATGCAAAATGATGGCGCGGTAATTGACTTGGAATCGGTTGTGATTACGATTGGAAAGCACACGGTAATTGTTGAAGCGAGGTGGGTGTGATGAATAACAACAACCGCATCTACATAGCCGGTAAGATAAGCAATATAGAAGCCGAAGCAGGAATTATATTCGACCTTGCCGAAAGAATATTGTCGGGAAAGCACCCCGAAGCAGACATCATTAATCCAATGAGACTGCCGCACGACCACGACCGCACACACGAAGCGTACATGAAGGAGTGCCTTGAAGCGCTTGCCGAATGCGGCACGATTTACCTTTTACCGAATTGGAAGGACAGTAAGGGAGCCTGTATGGAGGTTGAATTTGCAATTAGGCACAACATAAAAATTGAATTGCTATGACCAGACAAACCCAACACCTCAACCCAACGCAAGACAACACCCCAACGGATAACTCAACGGTGAAGCAGGAGCAAGTTATAGAGGCGCTCGAAGCTAAGGCAGGATGTGAACTAAATCGCTCCAAGATGCGTTGGAAGTTGACCGAGCGATTGAAGCAGGATTTGAAGTTAAGTAAAAAACAAATTAAAACTAAGTACAAATGAAAACGGAAATACAACAACTACAGCAGCAACTGGACAACTGCACAGACTTTATCGAGGCGGCCAAGCTCAAAGATAAGATACTCGAATTGAAAGGAGCAACACCGCAAAGGACTTGCAATATTGACGATGACGAATGCGAGAATTGCGGAAGTTAATTTATTGCGTATATTTGCATGCGTGAGCCCTATTGAGCAGATTGCAAAAAAAGAAGATGAGCTAATTAATTACGCGACGGCACTTACCGGATGTAGGCACGAAGCGAAGGATGTTATCCAAGAAACTTACCTGCGATTGCTTAAACATAACTTTCAACCTAACTTTGACGTTGATAAATATGCCGGCACGATTAAAATGATTATCAAGCAAGTGTTCATTTCTAAGAAACGAAAAGATGCGACAAAGCAAAGGGCAATTGAAAATTACGAGGAAACCGCCATTGAATCGGTGACGGACAAAGAGTTGAGGCAGGTTTTAGGCGAATTTCTCTGGAGCTTGGATAAGTATGACAGGTATTTATTATATTTGCGGGCAATTGAAGGTTACGGAATAATAAAAATGGAAACAATCACTTCGATAAGTCGAGGTTCAATTCAATATTCATTATGGAAGATAAAGCAAAAAATCAGGGAGTTACCCCTAAGAAAAAAGCAAGTGCTAAAAAAAGCACTGCGAAAAAAAAGCAACCTGTAAAAGGTGCGGGCGATGTAGTTGAGAAGCTAACTAAGTTTCTCGGCGTGAAATATCTTATTGGGGAATGTGGTGGTTGCGAGAAGCGCAAGCAAGCACTCAACGAAAAGTTTCCAAACCTCAAGGCTTTCAATATGACCGAGGCGCAAAAGAGAACATGGGAGCAGATTAAAGAGCAGGGAATTAAGCCGAATAAAGTATCAGGCAGCGTGAATAGATCGGTAGCAGTGTTATACAATGATGTTTTTAAGCCGTCCCCGAGGGTAGAACCGATTAATTGCGGTAGTTGCTTCGGTAAATTTGTCACCCGATGCAATCAATTGGATAAAGTTTATTACAATGAAACAGCTAAGTAAATTAATACTACTTTTCGCGATAGTCGCGGGATGTAGCAAGGAGCAATGTTACGAGTGTGCGGGTACTTTTTCATACGATATGTATGGAGGTAGAACCGAGACCGGCACGAGTGATAACCCGATTACCGTGTGTGGTGATTATGAGTTTAGTACCGTCGTTACAACCGAGGTGATGAATGGCGAGACGCTGAGGTATGAGAGTAGTTATGAATGTAGGGAGATATGAGTTATGGGAAAGCATAAATACATAAAAACACCTGAAAAAATGTGGGAGCTATTCGAGGCATACCGCGATGAGGTAAAGAGTAAACCGCGAAAAAAAATGGTTTTTGTTGGGCGGGACGGTGAAAAGCAATTTGAGGAACTTGAAAGGCCTCTTACTTATGACGGCTTCCAGGCTTTTTGTTATGAAAACAAAATAACTGTCCATCATTATTTTGATAATCCTGAGGGGGCTTATGACGGTTATCGGGATGTCTGTACGCGCATTAAAAAAATTATAAGGGACGATCAAATTACTGGGGGCATGGTAGGGCAGTACAATGCGAGCATTACGCAGCGATTAAACTCACTGGTGGATAAGCAGCAAGTTGACGCACGAGTTGAGCAACCTCTATTTGGAGATGACAAATGATTTTGTTTATACAACGGCAATAAAAAAACTTCGTAAATTAAACAAGCGTATTCGAGTGGTGCCGGGCGGAACAAGTGCGGGTAAAACTTACGGCATATTGCCAATACTTATTGACTTGGCAGCAAAAAAGAAGGGGTTGGAAATTAGCGTGGTATCCGAATCAGTTCCGCACTTAAGAAAAGGAGCCTTGAAAGATTTCCTTAAGATAATGAAAGCTACGAACAGATACATTGATGGCAATTACAACCGTACACTACTTACCTATACTTTTGGCTCAGGCTCATATATTGAATTTTTTAGCGCCGATCAAGAAGGTAAAGTGAGAGGCCCGCGCCGTAACGTGTTATACATCAATGAGTGCAACAACATTACATTTGACACTTACCACCAACTATCTATCCGTACAAGCGATGTTGTTTGGCTTGACTTTAACCCCTCTCATAGATTTTGGGCGCACGATGAACTTGAAGACGAGCCCGACGCGGAATGGCTTACCCTGACCTACAAAGACAATGAAGGGTTGCCCGGTGCGATAGTTAAAGAAATTGAAAAGGCGCGAGACAAAGCAAAGAACTCATCTTATTGGAAAAACTGGTGGAACGTTTACGGGTTAGGCAATCTGGGCGCGTTGCAGGGTGTTGTTTTTTCGAATTGGAAGCAACTTGATAGCGTGCCTGATGAAGCAAAGTATTTAGGTACCGGACTTGATTTTGGTTACACCAATGACCCGACGGCCGCTATTGATTTGTACAAATATGACGGTAAGGTTATATGTGATGAGGTCTTATATCGAAAAGGGATGCAAAATAATGAAATTGCCAAAGCTTTAAGTAACTCAAATCGTTACATTGTTGCTGATAGCGCCGAGCCAAAATCAATAATGGAATTAAGGCAACACGGGCTTACCGTAGTGGCAGCGGAAAAGGGAAGGGACTCAATTAATGCGGGCATTCAACTTATGCAGCAGCATGACCTATTGGTAACGAAAAGAAGTGTGAATTTAATTAAAGAAATGCGAGGCTATGTTTGGCAGACTGACAAAAGCGGAGCCGCGTTAAATAAACCCGTGGACTATTTGAATCACGGAATTGACGGGTTGCGATATGCATTTCAAAAAATATTAGCCAATAAAAGTACCGGCCATTACTCCATATCATGATACAAAAAATCAAAATACCAACGAAATTAAGCGAGGTAACTATTGAGAAATACCAAGCATACCAACGCATACCCGACGAAGCAACAGGCAAAACAAGGTACGAAGCGGTGCTGAAAGCCGTCGCGAATAACGTGCCCGACAACCTTGACCATGTGCCGTTTCGCTCGCTCAAAGATGCAGCGTTTAAGTGCGAAAAAGTGATGTACCAAGAGATAGGCGAAATGCAACACCTCATTGAGTTGGAGGGCAAAATGTACGGAATTAACCCTAACCTATCAGAATGCACCGCGATTGAATACGCTGAATTGATGGATTTAAGCGCGGAAGGTGACGACCAATTACACAACATCATGCAGGTGTTGTACCGACCAGCGTTGAAGTTAGGTAAAAAAGGGGATTACGAAGTTGAGCCGTACACCTACGACAAGAAGCGGGCTGATTTATTTCAAGCACAAATGACAATGGATATTGTGTTCCCGGTCTATATTTTTTTTTCGAATATTTTGCTGACCTACAACGCCGAAACCGCGAAGTGTTCGAGCCGGAAGGAGGAGAGCAGCTCTACGAGATAGAGGTGTTCGGAAGTTATAACCTACTTTACGCGGCAGGTGGCGGTAGTTATGAAGGGATAGAAAAAGTAAAAAAAGAGCCAATTGAAAAAGTTATGTATTACCTTCGCCGAGTGACTTTAGAACAAAGAGGTCAACGGCGAATAAATAAAAAGAAACGATGAGCCAGATTACATACAGAAATACCGTTCAGGATATTATACAATTTTTTGAAGGTCACAAGCAAGTGAACACCGTGCGTTTTGCTGACCGATCGGCATTCGAGGGGGCCAAAGATAAGGCGTACCCGTTTGTTTTTTTCGAGCCCGCGCCCAGCCAAATGGGTGTTGGTGAAATGGTGTATAGCTTTGAAGTTGCCGTAATGGATAAGAGCAATGAAGCCCGTAGCGATTTGCCTGAGATTTACTCAAAGTGCTTTGACATTATTAGTGACTTTCGGGTTGAATTTACCCGAGGTTATAATCAAGACTTTGGCGTTGAGGTGACCGAGTTGTTGCCTATCAACCGAGCGGGCAATGATAGGGTTGAGGGGTTTAGTATGAGTGTAAGTTTTAGCGTGCCGGGTTATGCTGATAAATGTGAAATACCGCAATAATATGAATTGGAAAAAAGTACAGATTGAGAAAAAAATAGAAAGCAATACGCCTGAAAAAATGAGCAAGGCGCTTAATTCTTTGGTGAAAAAAACCAACAAAGAAAAACTTGGGATTTATCATCGAAAATGCAAGGAGCTGGGCATTGAAAACCCCGCTCTTTTAACTCTTTATTTTTCGCATACCGAAAATAAAACATTCATGTATCACACTGATTTTATGAATTTTATAACGCGAGATTTAGGCTATACATTTGCGGAGGGCGCAATTATTTTTGAATTTGAATATAAAATTCAATGAACCTCAACGCAACCAAGCCCGCATTTGAGCGCTACGGAAAGGAGGTGATTAAGCAAGCCCGAGCCAACCTGACGCGCAATGATATGAATGTGACGCGGGAGTTG
>P_1C_Liq_3_UnCtyDRAFT_1000145_pt1 | contig 9981 bp, 10 predicted proteins | sample Pon1CUnioCityCA_5_FD_10231 | JGI IMG/M metagenome (IMG submission 10231)
CGCTGCCCTCGGCCGCGGCGGGGTCCGGCAGCCCCCAATGGGCCGTCATGGGTTGTCCGGGCCATACAGGGCAGGGCTCCGCCGCCGCGCGATCACAGACCGTGAAAACGAAATCCATCCGCGGCGCATCGTCGGTGGCGAAGACGTCCCAGTTCTTGCTGTCCAACCCGTCGGTGGGGAGCTTCATCCGTTCCAGGGTCCGGAGTGCGAGCGGGTTGACCTCACCGGCGGGAAAGCTGCCTGCGCTGTAGGCGGTAAACCGGCCCTTGCTTATGCTGTTGAGCAGGGCCTCAGCGAGGATGCTGCGCGCCGAGTTGCCGGTGCACAGGAAGAGGACATTGTAGTGCGCCATGGTTAATGCTCATTCGATTGAGTGAGCATTACTATATACGCATATCCGGATATAAAAAATTACAGAAATGTTACAGGTGATGCAGGAGACGGGAACGCGGGTCGGAATGTGGTGGGCCCACCAGGATTCGAACCTGGAACCAAAGGATTATGAGTCCTCTGCTCTAACCATTGAGCTATGGGCCCGAGCGGGAGATCACTGCTCGTCGAGGAAGCTGCGCAGGCTGTCCGATCGGGTCGGATGCCGGAGCTTGCGCAGGGCCTTGGCCTCGATCTGGCGGATGCGCTCGCGGGTGACATCGAACTGCTTACCGACCTCCTCGAGGGTATGGTCGGTGTTCATGTCGATGCCGAAGCGCATGCGCAGGACCTTGGCTTCCCGCGGCGTCAGCCCGGAGAGTACCTCGCGGACGGATTCGCGCAGCCCCTCGCGGGTGGCGGAGTCGACGGGCGACATGACCGAGGTGTCCTCAATGAAATCACCCAGGTGCGAGTCCTCGTCATCGCCGATGGGCGTCTCCATCGAGATCGGCTCCTTGGCGATCTTGAGCACCTTGCGAACCTTGTCCTCGGGCATCTCCATGCGCTCGGCAAGCTCTTCCGGATGCGGCTCGCGACCCATCTCCTGGAGCATCTGCCGGGAGACGCGGTTCAGCTTGTTGATGGTCTCGATCATGTGCACCGGGATGCGGATGGTCCGGGCCTGGTCGGCGATCGAGCGGGTGATGGCCTGCCGGATCCACCAGGTGGCATAGGTCGAGAATTTGTAACCGCGACGGTATTCGAACTTGTCCACGGCCTTCATCAGGCCGATATTGCCTTCCTGGATGAGGTCGAGGAACTGCAGGCCGCGATTGGTGTATTTCTTGGCAATGGAGATCACCAGGCGCAGGTTGGCCTCGACCATTTCCTTCTTGGCCCGGCGCGCCTTCGCCTCGCCAATGGACATCCGGCGGTTGATTTCCTTGATCTCGGATGGTGGCAGGCCGGTGAGCTCCCGGATCTGGATCAGTTCAGACTGCTGCTCGATCAGCGCCTCCCGGGACGCCGCCATCTGCTTGCCGTAGGCCTTGCCTTCGGCAATCACCGCGTCGACCCATGCGGTGTCCGTCTCATGGCCGGGGAAGCTGGCAATAAAGTCCTTGCGGGGCATGCCGCCCTGCTTCGTGGCCACGCGCATGACCTCGCGCTCCGCGGCACGGACGCGTTCCACGGCCTTGCGAAGGTTGCCGGCCAGGCCCTCGATGACCTTGGGCACGAACTTGATGGCCAGGAACAGGCCGATCATCTCGTCGCGGATCTCCGCCAGCTGCGAGCTCTCGGGGCCTTCCCGGTCCAGTACCTCGACCATTTCATTATGCCGCACCTCGATGCGATCGAAGATCTGTGCGGCGCGCTCTGGGTCGGGCCCGGTATCGCCGGTGGATGCCTCCTCGTCTTCGTCGGATTCCGCGGCGTTCGCCTCGGCCTCGCGTGCAGCCTGCTCGGCTTCCGCCTGCTGTATGGCGACCACTTCCGGGACGTTTTCAACAAGCTCGCTGACGTCACGGAAACCGGCAACCACTTCGGCCAGGCGTAACTCGCCGTTCTGGATCCCGTGATGCAGCGCGACCATGGTGCGCGACGACTCGGGGTAGGCGGAGAGTGCACGCAACACCTGGTCGAGGCCATCCTCGATGCGCTTGGCAAGCTCGATCTCCCCTTCCCGGGTGAGCAGCTCCACCGTGCCCATCTCGCGCATGTACATACGGACCGGATCAGTGGTGCGGCCGAACTCGGCGTCCACAGCGGCCAGTGCCGCCGCGGCCTCTTCGGCCTCGTCCTCATCCGTGGAGACCGCGCCGTCGCTCAGGAGAAGCGTATCGGCATCGGGAGCGGTTTCATGGACAGGAATGCCCATGTCGTTGATCATGCCGATGATGTCCTCGATCTGCTCCGGCTCGACGATGTCGTCGGGCAGGTGATCGTTGACCTCGGCATAAGTGAGGTAACCCTGCTCCTTGCCACGGGCAATGAGCTCTCTAATCTGGGACTGCTGATCCTGGCTTGCCATAAGCTACCGATGCTGGGGTTGTTTTGGCGGGCCGCGTTTTACGCTGAACCGCGTATACTAGCACTTCTTCGCCAATTCACAACGCTGCGTTGCGACAGCGTTCTACTTCTTGAGTCGGGTCCATTCGGTCCACTCCTCGGCGGTGAGTTCGCCGGCTTGCAGGCGCTCGTTCAAATGCTGCAGGCGACGGTCGGACAACAACCGGCGAACCCGGTTCATCGCATCCGCGAATTCCGTCTCCAGGCCCGATTCCGGCACCAGGTGATCCCAGGTGGCGAGTTTCCAGAGGGCGCTCTCGTGCTCGGTGTCCCGGAACCGCTCAAGTATCGCTCCCGGGGTGATCTGGGGTTCATTGATGCTCAATTCAAGCAGTTGGACGAGCAGCGGCAGGCCCGGAAGGTCATCAAGGCCGCGGAGCGAGGCGACATCCTCGATCTGACGGGCCAGCGCCGGGCGCTGGAGCAGCAGGGCGACGGCAAGCCGGACCGGTGTCCGGCGCACGCCGCTGGCATCCGGGCCTGGGCGGTGAGCTCCGTGGTCGCGTCGCCCGCGCCCGAGTTGCTCCCGGCCATCCACAACGCCTTCCAGATAATCGGTCTCGAGGCGGGCGAGACCGGCCACGCGCTCCATGAGCATGTGCCGGTAGACATCCGGCGGCAGGCGCTGGAGCAGCGGCAGCGCGTTCTCCACGAATCTCGCCCGACCGTCCATGCTCTGCATGTCCGTCTGCTGCTGCAGCCGGTCGATCAGATAGTCGGACAGCGAGGCGGCGTTCTGCAGCCGCGCCTCGAATGCCTCGCTTCCGCTCTGTCGGACCAGGCTGTCCGGGTCCTCGCCATCGGGCAGGAAGAGAAATCGGATCTGACGACCCTGACGCATGGCGGGCAGTGCGTTCTCCAGCGCCCGCCATGCGGCACGCCGCCCGGCTTCGTCGCCATCAAAGCAGAAGATCACGTCGCCGGTGGTCTTCAGTAGCCGCTCAACCTGGCGTGTCGAGGTGGCGGTGCCCAGCGTCGCGACGGCGCGCGGCAAGTCGTGCTGGGCGAGTGCAACGACGTCCATGTAGCCCTCGACCACTAGGATATCGCTTGGGTGACGATCGGCCTGCAGCACCTCGTAGAGGCCGTAGAGCGCCTCGCCCTTGTGGAAAACCGGCGTTTCCGGGGAGTTGAGGTATTTGGGCTCGCCATCATCCAGCACCCGCCCGCCGAACCCGATGGTGCGGCCGCGATGATCGCGAATGGGAAACATGATGCGATCGCGGAAGCGGTCGTAGACGCGACCACCCTCCCGCTCAATGACCAGCCCCGCCTGTTTGAGCTGATCAGGATGACCGAACTCGCGGAGCAGGTTGTCCCATCCTGGCGGTGCGAGACCGATCCCGAAGCGTTGGGCAATCTCGCCACTCAGCCCGCGCCTCTGCAGGTAGTCGATGGCACGCTGGCGGTCCGGGTGCTGGCGCAGCCAGTGTTGATACTGACGGCTGGCCCGATCGAGCAGTTCATACAGCGGCTTCTGACTCGGCTGGGATGCCTCGCCCCGGCCCTGCTCGGGCATTTCCATGCCGGCCGTCTGCGCCAGCTGGGCCACCGCCTCACGGAATTCGAGGCGGTCGTACTCCATGAGAAAGCGAATGGCGCTGCCGTGGGCGCCACACCCGAAACAGTGGTAGAACTGCTTGTCCGCGCTGACGGTGAAAGAGGGCGTCTTCTCCCCGTGAAAGGGGCACAGCCCGAGGTAGTTGCTCCCGGAACGGCGCAACCGCACCCGCTCCCCGACGATATCGGCGATATCGATACGGGCGAGCAATTCGTCGATGAAGGTATCGGGGATGCGGCCGGCCATGTCCGCCACTCTACGGCAAACCGCCGAGGCAGAGGAGGTTGCCGGTCAGCCGAGGTGTTGCTTGACCCGGGCGCTGACGGTACTCATGTCGGCCCGGCCCTGGACCTCCGGCTTGAGCTTCGCCATGACCTTGCCCATGTCACGAATGGACTCCGCACCGGTCTCCTCGATGGCTGCCGAGATCATGGCGCTGATTTCCGATTCGTCGAGGGCCCGGGGCAGGAATTCCGCAATGATATCGATCTCGGCACGTTCGGCGGCGGCAAGTTCCTCGCGCCCCGCGGCCTCGTACTGCTCCACGGACTCCCGGCGCTGCTTGGCCATCTTGTCAAGAACAGCCAGCACATCGGAATCAGTGAGTGTCCGACGCTCATCCACCTCTTTCTGCTTGATGGCGGCACTCACCATCCGCAGCGTCGCCAGGCGCGGCTTGTCGCCCGCCCGCATCGCGTTCTTGACGGCGTCGGTCACTTGCGTCTTGAGGTCACTCACCGGCAGACGTCCGGCTCAATAGAGGCGCTGGGTGCGCTGGTTCTCCCGCTGCAGGCGCTTGGCATGGCGCTTGACCGCCGCTGCCTGCTTGCGCTTGCGCTCCTGGGTGGGCTTTTCGTAATGCTCGCGGCGGCGTACCTCGGAGAGGACTCCGGCCTTCTCGCAGGACCGCTTGAAGCGGCGCAGGGCCACTTCGAACGGCTCGTTCTCGCGAACCTTGACACTCGGCATAGAGCTCAAACCTTACCGTGTTGCTGTAAACGTCGTAGAATCGGCATAAGCCAATCGAGCCCGGTAGTCTAAGCCGGCCCGTCCTTAATTGCAAAAGCTTCCGGTAGCGCTGTTTCCATGATCGTTCTGGGTATCGAGACCTCCTGTGATGAGACCGGGATCGCCCTGTACTCGGGTGACCGCGGCCTGATCACCCATCGCCTGCATAGTCAGGTTGCCACCCATGCTGCCTACGGGGGTGTTGTACCCGAGCTGGCCTCCCGCGATCACGTGCGTCGCGTGCTGCCCCTGGTGCACGACTGCCTGGCTGAGGAGGGGCTGGCTGCCGCCGACATCGATGGCATTGCTTATGCCCGCGGGCCGGGCCTCGCCGGGGCACTGCTGGTCGGCGGCTCGGTCGCCGAGGGCCTGGGCTGGGCGCTTGATTGCCCGGTGCTGGGCGTCCACCACATGGAGGCTCATCTGCTTGCTCCGATGCTCGAACCGAATCCGCCAGCCTTTCCGTTCCTTGCGCTGCTGGTTTCCGGTGGCCATACGCTGCTGGTGGAAGTTGCCGATATCGGTCGTTATCGCGTGCTGGGGGAGTCACTGGATGACGCCGCCGGCGAGGCCTTCGACAAGACGGCCAAGCTCCTGGGGCTGCCATATCCCGGTGGTCCGCAGCTGGAGGCCCTGGCCCGGAATGGCGACCCGGATCGGTTCCGCTTTCCGCGTCCCATGACCGATCGACCGGGGCTGGACTTCAGTTTCAGCGGGCTGAAAACGGCCGTGGTCAATGCCGTGCGCGAAGCGGAAATGGACGACGGCACGCGTGCGGCGATTGCCCGGGCGTTCCAGGATGCCGTGGTGGACACGTTTGCCATCAAGGTGCGGCGGGCACTGGAGCAGACAGGGGTGCGGCATCTGGTGGTGGCCGGCGGCGTTGGAGCCAACCAGGCACTGCGCGAGCGGCTCCGCGAGGTGGCCGAGGATCGGGGGGCGGTACTGGCCTGCCCCCGGCTGGCGTTCTGCACGGATAACGGCGCAATGATTGCCTACGCAGGATATCGGCGGTTATCGGCCGGGGAGCGCGAGGGCGGCCCCGTGGACATTCGGCCGCGGTGGCCGATGGATGAACTGCGGGTGCCCGCGCCGGCCGGCTAGCGTCGGCCGATCCGCGGCTCCTCGCCGCGGACGATGCGCCGGATGTTGCTCCGGTGCCGCCAGGTGGTGAGGAGTGCCATGACGGCAGCCGCCGCGGCGAGCGACCGGGAGCCGGTGATGAACAGGGCATAGAGCGGAGCCAGGGCAAAACTGACCAGTGCCGCCAGCGAGGACATCCGCATCAGGGCCGCGACGGCCAGCCAGCTGAGCATGACAGCGACCCCCATCAGCCAGGACCAGGCCACCAGGACCCCAAGCCCGGTGGCGATTCCCTTGCCGCCGCGGAATCCGAAGAAAATCGGGTAGAGATGACCGAGGAAGGCGGCAAGCCCGACCAGGGCGAGCAGGCCGTTCGACAATCCCAGCGCATGGCCGGCCAGCACGGGAAGAACGCCCTTGAGGGCATCTCCGAGCAATGTCGCCGCCGCGGCGCTCCGCCCGCCCAGGCGCAGCAGGTTGGTGGCGCCAGGATTGCCGCTCCCGTCCTCGCGGGGGTCTCCCAGCCCCATCAGCCGCGCGACGATGATCCCGGTGGACAGTGACCCCGCCAGGTAGCCAATGAGAACCATGAGAATACCCGTCATGGCGGCATTCCACCCCTTGGCCGGCGTGCGGTCAAGCAGAGCTTGTGCTGCCTGCGGTGACATGAAATGCTCCATCGCCGATGGATACCGTATTCCTTGAGCGACTGTCGCTGCGCTCCGTTATTGGCGTTCATGACTGGGAGCGGGCCTTTGCCCAGCACCTGGAGCTCGATCTGGCGCTAAGCGTGGACACCCGTCCCGCGGCAGCCAGTGATGCGCTTGATGACGCCGTCGACTATGCCGCCCTGAGTGAGCAACTGGTCCAGCTGGCTGCAGGGGCTGACTGTCGGCTGATCGAGGCACTGGCCGCGCGCCTGGCCGAGGCGGTGCTCGCCAATCCCGCCATCCGGCAGGTCGAGCTGGCGTTACGCAAGCCGGGTGCTCTGCCTGGCGCCCGGAGTGTCGGTGTCAAACTGATCCGAAGCCAAACAGAGGTCCCATGAATCGCGCCTATCTCAGTATCGGCAGCAACATCGAACCTGAACGCCATGTGCGCGCCGCGGTGGCAGCGCTTCACCGCCACTATGGCCCGCTCTGGATCTCACCGGTCTACCAGACGCTCGCGGTGGGGTTTGTGGGCGATGATTTCTACAACCTCGTGGTCGGGCTCGACACCGATGCCTCGGCCGAACAGCTAGCGGCGGCCTGCCGCGAAATCGAGACCGTGCAGGGGCGGCTGCGCACGGATCAGCGCTTCAGCTCGCGGACGCTGGATATCGATCTACTGACCCTTGGCAACGCGATCCGCGAGGACGTGCCGATCCTGCCACGGGATGAAATTCTCAAATACGCTTTTGTCCTGAAGCCGTTGGCGGATATCGCGCCGGAGGAACGGCATCCCGTGGATGGCCGACGCTACGCGGATATCTGGGCACAGTTCGAAGGCGAGGGAGTGCTGCGGCCAGTTCCCATCGATTTTTCCGCCGAGACCGGCAGTTGACCATGGCCCGGCGCGACCCTCCACCGCCCCCGGAGCCGGATGCCGACGCGGCGGCCCATAGCGGCAGATTGCGTGAACGCATTGATGCGGCCATCGCGATGGCCGGCGGCGCGATGGACTTTGCCGATTACATGGCGCTGGCACTTTATGCCCCGGGGCTCGGTTACTACAGCGCCGGCCAGACCCGCTTCGGACCCGGCGGCGATTTCACGACCGCACCGCTGATGAGCGCCCTCTTTTCGCAGACGCTGGCGCAGGAGGTGCGCCGCATACTGGAAGCGGCGGATGGCGATACGGTGCTTGAGTTTGGTGCCGGCACGGGACGGATGGCGGCCGACCTGCTGCTGGAACTCCACCGGCTCGGCTCCATGCCCGCACGCTACCTGATTGTCGAGGTGAGTGCCGATCTGCGTGCGGAGCAGGCGCGCACCCTCGCGACGCTGCCGGCGTCCGTTCGCAGCCGCGTGGAGTGGCTCGAGCGGTTGCCGACGTCGCCCTTTCGTGGTGCGGTTCTAGCCAACGAGGTCCTCGATGCCCTGCCGGTTCAGCGGTTCCAGCGAACCGAGAACGCTATCCGGAACCTGGGGGTGGGAGTCGATGCGACCGGTGCGCTTTGCTGGCATCCGCGGCCGGCAGACGATGCGCTGAGCTCGGCGGTTGTCGACATCGAATCGGATCTGGGCGGGCGATTGCCGTCCGGCTACTGTTCGGAGTGGTGTCCGTCGCTGGGGCCATGGGTCGCGGCGCTGGCCGATATCATCGAGGCCGGGGCGGCATTGCTGGTCGATTACGGCTATCCGCGGCGCGAGTACTATCATCCGCAGCGGGCCACCGGGACGCTGCTCTGCCACTATCGGCATCGCGCCCATGATGATCCCTTCTTCTGGCCCGGTCTGCAGGACATTACCGCGTCCGTGGATTTTACGGCGGCAGCACGAGCCGGCGCCGCAGCAGGCCTTGATGTTCTTGGTTTTGCAACCCAGGGGAATTTCCTCGCCGGTGCCGGCCTGCCCTCGCTGATCGAGGCACGGGCTGCGAGCGATCCCAACCAGGCGGCTGCGCTGGCGCAGCAGGCCAAGCCGCTGCTTTTCCCTGACGAGATGGGCGAGCGATTCAAGGTGCTGGGTCTGGGGCGCGGCATTGAAACGCCGCTGCCGGGCTTCGCGTTCACCGACCATCGGGCACGGTTGTCAGCGAAAGAAGATTAATTTAGTACTAATTCGGGTCAGTCACGGAAAGCGACCAATGGGAGAGGAGAATGGAATCCCCTGGCTTTTATCGATACCGACCCGCAACCCCGCTTTACGCATACCGGCAATCCTGGTTTTCCCCCTATCTGTCGCCGCCGGTACGGGAATTACTCGATGCCGGGCCTTTCGCCGAGCGGGCCCTGCGATCACCGCGTCATGTCGATGCCTGTATCCTGTTCACCGATATTCGGGGTTTCACCGAGTTGTCGCGCAGTATGGATCCCGGCGTGCTGATCGATACCGTGGATCTTTGCGTCGGCCGTCAGGCACGTGCCGTGGAGCATTATGGCGGCTACGTGGACAACTTTACCGGTGATGGTCTGATGGCGGTTTTCGAGGGACGCTGGATGGAGGAGAACGCCTGTCTCTGTGCGCTGGAGATCGTGCAGCGGCCGAAACGCATGGGCATGACTCGCGCGGATGATCGGGTGCCGATCGGTGCCGGCCTGCATAGTGGCGACGTCGTGATGGGGAGTATCGGCTGTGAGAGTCGTCTCACCTACACGACGGTCGGAAACACGGTCAACGTGGCGGCGAGGCTCTCCGGGCAGGCCGCCGGATGTGATGTCGTCATCAGCGAGCCGGTCCGCGCCGCGCTGTCCAAAGCAGGTGCGCGACGTTTTCGTCGCCTGCAGGGGGCCAAGCCGGCCGGCGTCAATCCGGCGATGACACTCTATCGCGCCGAGCCGCGTTGAATGGATCTGATCCAGGCATTCTGGCTGGGGCTCATACAGGGACTGACGGAGTTCCTGCCCATCTCCAGTTCGGCGCACCTGATCCTGTTACCGCGTCTGCTGGGCTGGCCGGATCAGGGACTTGCCTTCGATGTTGCCGTTCATGTAGGGACCCTGCTGGCAGTTCTGCTGCATTTCCGACGCCAGGTGATACCGCTGGCGACCGATACGTTCCGGTCTGCGTGGCGCCGTGAGCGAGTGGGTGACAGCGGCCTGGGGTGGGCCATCGTGATCGGGACACTGCCGCTGGTGCTTGGTGCGCTGGTGTTGTCCGATGCCGCCGACGGTGTCCTGCGCCAGCCGCTGGTCATTGCCGCGGCGACCATCGGATTTGGTGTCCTGCTCTGGGGCTCGGCTC
>P_1C_Liq_3_UnCtyDRAFT_1000147_pt1 | contig 9906 bp, 7 predicted proteins | sample Pon1CUnioCityCA_5_FD_10231 | JGI IMG/M metagenome (IMG submission 10231)
CCGGCCGACCCAGACGCTCGCCATCGGCGGCGTAGGCCCGCTCGAGGCTGGCCGCCAGATCCTCGGCCTCGTCATCAATCCAGCCGGCCAGTTCCGGCTCGGCGTCGGCGCGCAGGCGCTCGGCCACCGCCCGCAAACCGCCATAGGCCCACTGATCGTCCCAGTAGTAATAGTCGTTGGGGCCCAGATGCTCGGCGCTGAAGCCCGCCGGCAGCAGCCCGGCCTCGGGCCGGTCGCTGTCGCTGGGCAGTCGCTTGCGCGCCACCCACTGAACGCCGCGGCGTATGACCCGCAGCCACTCGTCGCGATCCGCGCCCGGGGGCCATTCACCGGTCAGGGCATGGTGGCGGGCGATGATCCACAGGGCCTGGCCGTTGGAATCCCACTCGCCCTCCTGGCTGTGGAAATAGCCGGTGGCGCGGGTCTGGCGCGCCGGAAACCGGGCCAGCGCCCGACGGCCACGCTCGAGCAGCCCCGCGTTGAACAGCCCGTGAATAATGAATGCCGCATCCCGAAACCAGAACCGCTTGTAGGTGTAGGGCCCCGGGTAGATATCCTCGACGGAATGCATCAGCAGGGTGCGCAGCGCCGTGTCGTAGAGCGCCTGATAGTCGGCATCGGGGACATCCAGCTGCGCCGCCGGGGCCAGTGCCTCGGCCCATGACGCCGGGGCCACTGGATCGGCGGGTGCCGGCAGGGGCACCGACAGCGTCACGCTGCGCGACTCCCCCGGCGCCAGATCGAACTGCGCCGCTGCAGTGATCAGCCCGGTGTCGCAATCGAGACGCCCGGGGGCGGCCGGGGCATCAGGGCGGTCGGCGGCATCGCCGGCGAGGCGCTGGGCGACATCCCCGGACTCGTAATCCGACACGTCGATCCGCTCGGGGCGGGTATCAAAATCGACCGGCGCGGGCTGCACCACATGCTGTTCGTCATACACCCGCCACTGCCAGGCGGTGCCCGGCGACTCGCCCGGCGCCTGATCAAGCCGCTGGATAAAACTGATGCCCTCGGGATTGTAGGGGCGCAGCGCCAGCGCCAGGCGCCCACCCGCCGGCGCGGTGGCGGTATAGCGGCACTCCAGGCGATGGCCATCGCCGGCCGCCACCACCCGGGCGCGACTGACCAACTGTAATCCGCCGGTCCCGGCCGTCGTGGTCACGCTCAGGTCATCGTCATCGCGATCAAGCCGCTGGTCGACGGCGGGCAGACGCGAGGGCACCAGCCACTGGCCGTCCGCGCCCAGCACCCAGGCATCCACCGATCCACCATCGGTCAGCGGCGTGACCAGCCCACGAGGGTCAACGATGGGCAGGGCGGCGCAGTCCGGGCGACCCACCGCGGTCCAGTTGCGGTGGGTCAGGTTGACATGGGTAATGCTGAACGCCCGGGGCAGAAAGGCCGGGCTGTGCGGATCAAACTGCTGCTCGATCCAGTACGGCCAGATCCAGTCCAGGTTGTGCTGGATGACCCGGGTGTTGATCAGCCCCCGGGCGTGAAAGATCATGCCGGCGCGCAGCAGCTCGATGGGCTCGGCCACCTCCGAGGGCTGGCCAAAGCGACGCAGCCGCGCCATCACCGCCAGGGGGTCCATGAACCCCTGCGACCGGGCCGCCCGGCGCACCACCCAGCGCCACGGCAGCCACCTCATTAACGCCATCAATCGCATCTATCGGTGCCCTATCGGTCGAATTTCTGAAACAACTGTGTAAAAGTTCTGTCCGACTCGCCGAATAATCCCCAAGACTTTCATTCGAACGGAGATCGTTGATGAATCCGGATCTGGACCATCACTTCGAGCAGATCATCACGGGCCTGGGTGAAGACCCGAGCCGTGGCGGCCTGGAAAAAACGCCCTATCGCGCGGCCCGGGCCATGGAATACCTCACCCAGGGCTATCATCAATCGCTCGACGAACTGGTCAACGATGCGATGTTCGAATCCGACAATGACGAAATGGTCATTGTTCGTGACATCGAATTCTACTCGCTCTGCGAGCATCACGTCCTGCCCTTCTTTGGCCATGCCCAGGTGGGCTACATCCCCGACGGCCGGGTGATCGGGCTGTCCAAGATCGCCCGCATCGTCGACATGTATGCCCGCCGCCTGCAGATCCAGGAAAACCTCGCCCGCGAAGTGGCCGAGGCCATCCAGCAGGTCACCCAGGCCCAGGGCGTCGCCGTCCAGATGGATGCCCAGCACATGTGCATGATGATGCGCGGCGTGAGCAAGCAGAACGCCGAGATGAGCTCGTCGGTCATGCTCGGGACGTTCCGCGAGTCGGTCTCCGCGCGCAATGAATTCCTTCAGCTGATCCGTCGCCGGCCGGCATGAGTGGCGATATTCAGCGGCCCCTGTCGTGCATCCGGGTCAAGGACCTGCGTCTGCGCACATTCGTTGGCTTTAACGACGAGGAGCAGCGCAAACGCCAGGATGTGGTGGTGAACCTGCGCATCGATTATGACGCCCTCGCCGCCGCCCGCGGCGACGTGGTGGATGAGGCGCTCGACTACAAGACCATCACCAAGCAGATCATTGCCCATATCGAGGACAACCGCTTTCTGCTGCTCGAAAAGCTGGTCAATGACCTGGTGGAGCTGATCATGGCCCATGGGGCCGTGCAGTACGCCGAGGTCGAGGTCGACAAGCCCCACGCCCTGCGCTTTGCCGATTCAGTCTCGCTGACCATGACCGCCCGGCGGGACTGACTCCGCCGGCGGCCTGCCATGACCGTCAGCGCCTGGCTGTCACTGCTGGCCATCTGCGTGCTCGGGGCCATGTCCCCGGGCCCCAGTCTGGCGCTGGTGGTGCGCAACACGGTCAACCGGGGACGCGGTGCCGGGCTGATCACCGCGCTCAGCCATGGCCTGGGCGTGGGGGTGTATGCGGCGGCGACGGCACTGGGTCTGGCAGCGGTGATCGCCACCCATCAGACCTTGCACAGTGCTGTCACTTTGGCGGGAGCGGGTTATCTGCTGTGGCTGGGCGCCAGCGCCATGCGCGCGGGCCATCCCGCCACCCGGCCCGACGCCGACCCGACCCCGCCCGATCCNGTNCCCGGCGATCGATCCGCGGCCGCCCGCGACGGCCTGGCCATGGCGCTGCTCAACCCCAAGATCGCNGTGTTCTTTGTGGCCCTGTTCAGTCAGTTCGTCACACCCGGCGCCGGGGCCGCGACCATCGTTCTGCTGGCTGGCACTGCCACCGTGGTGGATGCCGGCTGGTATGCGCTGGTGGCCACCGGGCTGTCGGCCAGCGGCGGCGCGGCCTGGCTGCGGCGGCGACAGGTCTGGATCGAGCGGCTGACCGGGGCGGTGCTGGTGTTTCTGGCGCTCAGCACCGCCGCCACCGTCCTCGGTTGACCGGTCAGTGCGAGAGCAGCACCGGCAGGGTCATTTCGCCCAGAATCCGGCGGGTCGTGCCGCCCATGACCATTTCCCGAAACCGCGAACGCCCGTAGGCCCCCATCACCAGCAGATCGGCATCGGCGTCGGCGGCCGCTGACAGCAGCGCATCGGCCACCGGGATGTCGACACTGCCCTGATGGGTCGCGGTGACCCGCACACCATGGCGGGCCAGATAGGCAGCGACATCGGCACCGGGCAGATCCCCGCCCGGCCCGCGCAGGCCCGCCGCGTCGGTACCAATCACCGCCACCTGCACCTCGTCGGCGCGACACAGCAGAGGCAGGGCGTCACTGACCGCCCGGGCCGATTCGCGGCCACCATCCCAGCCGATGATCACCCGGCGCCCCACCGGGCGCCGCTGCCAGGCATAGGGCAGCGCCAGCACCGGACGGCCGGCCATCACCGCGGCCTGACCGGGCAGATCGGACGGCACCAGGTCGGCGGGCCGGTCGGGGTCGACCTGGCCGAGCACCAGCAGATCGGCATAGCGCGCCTGCTGGGCGACGACGTCCACGGTGCTGCGATCGACGCGCAGATCCTCCACCGAGCGCCATTCGGTGTCCACCGCATGGTGCGTCACCTCGGATTCAAAAATCGCCGCCAATCCCGCGTTGCGCGTCTGCCAGGCCTCGCGGTAGCGATCGAGGGCCTCGGGGGGCAGGTATTCGGCGTGGGCGGCCAGCGGTTCGGCCACCGCCAGCCCGATCAGATGGGCCTCATGGGCGCTCGCGAGCTCCGCGGCGGCGGCGACGTGGTCGGCCTCGTGACCATCCTTGTGCAGATAAAGCAGGACGGAGCGAATCATAACCCCCTCTCCCTTGTCGTTTTGTTGTCACGGACAGGCTAAGTCGGCGGGCACGCCTGATACAATCACAACTTTTACGCCAAGCAACTGTCGGTCAGTCATGAAAGTTTTTATCCGTCTGCTTATTGCCCTGCTGCTGCTGGGTGGGATCTTCGGTGGCATCTTTGGCTACAAATACTTCGTGCAGATGCAGGCCGGCGGCCCAGGCGGCCCGCGCCCGGCCAACATCACGGCCACCACCGTCGCCACCGAGCAGTGGCAGGGCGAGCGCAGCAGCGTCGGCAGCCTGACCGCGGTGGACCGGGTCGCGGTGAGTACCGAGGTGGCGGGCACCATCGAGTCGCTCAACTTCGAGTCGGGCGAGCGCGTCGACACCGACGACGTACTGGTTGCCCTGGACACCGATGTCGACGAGGCCGAGCTGCAGGGCCTTCGGGCCGAGGCGGAACTGGCGCGCATCGAGTTCAACCGTGCCCAGGATCTGCTGCCCCAGCGGGCCATTTCGCAGTCCGAGTTTGACGAGGCGCGGGCGCGGCTCGACAGCGCGACCGCCGCGGTCAACACCCAGCAGGCACGGCTGGCGCAGAAGACCATCCGCGCGCCCTTCCCGGGCATTCTCGGCCTGCGCACCGTGAGCGTGGGTCAGTACCTGGCACCCGGCAGCGACATTGTCGAGATCCAGCGGCTGGACCCGATCTATGCCGACTTCACCCTGCCCGAGCGGTTTCTCACGGACCTTGAGCCGGGCCAGTCCATAAAGGTGAACACCAGCGCCTTCGAGGACACCTTCAGCGGCACCATCACCGCCATCGACAGCGCCATTCGCGAAAACACCCGCGCGGTGTCGGTGCGCGCCACGCTGGACAACCCAGACGGCCGGCTGCGACCCGGCATGTTCGCCGAGGTGACCGTCCTCGAGCCCATGCAGCGATCGCTGCTCACCATTCCGCGCACGGCGGTCAGCTTTAACACCTACGGCGACTTTGTCCTGCGCATCAACAGCACCGACAACGGCCCAGTGGCCGAGCGCGTGCAGATCGAGACCGGCGAGGTCCGCGACGGGCGGGTCGAAGTGACCAGTGGCCTCGACAAGGGCGATCGCGTGGTGGCTGCCGGGCTGGTCAAGGTCCGCCCCGGCCAGCCGGTGACCATTGACAAGACCAACACGCTGAATCCGGACGAGGTGACCGGTCGATGAAATTCACCGACATCTTCATCCATCGCCCGGTGCTGGCGACGGTGATCAGCCTGCTGATCCTGTTGGCCGGCGTGCGCTCGCTGGACCTGCTCGAGGTGCGGCAGTACCCATCCACCGAGAACACCGTGGTCACCGTCACCACCGCCTTCCCAGGCGCCGACAGCGAGCTGGTGCAGGGCTTTATCACCCAGCCCCTGCAGCAGGCCATCGCCGAGGCCGGCGGCATCGACTACATCACCTCGGAAAGCCGCCAGGGCCAGTCCACCATCGAAGTGAACATGGCGCTCAACTACGACGCCAACGCGGCGGTTTCGGAGATCCAGGCCAAGGTGGCCAGTCAGCGCAATGTGCTGCCCGCCGATGCCCAGGATCCGGTGATCGAGTCGAGCACCGGCGATCAGACCGCGCTGATGTACCTGGCCATCTACAGCGAATCGGTCAAGATCCCCGAAATCACCGATTTCGTGAATCGCGTCATCCAGCCCCAGGTCCAGGCGCTGGAAGGGGTGGCCAAGGCGCGGGTGTTCGGGCGCTCGCCGGCCATGCGCATCTGGCTCGATCCCCAGCGCATGGCGGCGCTCAACGTCACCGCCAGCGAAGTGCGCGACGTGCTGCGCGCCAACAACTACCAGGCCGGCATCGGTAACACCAAGGGGCCGTACACCCGGATCAACCTGTCGGTGACCACCGACGTCAGTGACCCGGACGCCTTCCAGCGACTGGTGATCCGCGAGGAAAACGGCACCGTGGTGCGCCTTGATGATGTGGCGGCCACCAACTTTGGCTCCGAGACCTATGCCTCGGCGGCCTGGTACAAGGGCCAGCCCTCGGTGTTCATCGCCGTCGAACAGGCGCCCGGTGCCAACCCGCTGGATGTGGCCGGCGCCGTCCGGCAGACAATGCCCAGCCTGCGCAGCCAGCTCCCGCAGGACATGCAGCTGGCGCTGCCGTATGACGCCAGCAAGTTCATCGAGGACTCCATCAACGAGGTGTTCAAGACCATCGCCGAGGCGGTGCTGATCGTGCTGGTGGTGATCTTTCTGACCATCGGCTCGATCCGTGCCGCCATCGTGCCATCGCTGGCGGTGCCACTGTCCCTGGTGGGCGCGGCCACCATCATGATCGCGCTGGGCTATTCGCTGAACCTGCTCACGCTGCTATCGATGGTGCTCGCCATCGGTCTGGTGGTGGATGACGCGATCATCGTCGTCGAGAACATCCATCGTCATATCGAAGAAGGCTATTCCAATGTTGATGCGGCGATCATGGGGGCCCGCGAACTGGCCGTGCCCATCATCGCCATGACCACCACCCTGCTGGCGGTCTACGCGCCCATCGGCTTCATGGGCGGGCTGATCGGGACGCTGTTCACCGAGTTCGCCTTCACCCTGGCGGGTGCGGTGCTTATCTCGGGCATCATCGCGCTGACCTTCTCGCCCATGGTCTCGGCGGCCGTGCTCAAGCCCGGCGGCCAGGCGGGGCGGTTCGAGAACTTTGTCGAGCGGATGTTCAACGGTCTGGCCGCCGCCTATCAGCGCAGCCTGCACAGCCTGCTCGACACCAAGAGCGTGCTGATTGTGTTTGGCGTGATCGTGCTGGGCTCGAACTACTTCATGTTCACCACCAGTCAGAGCGAGCTGGCGCCCACCGAGGATCAGAGCATTCTGTTCTTCCAGGGCACGGCGCCGCGTACCGCCACCTTCGACTATCTGGCGGAATTCGCCGAGCGCTACCAGACCGCGGCGGAGACTATCCCCGAGTACAGCGAGACGTTCATGATCCTGGGCGGCCTGTCGCCGGATACCGTGTTCGGCGGCGTCAAGATGGTGCCCGTCAGCGAACGCGAGCGCAGCCAGACCGAGGTCCAGCAGGAAGTGACCGCCAAGTTCACGCCCAACCCGGGACTCGACACGGCGGTGTTCCCACGGCCCAGCCTGCCCGGCTCGGGCGGTGGGTTGCCGGTGCAGTTTGTCCTGACCACCTCGGCCGGCTACGAAGCCCTGGATAATGTCGCCACCGATTTCATCGGTCAGGCCATGGGCAGTGGCAACTTCCTGTTCCTGCGCAAGTCGGTGGAGTTCGACCGGCCGCTGACCACGGTCAAGGTCAACCGCGACAAGGCCGCCGACATGGGCATCAGCATGGAGCAGCTGGGTAGCAGCCTGTCCGGGATGCTGGGCGGCGGTTACGTCAACCGCTTCAACCTGGATGGGCGCAGCTACAAGGTCATCCCCCAGGTGGATCGTCCGTTCCGGGCCAACGCGGCCATGCTCGAGGAGTACTACATCGAGACACCGCAGGGCGAGTCCGTGCCGCTGTCGAGCCTCGTCACCCTCGAGGACTCGGTGGTACCAAGCTCGCGCAACCAGTTCCAGCAGCTCAACTCGGTGACCCTCGAAGGCATCCCGGCGCCCGGCGTGCCACTGGGTGATGCGCTCAACTATCTCGCGACCACCGCCGATCAGGTCCTGCCGGCCAGTTATAACGTTGATTACACCGGCCAGTCGCGACAGTTTGCCGACCAGGGGGGCGCGCTGGTGCTGACGTTCTTCCTGTCGATGCTGGTGATCTATCTGGTGCTGGCGGCGCAGTTCGAGAGCTGGCGCGATCCGGCGATCATCCTGGTTTCGGTGCCGCTCAGTATCGCCGGGGCGCTGGCGTTCATCACGCTGGGCTTTGCCACGGTCAACATCTATACCCAGGTGGGGCTGATTACGTTGATCGGCGTGGTCGCCAAGAACGGCATCCTGATCGTGGAGTTTGCCAACAACCTGCAGATCAAGCAGGGACTGGGCAAGCGCGCGGCGGTCGAACAGGCGGCGACCATCCGCCTGCGGCCGATCATCATGACCTCGCTGGCGCTGATCATGGCCATGGTGCCGCTGCTCATCGCCACTGGCGCGGGCGCAGTCAGCCGGTTCCAGATCGGGCTCACCATCGCCACGGGGCTTGGCATCGGCACGATCTTTACGCTGTTCGTGCTGCCGGCGTTTTATGTGGTGCTGGGACAGGACCATAACGCCCACAAGTCGGAGGCCGCCGCGGCCTGATGGCGGCGGTAACCGCCCGGGGCCTGACCCGGACCTATGGCACGACGACGGTGGTCGATGGCATCGATCTGGATATCGAGGCCGGTGAGTGCTTTGCCCTGCTGGGGCCCAACGGCGCCGGCAAGACCACCACCCTGCGCATGCTGCTGGGGCTCACACCCCCCAGCAGCGGCGAGGTGACGGTGCTCGGCGAGCCGATCCCGGAGCGCGCTCGGGCCATGCGCGAGCGGGCCGGGATCGTGCCTCAGTTCGACAACCTGGACCCCGACTTCAGCGTGCGCGAAAACCTGATCACCTACGGCGCCTACTACGGCGCCCGGCGCAAGGCGGTGGAGGCGCGAATGGACTCGCTGCTGGCGTTTGCCGAGCTGACCGAGCGGGCCGATGATCCCATCCAGGGCCTATCCGGCGGCATGAAACGCCGCCTGACGCTGGCCCGGGCACTGGTCAACGATCCCGAGCTGCTGGCGCTGGACGAGCCCAGCACCGGCCTCGACCCCCAGGCCCGTCAGCATATCTGGGAGCGCATGCACACCCTGCGTCGCCAGGGCCGGACCCTGTTGCTGACCACTCACTACATGGAAGAGGCGGAACGGCTCTGCGACCGCGCCGCGATCATCGATCACGGTCGCATTGTCGCCTGCGACAGCCCGTCGGCGCTGATTGCCGCGCACATCGAGCCGCATGTGGTGGAGCTGCGCGGCGATCAGGCCATGCAGTGGATGGGGCGGATGAACGCCGCCGGCGATATCGACGCCGAGGTGCGTGGCCATGCCGGCGCCGGCAGCGGTCTTGAGCCTCTGACCGCGGCGGGGTTTCGGGTGGAGCCGGTGGGTGAGACGGTGCTGATCTATGGCGATGATCGCGATGCCCTGATCCAGCGCATCGAGGCGCTGATCGGGCCAGGCTATTTGTACCGGCCGGCAAGCCTTGAGGATGTCTTTCTGCGCCTGACCGGACGGGAGCTGCGCGACTGATGAGCGCGAGTGTAAGTGATCACCTGAAGACCGGCCCGCAGCTCAGCCTGCGGTTCATCGCCGTGTGGCTGCGCAACCTGCGGGTCTGGCGCAAGCTCATGCTGCCGTCGTTGCTGGGCAACTTCGGCGAGCCGGTGCTGTATCTGCTGGCGCTCGGCTATGGGCTGGGCCAGTTCGTCGGCGAGGTCGAGTCCATGCCCTACATGGTGTTTCTGGCGAGCGGCATTGTCTGCTCGGCGGCCATGACCGGTGCCACCTTCGAGGCCCTGTACTCCGCCTACACGCGGCTCACCCAGCAGCAGACCTGGGCGGCCATGCTCGCCGCGCCCATGAATGTCGATGATGTGGTGCTGGGCGAGATTGCCTGGGCCGCTACCAAGGCGTTGATCAATGCCAGCGCCATTGTGCTGGTCGCGGCCGTGCTGGGCCTGGTCGCCGGCCCCGAGGCGCTGCTGGTGCTGCCGGTGAT
>P_1C_Liq_3_UnCtyDRAFT_1000148_pt1 | contig 9891 bp, 8 predicted proteins | sample Pon1CUnioCityCA_5_FD_10231 | JGI IMG/M metagenome (IMG submission 10231)
GACGTTACGGTGCCGTAGCGGCAAAGGATTCGCTAATTGATGCCGCTCGCAATCGCGATTGAGCTGCTTGCGATCGTAATCACCCCAGCTGGCCCAGTGCGTGGGCGATATCGGCACATCCGAGCGCAACCAGTCCGAAAGCGCATAGGCTGCGGTGGGGAAGTGATCGGCACCGTTAACATCAGCTTGCCTGATGCCCGTGAGCGCCGTACAAAAGGGCGTCAGCACGGGGTTGAGAACTGGCTTCACAAAGCACTGGAACTGCCCGGCCACCTGATCGTCAGCGTCCAGCAGCACCGCGCCGATCTCGATAATCTCCATCTCGGCAGCGGGCAGGCGGCCGTGGCTGTCGCAGGTGGCTTCGAAGTCGATGATGAGCAGGGCATTCGGAGTCATCGGTTGGATATCCTCACGGCTCTATGAAGCGGGCTCGAGGTCCGAGCCTATGACGATAATTATCGGGTGAAAACGCTTAGATCCAGTCATACGCGCCAGCAGGGCTGAACTTTCCGATCCGGGTTGGCGAGACGCCCTCATCGACTGGCTGACTTATGCGGTTTTGTGGTAACACCGTGACTATGCGGCCATGGTTGGCAGGGAGTCAGACCCGGGAAAGGGAGTTCACGATGTCCGAAGCTTATCCAGAGTCTTTCGAGCGCCGGGCAAAGCTTCTCAAGATTCTGCGTTCACCGGGGACATCCTGGGAGTATTGTCATACGGTGGACAGTCTTCAAAAGAGCTTTGAGGATGACTATCCCGACGATGCAGGACGCAGGAAGTTACAGCGGGATCTTCAAAAACTCAGAGAGAACGGGCAAGTAGAGGCCAATCAGACCGCTGAAAGCCGTTGGTTTTACAGGCGCGCGGTTGACGACCTGAATGAAGATCGGCGAGTCCGAAGATACGCCATCGACACCGTCGGTGATCTCCTCAAGGACGCGATTCAATCGGGCACGCTCACAGAGACGTGGCAACGCATCCTCGTTGATGATGATCTGGGTCTGTTGGATCGAGACCGCTTAGTCATCATTCCAGATCACTTCCAACTCCAGCAGGCCCAGCTTTCGGCGTCCATCCTTCTCGATGTAGTCCGGGCGCTGGTAGAACGCCAACAGATCAGCGTCTCGTATCGGAAGCGAAACGGGATGGCGGGTCACGGAAAGCTCCATCCTCATGGAATCATTCACCGGGGGCCCATTCCTTACCTCCTTGCCGTTAAAGAAGGCGAACCGGACGTGATCAAGCACTTTCCGGTTCATCGGATGAGCAGCGTAAGTGTTCTGCCTGATGAGTCGGCGGAGGTGCGCGATGATTTTGATCTGCAGGCGTATGTGAAAGGGGGGCATGGCGATTTCGGGCAGGGTGAGTGGTTGGATCTCGAGTTACTCGTTAAGGGGTATGTCGCTGAGATTCTCGAGGTCTGTCCGCTATCGGCCGATCAGCGTTTCGAAGTCGAGCCGGAGGGCGCCCGGTTCGAGGTGCGTGTGACGGCGAGTGTGCCCTCGACGGGTACGCTGTTCCGCTGGCTGTTAGCCGGTGGTGCAAACATTGAAGTGGTGGCGCCTGAAGGCCTTCGGCGCAAAGTGGCCGCTCAGTTGAGCTCCGCGCGGGAGCCTTATGAGAATGGCGCTGGTCATGCGTGTCAATGATCGCCCAGTGTTAAGGGGGTGACAGTTCGTGTCGCGGGGGCCTGTTCTACTTGGCGGTCGAATAATCAGGGAAGGGCCCATGAACACGTATCTCACTAAATCCCGTTTCACGCTCGGTCTGACCTGCCCACAAAAGCTTGTATATCAAGCCCGCAATAGAGCGGGTGAGGGGCATTATGTCGATCAGCGTGATGGGAATACGATGTTGCAGGGGCTCGCCGAGGGCGGACATCAGATCGGCGCCCTGGCCCAAAGTCTTTTCAAGCAGGCCGATGGTGACGCTGCCAGGGAGATTTCAGCTCGCAATCAGCAGACTCAGATAGCTCAGACCACTGAAGCGCTTGTAGCGGATGACGTGACTTTGTTTGAGCCTACCATTGCGTACGGTCAATTTCTGGTGCGAGTCGACGTACTGCGTAAAAAGGGCAGTCATATCGAGCTCATTGAGGTGAAGTCAAAATCATTTGACTCACGGTCTGACAGGCCAGACAAGAATCCCTTCCGTCTTACTGCGCGTGGTGAGGTCAACGGGAAGTTTCTGAGCTATGTCCGGGATCTGGCCTTTCAGTACTGGGTGGTGAGCCAGGCTTACCCCGCCTGGGATATCCACTGCTACTTGATGATGCCGGACAAGGCAGTGAAAGCCCGTGAGGAGGGTCTTCATCAGCGCCTCCCGGTCCAGTTCGATGAAGTGATCGATGCAGACGGACAGGTTCGGGCGCATGTTGATGCCGTCGATGACCTGCAGAATGAGTATCTGGGCGAGTCTTTCCTTCGATGCATTCCAATGGACACGCAGGTCCAGCGCGTACTGAATTCGGAGGTCGAAATTCCCGGCACTGTGGATGACTTTGCTGGCGTGGCGCAGCAACTGGCAGACCGGTGGACCGACCCCGCGTCACTCACGCCCGCACCGGTCGGCGCGCACTGTAAAGACTGCGAATTCTATACGCCGGATCCGACCGCGCAGGCGAAGAGCGGCTTTCATGAATGCTGGGCTCAACGACTGGGCGTCGCTCAGGGTTATCAGCGTGAGGATACCGTGTTTGGGCTCTACAGCCCGGTTGGTCGTGGTCCGAAGAGTACGCGGGGCCTTCTGGATGCGGGGATTTCGTGGCTGAACGAAATCGACTCAGATACGCTGGGGCTTCCACCAAGCCCGAACGGGCAGCTGACAACAGCCGACCGCCAGCGTATGCAACTCACCGGGGAATGGCCAGGTGGTGGTGATCACTACTTTGATCAACAGGGATTTGCCCACGCGCTGGCCGGGGCGACCGAAAAATTCGGCTGGCCTTTGTACTTCCTTGATTTCGAAGCAGCACGCAGCGCTCTGCCGTTTCGCGCGGGCATGCGGCCCAACAGCATTCAGATCTTTCAGTATTCGTTGCACGCCATGGAAGCGGACGGGAGCGTGCGTCACGCGGGCGAGTTTCTCGATCTCTCACCTCAGGGCGATGTGAATACACGGATGCTTCGCAGCCTCAAAAGAGCACTGGGCGCTCGAGGGACCGTGCTGCACTGGACACCCTATGAGATCTCGGCGTTGCGGGCGGCGCGTGAGCAGCTGTTAGAGGATCATCGGCCACCGGATGACCGGGACGAGTTGGTTGCATTTATCGAGACCCTCACCGAAGCTCGCCATCGAGAGGGTGGTGATGGCCTCGGTATGGTGGACCAAGCGAAGTGGGCGGAATGGTTTTACTTCCATCCTCAAACGCATGGAAAGTTCAGCATCAAACCACTCCTGCCAGCGGTAATGGGTGCGTCTGATCACCTTCGCGAATTATACGCTCGGCCAGTTTACGGGTCCGATGCTTTGCCGAGTCCAAACTTCTCTTGCAAAGCCTGGTGGGTGGAAGAGCACGGCTGTGCCAATCAGCCTTGTGACCCTTATAAACTCCTCGAGAACGTGTTCCCCGACGGGCTACTGGAGAACAGCGCCGACGCGAAATATTACCAACGGTTCGCGGCCATCAATGAGGGTGGCGGTGCGATGATGGCGTATATACGCTCGCAATCCGGGGTGATTGAGCCCGCCGTGCGGCGCGGTATCGAGCAAAGTCTGCGGCAGTACTGCGAACTCGATACACTCGCAATGGTTATGATCATGCAAGCCTGGCGGGCGGAGGCCGGTGTTTAACCCGAACACGATCCGTTGTTTCTGCTAGAGGAGATCCTCTAGCAGTTCTTCTAATAAATCATCATCCGGATCGTAGTCGCTTTCACTTTTCCGAATTTCATTGGCGATTATATAGAAATTGTCCTCTGTCGAAACGTCAAACCGGGCAAAGTGCTCCCGAATATTGAGCGCAACGCCTGATCGCGGCTCCTCGTTCTTCCGGCACTTCATTTCGTCAATGCACCATTGCCCATAGCGCTTCGAATCTGTACGACTACGTTTTGGCCTAAGGTCCATTCATAGTATTGGGAGGCGCCTGAAGCGGCGCTACCCCCATGATGAGCGAGGCAGTTCTCATATCGCTCGCTAAGTTTTGTCAGCTCTCTCTTGTTTCGAATGTATCGGACATGTTCGGAGTCCGGTATAACCGGCGCGTCAAAACTGAGAACGTCCAGTATCTGCTCCGCTATCCAGCTAGGCTTGACCGGGCCAAAACGCGCCTTGAAGCCTATCGTCTTAAGAGCTGCCTGCTTGTCTGAATCAGTGCTCCTGTCCCCGACGAGCTTTATGAGCTCAGCCAGGCGGTTCACTTGGCTTTCCTGGCTCACCGATTTCGCGATGTTAATGTATTTCAGTTCCTTGGGCAGCTCGTACAGCCATCTGATCACATTGGCTGTTATGCTTTTTACCTTTTTCAGCTGGGAGCGCACCGACTCCGAGGAAACTGAGAGTTCGTAAAGTTTCTGATAGACGTCCGCATCCATCGCAGATTCTGGCGTCTTGTAGAGCAATAACGTGAAAAGAGAGTCCGCTTGATCATATTCCTCTTTCAAGAGCTCTTTTGATGAGCGGAACAAAAGTGTTTGCATCAAATCTGGGGAGTCAGCCTCTAACGATTCGATACCGTCATCCAGGCTGCGTTTTGCAATGACAGCATTCCACAGCTTCCGTTCCTTGGAATCGGTTATGCTGTAGATTATCTGGAGATGCTTCGGGAATACGGCCAGGATTTCGTTGTATAGACCGCCCGCGATTTTCTGTGTGAGTCGTTCGTAAAATTCGCTGGACTGCGTAAATTGCAGAAGCTGAAAAGCTTGTTTCTTTTCGAGAGTCGAGTCGTTGTCGGATACTTCATTAACGATCTGTTGTGCGTTCGAAGTCACCATTTTCGACATAGATATCCTTAGCTATTGAATGAGCATATCGTGTGCTGGCTAGGAGGGCAGGCATTAGCGTTGACTACCTCGTCATGCCTGTACCCCTCTAGTCCTCATCGGACATGCGTTCGAGTTCCATGTGCTGTCTTATCTCCACAAGTTGTTCTTCTGTGTAGGAGACATCTCGATGTTGAAGTGCGCGGTGGAGCCGTTCCACCTCGAGATTAAACCAGCTGTATTCGTGGTTCAGAATGACTTCGGAGCTTTGAGCTCCACCAGACGCGTCAGACGATTCAGGCGTAGCTGGATCAACTCGAGGTGGTCGCTGCTTTGGATGAAATCTTGGGTGGTCGGCATAGGGCTGCGTCTTATTTGCCTAAACAACGACGTCACACTACCGGAGCAGCGCGACATCAAGTGTCGTGGGACGCGCGCACTATCACCCTCATCGTTCGGCTACGAATGTTTGTCGTGCCGATGTTCATCCTGATGCCGTAATGAGACGTTTTCGGTTTGTCTACGCGCATCCAAGGGAGGTGTTTGGCAGTGACAATCTGGAACGCGCCCGGTCGCAGATCGTCGTTCGGGAGAAGAAATTAATCGAACGATTGGCACCGGCGTGTAATGCCGTTCATATCCCCGGTGGACGAACGCCCGCTACCGTCAGCCTGGCCACCGTTCAGACCTATCTCGAAGAGGCGGTGGAGAGTATCTGAGCAGGTGATCCTGGCGCGTTGAACATCGATGTAGTCCTCGATGGCCCCTCGATGCGGTCCAGCTGGCCTAATGCTCGCATCAGAGCGACACGCACTGTCGTGGGGTCATGTTGCAATAGCGGAGCGACGTTACCCGCCAACGTCAGCCGTCCCGTTGTCCTAACAAAATCCACAAGGAGAGCGTATGCCCGATTACCGGAAATGCTGGCGTCAGGATTTGAGCGATTTGGGCCCCAGGAAGCTGCGGCTCGCGAGGCTGGCGATCAACTTCTATCGGGCGTCGGTGGACGACAAGGCCCGCCTGTCGATGAGTCGAGCACCCAAAGCGCTGCAGCGCCTCATCGGACCGCTGGTTGACCCGCAATTCAAGGCTCATATGGAGGGGGAGTTCGAGGATAATTACGAAGATGAGCTGACGATGCTCATGGGCAATTCCGAGGACGCGGATCGGGAACAGTGGGTACGATTTTTGTCCACGATGCCCACCGAGCTCGTTGATCGGATTCGCGAGCTTGATCGGCAGGATCCGCTCACTGAGGTGACGGGACTTTTGTGCACCCTGCTTGAGCTCGATGTTGTAGAGCGGCGGTTGCTGCTGTTCATGGACCTGCTTTCCGTATCCGGCGCACTGCGCGGGCTCTGCCGCGATGGGGCCAACGAAAACACGCAGATCAATGTTGAGCGACTTGCCGTGATGCTCGAGCTCCCGGCTGAACAAATCAGCAGCGCGCTCCGTCCGGATGGCAAGTTGCGCCGTCTGGCTCTGCTGAAACCCTCGGATTTCTCGGATCTGGAAGATTTCCTGAAACCGGGTGAGGTACTGAAGCAAGCCAACGCCAACCAACCTCGCACTCAGTCGGAGCTGCTGGCGGTCTTTCTGGAGCCACTCGGCCCGCCGCAGACGAAACCGGAGTCATTTCCTCACATCCAGCGTCAGGCAGAGCTGCTGGAGCAAGTTCTGAGTACTGCTGCCAGAGCTGGCGAGTCGGGTGTTAATGCGCTTTTCTATGGTGCACCGGGTACTGGCAAAACCGAGCTTGCGAAGGCGATCGCTTCAGCCATTGGCGGGGTTGCGTATAGCGTCCGGACTACCAACGCCGATGGAGAGCCGCTGGGCCGAGAGGGGCGGCTCGGTGGTTATCAGATGGCGCAAATGCTCCTTCAGGGTGCGGTATCACCGCTACTCATTTTTGACGAGATGGAGGACCTTCAGCGCACGGACGAGCTGATGTTGTCTGGATTGACCGGCTATGCACCCAGCCGGGACAAGGGCTGGCTGAATCGTGTTCTTGAGTCCAACCGGGTCCCGACCATCTGGATCACCAACCACTTGCAGTCGCTCGATCCGGCGGCACGTCGCCGGTTCCTGCTGCCGGTCGAGTTCCGGACACCGCCGCGCCACGTCCGCCGCGAGATCGCGGCGCGAATGCTCGCTGGCACCGGGGTGTCGGATGGCCTGCTTGATGAAATCGCAAACGATGCAACAACGACGCCAGCGGCAATGGACAATGTCCGCCGCGTTGTCGGGTTGAATCCCACAGACGATACCGACTGGCTCGCACGGCATATCCTCGCCGATCTGCGCAAAGCCATGCATGGCTCTAGCGTACCCCGGGTTCGACGGGCCAACACGACGATTGACTTAGCCCTTCTCAATGTCGACGGGGCTACATCACCGCATGCTGTTATCGAGGGGATCGCAAAGAGTGGGCAGGGCCGGCTCTGCCTGTATGGCAGGCCAGGGACGGGTAAAACCCAATTCGCTGAAATACTCGCGGATGCGCTCGGCCGCGAACTCATTGTGGCCCCTGCCTCTGAAGTCCTGAGCCCGTATGTCGGAGAAACGGAGCAAAACCTGGCCGATCTTTTTGAGCAAACCGATCCGGACCATAGCGTTATCCTGCTGGACGAAGTGGATAGCTTTCTCGCTGACCGAAGCAACGCTCAGCGCAACTGGGAACGCACGCAGGTCAATGAGCTTCTCCAGCAGATGGAGCGCTTTCCCGGTGTGTTTGTGGCGGCCACTAACCTGATGGACGGCCTGGACCCTGCGGCGCTACGCCGATTCGATCTGAAGCTGATGTTCAATCCCTTAACCGCGCAACAGCGTCGCCGGGTTTACGCGCAGGAAGCACTGGGGGATGCGGACGCGCCGGTGCCGGAGACCGCTGGGCGGCTCTTGGATAACCTGGAGGGCCTGACCCTCGGGGATATTGCTAACGTTCGTCGTCAACAGCGGGTGCTGGGTGACCAGCTCCTGCCCGAACAATTCTTACACCGACTCCGGGCGGAGTGGGAGCTGAAAGCAAAAGCCGACTGACCGTGGACTCGCGACCGATATTGGTGCGCGACACCGAGTGTCGTGGCGATGGGGCATAGTGTCCGCCGTTGCAACGTGATTGCGCCCTATCACTTCCAGCAATTTCTTTTCCATCAACATCGTCAGCCATGTTGCGCCGCACGCAAGTTGTGCGCGTGATCGATTGCCGATGCACGGCTTCGATACTCAGTTTGAACGCTTTTCACAGGGAGGGTCCGAATGGTCAGGAACTTGGAACACGCACAAGCGGTACAGAAGCGTCGTCACGACGCGGGACGCCGAGGATATGCGAAAGCAGTTCGTCGCTTGATGCGGCGCAGCGACGAAAATCATAAATCACTAACGGCCGCACTGCCGGTTCGTTGGTGACTTAGCGGCCGCTGCCTGGGAACCGAGAGCGCCCGATTTCCGATCGGGCGTATTATGTTGCCGTGATAGACCCACCGGAGGTGCTGCGTCATAAGGGGTTTAGAGACGTAGCCCCTGTTTCAGTGGGCCGTCATCAACGCTTCTGAGAGCTCGTGAGTCCAGACCACTCGGGATGGCCTATCCAAAAATGGCGGTGACGCTAGACCGTAGGCCCGGAAGAGCTCCATCTCCGCCTTAGCATAAAGGGATCGTTGAATGTTTGAGATTTCGCACAGGAAAAAGCTAAGCGATTTATATGGAATAACTGATCGGGGCGGCTGCCCTCAAATAACGCCCCTTGAACCGGATGGACTGATTGATCGCACTGGTGTATACATGATCTTCGATCACCGCGTTGATGGTGCTCGAAACGTATCGGGAATCGGCGATCTGATATATGTTGGGCTTGCCGGGGCAAACGGCAAAAACTCTACGTTCGATGATCGCTTACCGAAACATATAAAAAAGTCACTTGGCTTTCATGCGGACCATGCCGATTTCCCCCAACCGGGCGTCTCTGACACCAGACGCTGGGCGAATTATCGAGACCATTACCTGTCAGGAAGTCTGCGTGAGAATATTGACAGCCTCCTGGAAAACTGGTCGCTCCAATTCGTGGTTATTCCAAATGATGAGTTGTCCGATCGCTATCTCATAGGAATCATGGAAAAAGTGGTGAGTCTGATTTACTCGGTTGCATGTTTGCCGCAGAGTGCTGGTTTAGCGCAGCCGATGTGTAATGGCAGCGCGCTCACAAGCCCGCTACTTAAGATTTTTGATGATTTTCCGGGGCCTCAATCAGACGACAGCGAGCCTTTAAGCCCTACCCATAGTGGGGCTTCCCTCAGTACAGGAGTGGAAGTTTTGACTAGAGACAACGACACGCTTGATGAGGCATTCTTCGCGCGCCTTGATGCAGACGCACAAGCCATTTACCAGAGCTACGTTTCTGCAGTTCAGGAAGTTTTTTCTCAGCGAAAGCTGGAAAATCTTAATCTGTATCTACACTATACAAACACTGACGTAAGGGACATGCGGGTAGCAGGGGAGTTTCCCGATCATCCAATGCGTAAAAACTGTATGCGGGTTATATGGCGACCGAGATTGCAAAAATTCGTAGTTTATTCGCTACTTGATAGTGAGGAGGTTACTTCGTTTGGCAGAAAACATAATGTTGCCCTTTCGACTAGCGCAGTGGCAGGCCCTCTCCCAACCGAGGCCGCTGTGATCTGTGCCAGCGGCGATGTAGATCGGTTTCTTTTGGATATGACGCAGGCTAGCGCTGCCTACCTGGCTAACAGGTGATAGTGCGAGTACACCTATGGAACTTAAGTGGCGACTGCGCCATAACACTGTCTTCTCGCTGGATGAGGCGAACGCTGTATCAAGTGAGCGGCTCGAGCAGATCAACAACCGCTCGATGAGCGATGGCCGCGAGAGCCGCCGGGCACGCTTCGAGGCCGTCGAGCGACAATACCTGAAGCCTTTGCCCGCACAGCCGTTCGAGTCGGCCGACTGG
>P_1C_Liq_3_UnCtyDRAFT_1000149_pt1 | contig 9885 bp, 5 predicted proteins | sample Pon1CUnioCityCA_5_FD_10231 | JGI IMG/M metagenome (IMG submission 10231)
GTGTGGGGGGTGCGTCCGCGGGCGTAGGCCGATCGCCCGATTCCACGCCCTTGGACGGTTTTCCCTTACGGGGGGGGTTCGGCATTGGGATCCGCGAGGTCGACCATGATTGAATCGAGTCCCGTGCCCAACCGATCCTCGGGCGGGTGGGCCGTCGCGGGGAGCTTCTCCCCGGCGGCACCGGAGCCGGAGGGGGTTGGTACGGATCCCATCGATTCCATCCAGGAAAACGATGTGGATTCCGCAGGAGGGATCGGGTCGGGCGGAGGATCCTTTCGCCGCCGGCATTCCTACTCGTGGTTTCTCCACTCCTGCTTGCTCGTCCTTTTTTGGAGCCGTGCGCGAACTCGCCACCACCAAGAGCGAAAAACACCTTACGATCTCCGGGTAGACGGGTTAGGCGGTTGCCGAACGATTCACCGATCGCGGATCCACGATTCCCGACGGGCGCTCCCGGACGGGCTTGTGCCCAAGACAAGAGGCACGAGCGAGGAGGAAAAGTCCGCCGCAGCCGTGCATGAACCGACCACCTACCCGTCACGGCGGACGCTCCAGCGACCGCCGTGAGGCACAGGTACTGACACAACCTCGTGGGAGGCGACCGACCAGCCGTTGCCGAGACCGTTTCCCGGGGGCCGACCCGTGCTCCCCGGAAAGAGTCGGCCCCCGTTCAGCGCCAAGCTCGCTGAGCGTTTCCGGGAGGCTCGCCCCCCTGTCGCGGTACGGCGGACCGCCCCTCCCGGACCGGAGAGCCCTGTCCGCTCGGGTCCGCAGGGTCGGGTGCTCCTCCCGCGGACGGCCGCACCGATGTCCCCCCTCCGGCGGTGGCGGCAAAGCTTTTCCCCGGAGCGATTGCTGCCGTTGCTCAATCCGCGACGGTCACGCTGACCCCGTTCTTGCGGAACTCGTCGAGAATCCTCGGGTCCTCCGGGCGGGTGGTGATCAGTCGGTCGATCCGGTCGAGGGAGGAGAAGAAGAAGGAGGAACAGCGGCCCAGCTTGGTGTGGTCGGCGAGGACAATGACTTCCTGCGCGATCGGGATGAGGCGTTCCTTGAGGCGGGCCTGACCCCCGTTGACCTCACTGGCTCCGCGCTCCGCGTCGATCCCGTCCACCCCGAGAAACATCTTCTGGATGAGGAAACGCTGGAGAGCCTCCTCCGCGAGGATCCCCGTGTAGGAGCGGGAGCGCAATTCGTAATCTCCCCCCGTACAGATGAGCGAGACCTTGTTCCGGGAGCTCAGGCTCACGATGACATGGTTCGCATTCGTGATGACCGTGCTCTCCCGGTCCGGAAAGAAGGCAGTCATGCTGAGGACGGTGGAGGAAGCGTCGAGGAAGACCGTCTCCCGCTCCCGGACCAGACCACAGGCGATCTTGGCGATGGCCATCTTTTCCTCCCGGTGCAGCGCCTCCCGCTCGGGGAGGGGGAGCATGTAGCGGGTGGCTCCCACCGGGACAGCCCCCCCATGGATTCGCCGCAGTTCGCCGAGCCGCTCGAGGTGGACAAAATCCTGGCGGACCGTTTCCTCGCTCACCTGGAGGATCCGGGTCAGCTCCTGGGTGCGCACCGCCCCCTTGGCACCGAGGTAGGAGAGAATCTGATTGCGGCGTTCTTCGCGAAGCATGGTGGGTTGGAAGGAACAAAGTTGGATCGGGGCTTTCCCGGGATTTTCCCGGTAAAATTGCTGATTTTTACTGGTTTTTCCTGTGATTACACAACCCAAAAACCTGTATTGGAGGCTGCATCCCTTTCCTCTTGGCAAATCCCATGTTGCCCTGTTCCGGGCCTTGCCCGATCTCCCGACGCACCGCAACCTTCGGCAACCACTCGGGGCGCGGCCCCCGTCGCCGACCCCGGATCCACCCCACCCCCATTCCCAGTTACCCCACTCATGGCGCCGGAAAAGTACATTCTTTCGCTCGACCAGGGAACCACCAGTTCCCGGGCCATCCTTTATGATCAGGAAGCGCGGGTTGTCAGCTCCGCCCAGCGCGAATTCCCGCAGTACTATCCCGAGACCGGTTGGGTCGAGCACGACCCCGTAGAGATCTGGTCCTCGCAGAGCGCGGTGACAGCGGAGGCGATGAGCCGGGCCGGCATCGACGCCGACCAAATCGCCGGGGTCGGCATCTGCAACCAGCGGGAGACGGTGGTCGTCTGGGAGAAGGCCACCGGCTATCCCGTCCACCGTGCCATTGTCTGGCAGGACCGGCGCACCGCCCAGCTCTGCCGCGAGCTCGCCGCGGACGGGCTGGAGCGTATCTTTGCCGAGAAGACCGGACTCCGGCTGGATCCCTATTTCTCGGGAACGAAGCTCACCTGGCTCCTCGACCATGTCGATGGCCTCCGGGAGCGTGCCGAGCGGGGGGAGGTACTCTTCGGGACGATCGACAGCTGGTTGCTGTGGCGACTGACCGAGGGAGTCGTGCACAGCACGGACGTCTCCAACGCCTCGCGCACCCTCCTCTTCAACCTCCACACGCAGGATTGGGACGACGAACTCCTCGCCCTCCTGCGCATTCCCCGGGCGATGCTCCCTCGTGTGGCCGGCAACAGCGAGGTCTACGGCGAGGTCACCAGCAACCACTTTCCCTCCGGCGTACCCATTGCGGGATCCGCCGGGGACCAGCACGCCGCCCTTTTTGGCCAGAATTGCCTGCGCCCCGGCCTCGCCAAGAACACCTACGGGACCGGTTGCTTCCTCCTCATGAATGTGGGGGCGGAGCCCATTCCCTCGCAGCACAACCTCCTCTCCACCGTCGCCTGGCGCATCGGCGACCACACCGAGTACGCATTGGAGGGCTCGATCTTCATTGCCGGTGCGGTCGTGCAGTGGCTCCGCGATGAGCTGCAGATCATCCGGACGGCGGAGGAGTGCAGCGAGCTGGCGGCGACCACGGACAACGGCGGGGTCTACCTCGTCCCCGCATTCGTGGGCATGGGCGCGCCCCACTGGGATCCCTACGCGCGCGGGTCGATCCAAGGCCTGACCCGCGGGGCCAACCGGGCGCATCTCTGCCGTGCGGCCATTGAGTCGATCGCCTTCCAGAGCGTCGACCTCAGCCGAAGCATGCGAGCGGATTCCGGCATGGAAATCGAGGAACTCCGCGTCGACGGCGGAGCGGCGGCCAGTGACCCCCTCCTCCAGTTCCAGGCGGACCTCCTCCGGGTGCCGGTGGCCCGACCCCGCAACATCGAGACCACCGCCCTCGGGGCGGCCTTTCTCGCCGGCCTTGGCGTCGGCTTCTGGAAGGACCGGGACTCCCTCTCCTCCATCTGGGAGCTGGACCGCACCTTCGAACCGCAGTTACCGGAGGCGGACGTGGCCCAGCTCCGGCACAACTGGGACCGAGCCGTTGAGCGCTCGAAACACTGGGCCGACGAATAACCCCCACCATGTCCGACCCATCTCCAGCCAACCCGCCCGCTCCTCCCCCGGAAATGCACCGGACGCACCATCTCCATCGCGCCCGGGAGGAGGCCGGCGGGTTCGATGTCATTGTCGTGGGCGGTGGCGCCACCGGCCTCGGTGCCGCCGTGGACGCGGCCACCCGCGGCTACCGCACCCTCCTCATCGAGCAGGAGGACTTTGCCAAGGGCACCTCGAGCCGATCGACGAAACTCGTCCACGGAGGGGTGCGCTACCTCAAGCAGATGAACATCAGCCTCGTCCTCGAGGCCCTGCACGAGCGCGGGCTCCTCGCCCGCAACGCCCGGCACCTCGCCCACAGCCAGGATTTCGTGATCCCCTCGTACACCCAGTTCAACCGAGGTTTCTACGGGATCGGGCTGAAAGTCTACGACAAGCTCGCCGGCAAGCTCGGCCTGAACCCTTCGAAGATTCTCAGCCGGGCCCGCACCCTGCGGATGCTGCCGAACCTCGAGCCCGGCCACCTTGTCGGCGGCGTTCTCTACCAGGACGGCCAGTTCGACGACAGCCGTCTCGCGATCAACCTTGCGCAGACCGCCGTCCGCGAAGGGGCCTGCGTACTCAACTACACCCGTTGCCGCGGATTCGAAAAGGAGAACGGAAAGATTGTCGGGGTCGAGCTGGAGGACCGGATCGGTGGGGAGAACTTCGTCGTGAAGGGAAAGGCCGTGATCAACGCCACCGGGATCTTCGTGGACCAGCTTCGCCACGCCGACGAGGCATCCGCGGAGAAGAGGGTAACCGTGAGCCAGGGGATCCACCTCGTCCTTCCGCGGAAGTTCCTGCCCGGCGAAGCCGCGATCATGGTGCCAAAGACGGCGGACGGGCGAGTGCTTTTCGGGGTGCCCTGGCACGACCGGGTCATTTTCGGGACTACGGACACCCCGCGCACGGAGGCCCAGCTCGAGCCGCGCGCCCTCCACGAGGAGCGGGACTTCGTCCTCGAGCACGCGACCAAGTATCTCGAGAAGGATCCCAGCGAGTCGGACATCCTCAGCGTCTACGCCGGCCTCCGGCCGCTCGTGAGCGCTGGCTCCGGCGCCAAGACTTCCTCGCTTTCCCGGGACCACACCATCCTCGTTTCCGACAGCGGGCTCATCTCGATCACCGGCGGGAAGTGGACCACCTACCGGAAGATGGCGGTCGACGTCGTGGACAAGGCCGCGGCAACGGCAAACCTTCCCACCAAGGAGAGCGGCACCGAGCACCTCGCCATCCACGGTTCGGCGGAACATCTCCCCACCCCCACCGGGACCGGGGACACCATGGAGGTGTACGGAACGGATGCCTCCGGTATCAAGGCCCTCGAGGCGGAGCGACCCGAGCTGGCCAAGCCACTCCACGACCGCCTCCCCTACCGGAGCTCCGAAGTCATCTGGCACGCCCGCCACGAGATGGCCCAGACCGTCGAGGATGTTCTGGCGCGACGCACCCGGGCCCTCCTCCTCGACGCCCGGGCCGCAGCGGAAGCCGCGGACACCGTGGCCGACCTCCTCGCCCATGAGCTACAGCGCGACGAGAGCTGGGCGAAACAGAGCGCGGAACACTTCCGGGAGATCGCCGCCGGCTACGATTACGCCAATCCGGCCTCCACGGCGCACGAGACGGTCGGGAAGGTCGCCTGAAACCCGGCTGCGGGAACCGCGGCCCACGCAGCTATTCCCGGTCGGAGACCCCGCGGTGGCGGAGGTGGTCCTCCGTGGCCGGCTCCACATGGACGAGGACTCGGAGGATTTCCGGGTGATGGGAGGAGAGGTCCTCCTTCACACGGGTCGCGATGGCGTGGCCGTCCTCCACCGAGAGGTGGGGATCCACCTGGAGGTGAAGATCGACCTCATAGAAATCCCCCACCCGGCGGACCCGGAAGTCGTGGAAGGCCCGCGCCCCGGCGATCGGCAGGATATGCTCGCAGAAATCCTCGATCCGGGCCCTTTCCGGTGCGGTGTCCAACAGGGAGGCGAGGGCGCGCGTTATAATCCTCCCGCCCTCGAGGAGCAGCCAGAAGGCGAGGAGGAGCGTGAGGAGCGGATCGAGGAAGGCAAGACGCTCGCCACCCCACCACGTGGCGAGGAGCGCGACCGTGACGGCAAGAGAGGAGAGGCTGTCCACTCGGTGGTGCCAGGCATTGGCGGCGAGCAGCCCGGAGCGCAGGCGCCGGGCCGTCCGGCGTGTCCAGTGGAAGAGGAACTCCTTGACCCCGAGAGAGACCGCCGCGACCGCGGCCGCGGCGGCTCCCGGTGCCGCGTAGTCCCCTGAGCGGAGGAGGAAGCCGGCCCTCACTCCCAGCCAGGCACAGAGGCCCACGAGGAGCAGGCCGAGAAAGGCCTCCGCGAGGTTGGCGAACTTATGGTGGCCGTAGGGGTGGCGGTCGTCCTCCGGCAGGCGGGACACGGCCAGCCCGACAAGCACAGCGACATCCCCAGCAAGGTCCACAAGGCTATGCAGCCCGTCCGCGACCAGCGCCTGGGCTCGGAACGCCAGCCCCGCGGCGACCTTGAGGNCNCCGAGCAGCAGGTTAACGACGACGCTGGCGACGGTGACCCGGTAGGCAGCATCCGGCACCCTGCGGCTTTCCATGGCAGCCCCGGGGCGGGAACCTCGCACCGTCATCGGGGGGACGACCCGCGCGGCGGGGCCGGAATCCCCGGCCCCGCCGCGGCGGTCCCTCCCTCACACCGCCTGCTCGCTCGGTTCCTCGGCGAGCTCTCCCTCCAGCTCGGCACCGAGGGTGTCGATGCGGAGGTGGCGGTAGGCGGGCAGTCCGGTTCCGGCAGGGATGAGGTTCCCCATGATGACGTTCTCCTTGAAGCCCTTCAGCTCATCGACCTTTCCGAGGGTCGCCGCCTCCGTGAGGACCCGGGTGGTCTCCTGGAAGGAGGCCGCGGAGATGAAGCTCTCCGTCTCGATCGAGGCCTTGGTGATCCCGAGAAGGACCGGCTCGGCCTGGGCCGGCATCCCGCCGGCCTCCTCGATCCGCTCGTTCTCCTCGAGGAAGGCAAAGCGGTCGATCTGCTCGCCCCAGAAGAATTCGGAGTCGCCCGGATCGGTAATGCGGACCTTGCGGAGCATCTGGGAGAGGATCACCTCGATGTGCTTGTCGTTGATGGTGACTCCCTGCAGGCGATACACCTTCTGGATCTCGGTGAGGAGGTATTCCTGGACGGCGTTCGGCCCGAGAATCTCCAGCATCTCGTGCGGATCGGCGGCCCCCTCGGTGAGAGTGCTGGCCCTTCGTCACGAAATCCCCCGGCTGCACGATGAGGTGCTTGCCGTGCGGGATGAGGTGCTCCTCGGTATCCTCATCGTCCTTGCTGATGCCCTCGGCGTCGATTTCCTCCTGCGTCTTGTGGGTCACGAAGAGGCGACGCTTCCCGCGGACCGTCCCGGAAATGTACACCAGACCGTCGATCTTGGCCATATCGGCAGCCTCCTTCGGCCGGCGGGCCTCGAAGAGCTCGGCCACCCGGGGGAGACCCCCGGTGATGTCCTGGGTCTTGGAGGCCTGGCGGGGAGTCTTCGCGATCCACCCACCGCGATCCACCTGGTCGCCCTCCTCGACAACGATCTGGGCCCCTACCGGGATCGCGTAGGTGGCGATCTCCCGATTGTTCTCATCCTTCACGCGCACCTGCGGGTTGAGGTCTTCCTTGTGCTCGATGACCACGTTCGTGATCCCCTGGGTCTCCGGATCCTGCTCCCGCTTGATGGTGACCCCGGGAATCATGTCGTGGTACTTAATGGTCCCGGCCTTTTCGGAGAGGATCGGTACGCTGTGCGGGTCCCACGCGGCGAGGAGGGAGCCACCCTCCACGGTGCTGCCTTCGTCGGCGAAGAGGATGGAGCCCACCGGAATCTTGTAGTTTTCCAGCTCGCGCCCCTCCTCGTCGAGGATACTGATCGCCCCCGTCTTGTTGAGGACCACGGAGCGCCCCTCGGCGGTCTCCACCTTGCGGAGGTCCTCGGAGAAGACGACCTGGCCGGCGTGGCGGGAGAGAATCTTCGGCTCGCGGAGGACCTGGCTGGCGATCCCCCCGATGTGGAAGGTCCGCATGGTCAGCTGGGTGCCCGGCTCCCCGATGGACTGGGCGGCAATGATCCCGACGGCCGTGCCCACGTCCACCATCCGGCTGCTCGCCGGGTTGATCCCGTACTCGAGGGCGGTCACCCCGTCCTTTTGCAGGGTGGTCAGCGCGGAGAGGATCTTCACCCGCTCGATCCCGAGATTCTCGATGCGGCGGCCGACTTCCTCGCTGATGAGTTCGCCGGCGCCGACGAGGACCTCGCTGGGCTCGATCGGGTTGGTCACTTTCTCGGCGGCACACCGCCCGGTGATGCGCTCGGCCAGGCCGACGATGACCTCGTCCCCGTCGGTGATGGCCCGTTTCCAGATCCCCGCCCGGTTGTGGTCGTCGTACACGGTGGTCACGCAGTCCATGGCCACATCGCAGAGCTTCCGGGTGAGGTAGCCGGCGTCGGCCGTCTTCAGGGCGGTATCCGCGAGCCCCTTCCGCGCTCCGTGGGTGGAGATGAAGTACTCGAGCACGCTGAGCCCCTCGCGGAAGGAGGAGAGGATGGGCCGCTCAATGATGTCGCCGGAGGGCTTGGCCATGAGGCCGCGCTGGCCACAGAGCTGGCGGACCTGTTGCTTGTTGCCGCGGGCACCGGAGTGCATCATGAGGAAGACTGGGTTGATCTTCTCGGGCGTGGAACTCGCCTCCAACTGGGTGTAGACCGTCTCGGCGATGTCATCGGTGAGCTTCGACCAGATGGCGATGATCTTGTTGTAGCGCTCCCCGGTGGTCAGTTGACCCTTCCGGTACTGCTTTTCCACGCCCTCGATCTGCTTGCGGGCGTCCGCAATCATCTTCGGCTTTTCCGCGGGGATGATCATGTCGTCAATCCCGATGGAAATCCCGGCGGCGGTCGCCGTGCGGAAGCCGACTTCCTTGAGGCGGTCGAGGGTCTCGATGGTCGCCTCCTGACCGGCCGCACGGTAGGTCTCGAGGATGAGTTCGCCCAGTTTCCCCTTCGCGGCGAGGTCGTTGTAGAACCCGACCCCGGCCGGCCAGATCGTGTTGAAGATGACCCTGCCCACGGTGGTGCGGAGGGTGCGGCGATCGGAGCGGCCAAAGACGGTCTCCACGCCGTAGTCGGGGTTGCGAATCTCGATCCAGTCGTGCTTGCGCACGGCACCCTCGGCCTCGGCGAGGATCACCTCCTCGGTGTCATTGAAGAGCGGCACCCGCTCGTCCTCGGCCGGGCGGACCCGCGGCTCCATGGTGAGGTAGTAGGAGCCCAGCACGATGTCCTGGGAGGGAGTGAGGATGGGCTTGCCGCTGGAGGGGGAGAAGATGTTGTTCGTCGCCATCATCAGCGTCTTTGCCTCGAGGACCGCCTCCACGGAGAGGGGCACGTGCACGGCCATCTGGTCCCCGTCGAAGTCGGCGTTGTAGGCGGTGCAGACCAGCGGGTGCACCCGGATGGCGTCTCCCTCGATCAGGACCGGCTCGAAGGCCTGGATCGACAGGCGGTGGAGGGTGGGAGCCCGGTTGAGGAGGACCGGGTGGCCCTGGGTGACCTCCTCGAGGATGTCCCAGACCTCGGGCGAGCGCTTCTCGATCATCTTGCGGGCCCCGCGCACCGTGTGCACGAAGCCGAGTTCCTTGAGGCGGCGGATGATGAAGGGCTCGTAGAGGATGAGGGCCATCTTCTTGGGGAGGCCGCACTGGTTCAGCTTCAGCTCCGGCCCGATGACGATGACCGAGCGGCCCGAGTAGTCGACCCGCTTGCCGAGAAGGTTCTGGCGGAAGCGGCCCTGCTTGCCCTTGAGCATGTCGCTGAGGGACTTGAGGGGACGGTTGCCCGCTCCGGTGACGGAGCGGCCGTGGCGGCCGTTGTCGAAGAGGGCGTCCACCGCCTCCTGGAGCATCCTCTTCTCGTTGTGGATGATGACGTCGGGCGTCTTCAGCTGGAGGAGGTTCCGCAGACGATTGTTCCGGTTGATGACCCGGCGGTAGAGGTCGTTGAGGTCGGAGGTGGCGAAGCGGCCACCCTCGAGGGGGACGAGCGGGCGCAGGTCCGGCGGGATGACCGGGAGAACCTCGAGGACCATCCAGCAGGGATCCGAGCCCGAGTGGAGGAAGCCCTGGATCACCTTGAGCCGCTTGGAGAGCTTCTTCTTGATCTGCTTCGACCGGGTGGCGTGCATCTGCTCATGGAGCTCGGTGACCAGTTCCTCGAGGTCGAGCTGCCCGAGGACCTCATGGATGGCCTCGGCCCCCATCTTCGCGGTGAAGGCATCCGCCCCGTACTCGTCCTGGGCCTGCAGGTACTCCCGCTCGGTGAGAAGGCCCCGGAGCTCGAGGGGGGTATTGCCCGGATCGGTCACCATGTAGTTCTCGTAGTAGACCACCCGCTCGAGCGAGCGGGCCGTCATGTCGAGGAGCAGGCCG
>P_1C_Liq_3_UnCtyDRAFT_1000153_pt1 | contig 9766 bp, 9 predicted proteins | sample Pon1CUnioCityCA_5_FD_10231 | JGI IMG/M metagenome (IMG submission 10231)
TAGTCATCCCCCCCGCCGAGCTGCAGGCGATACGCCCCGGCTTCTCCCGCCCAGCGCAGCAGCCGCGCCGAGGGTCGGCAGCATGATGGGTCGAGATGCAGCGCCACGCCGCTGCGCGCGGCGATATGACCGGCGTCGGCGGCCAGACCATCAGAGAGGTCGATCGCGGCACTGGCCACGCCGGCCAGCGCCTGACCCAGGGCAACCCGGGGGCGGGGGGCGATGAACGCCTGCCGCAGGCCCTGCCATCGTGCCTGCTCCCGCGCGTCGCCCTGCTGCCAGACCCCGAGACCCGCGGCGGCCTCACCCGGTCGCCCGGAGATCCAGACCCTGTCCCCGACACTGGCCCCGTCGCGTCGCAGTGCGGGGCCGGTTGCCCGGCCGGTGATCTGCAGGCTCACCGTCAATGGCCCACGGGTGACATCACCGCCGATGACGGCGACACCGAACGCCCTCGCCAGACGGCCCAGGCCCTCGGCGAATGGCGCCACCCAGGCCTCGTCGGGGGCCGGCAGTGTCAGGCCGAGCAACGCCCAGCAGGGCTCGCCGCCCATGGCGGCGATATCGCTCAGGTTTACCGCCAGCGCCCGGTAACCGATCCACTCCGCCGGCAGGTCCACGGGGAAATGCACCCCCTCCACCAGGGTATCCAGAGCCATCAGCAGTGGCTTTCCACCGCCCCGGGTAATGGCAGCATCGTCGCCCGGACCCAGCACCACGTCGTCGCGCCCGGCACCGAGCCGCGCCAGATAGCGGTCAATGAGGTCGAATTCCGAACAGCCGGCCATGCCGCCCACCAATCAGCGCCGGCGGGCTTTCAGCTCGGCGGCTCGCAGCGGCTGATCCCGCCCGACGCGGTCGAGCACGCCGTTGATATAGCGATGGCTCTGCTCGGCGCCGAACGCCTTGGCCAGTTCCACCGCCTGGTCGATGCACACGCGATAGGGCACCTCCAGGCGCTCGCGCAGCTCGTAGGTGCCCAGGCGCAGCAGGGAGAGCTCCACCGGATCGAGGTTGCGTGCCGGGCGGTCCAGGTAGCGATCGAAGGCCACGTCCAGGCTGTCGACGTCATCGGTGATGCCGCGAAAGACCGCCGAGAAGTAGTCCAGGTCCATGTGACCCAGGCGGTGCTCGCCGAGGAACTGCCGCTGGATGTCGGCAGGCTCCTGGCCCGTCAATTGCCACTGATAGAGCGCCTGGAGCACGCGCCGACGGGCTCTGGACCGGGCCCGGTTAGCCTTGCCCCGGTTCACAGACGACGCAGGAGACTGACCATCTCGAGCAGCGACATGGCCGCCTCGGCGCCCTTGTTGCCCGCCTTGGTGCCGGCCCGCTCGATGGCCTGCTCTATGCTGTCGGTGGTGAGTACGCCAAAGGCCACCGGCACACCGCGCTGATGGCTGACCTGGCCGAGTCCCTTGGCACATTCACCGGCGACGTATTCGAAATGCGGGGTTCCCCCGCGGATGACGCAGCCCAGGGCGACGATACCATCATAGTCGCCGGAGGCCGCCAGCCGGTCGGCGACGAGCGGCAGCTCCCAGGCGCCAGGCACCCGGACCAGGGTCAGCGACTCGTCGGCCACGCCGTGCCGGACCAGCGCGTCCCGGGCGCCGCCGACCAGCGAATCGACGATAAAGTCGTTGAAACGAGTGGCCACGAGCGCGATCCGCGCGTTATTGGCCGTGAAATCACCTTCGAGGGTCTTCATGTTCGTACCGTTGTCGTTCTGTGGACGGACGCAAGCCTAAACCGCCGGACGCCCCGAGGAAACCGCCGCTCAGTCCGATGAGGCCGACCCGCTCGCGGTCTGGACGTAATCGACCACCTCCATGCCGAAGCCGGAGAGGCCGTACATGATCTTCGGCGTCGACAGCACGCGCATGCGCCGAATGCCCAGATCGGTCAGGATCTGCGCGCCGATGCCGTAGGTCCGCAGGGCCTGGCTCTGCTCGCTGGAGTCGCGCGGCTCCGGGGTCATCTCGCCGCTATGGGAGAGCGCCTGGAACTCGCGCATGCGCGTCAGCACCTCGTCACGGTCATCGGCACGGCGGAGCATCAGCAGACAGACCGGCTCCATGTCACTGCCACCGATCTCGGCCAGCGACTCGCGCAGCGACCAGGTCTGGTCGGGGGCCGTAGCGCCGAAGAGGTCCGCGAGCGTGTTCTCGATCTGCACCCGGACCAGTGCCGGCGTCTCCGGATCCGTGCGTCCGCGCAGCAGGGCGAAGTGGAGGGCCCCATCCACCGTGTCCTGGTAGGCATAGAGATGGAAACGACCGTACTCGGTGGGCAGCTCGCAGTCCGCGACGCGCTCGACGGTGCGCTCGTTGCGGATGCGATAGGCGATGAGGTCGGCCACGGTGCCAATCTTGATGTCGTGCGCCCGGGCGAAGGCGAGCAGATCGTCGCGCCGCGCCATGGTGCCGTCCTCGTTAAGGACCTCGACGATGACCGCCGCCGGCTCGAAGCCGGCAAGCCGGGCCAGATCACAACCGGCCTCGGTGTGCCCCGCGCGGGTGAGGACACCGCCGGGCTGCGCCATGAGCGGGAAGACATGGCCTGGCTGGATGATGTCCTCGGCCATTGCCTGGGGCGAGACCGCCGCCTGGATGGTGCGGGCCCGGTCCGCGGCGGAGATGCCCGTGGTGACGCCCTGCGCCGCCTCGATGCTCAGCGTGAACCGCGTGCCCTGGTGGTCGCCGGCCCCGGAGACCATCAATGGCAGACGCAGTTGTTCGCAGCGCTCGCGGGTGAGTGTCAGGCAGATCAGGCCCCGGCCATAGCGGGCCATGAAGTTGACATCATCCGGCCGCACCATGGAGGCGGCCATGAGCAGATCGCCCTCGTTCTCGCGATCCTCGTCATCGAGCATGAGCACCATGCGCCCCGCGCTGATCTCGTCGATGATCTCCTCAATCGTGTTGAATGCCATGCCTAGTCCTCAAGAAATCCGCTACGCCGCAGCAATGCCTCGCTCACCCCGCCGCGGTTGATGCCCTCGCCGCCCTGCATCAGGCGCTCCAGGTAACGGGCCACCAGATCCACCTCCAGGTTGACCGACTGGCCCGGACCGTATTCCCCCAGCGTGGTGACCGCCGAGGTGTGCGGAACGATGTTGACCTCGAACCCGGCCCCCTCGACGCGGTTGACCGTCAGGCTGATCCCTTCGATGGCGATGGACCCCTTCTCGGCGATATACCGGCCGAGGGCATCCGGCGCCCGAAAGCGCCAGCGCTCGGAGCGCCCGTCCGGTGTGCGTGAGACCACCTCACCCACGCCGTCGATGTGGCCGCTGACCAGATGGCCGCCAAGGGGCGTCGACAGGGTCAGTGCCGGCTCCAGGTTGACCCGGTCGCCGGGGGCGAGGCGACCGAGGGTGGTCCGCGCCAGGCTCTCCAGGGAGACATCCGCGGCGAAGCCGGTGGCCTCCACCTCGACGGCGGTCAGGCAGCAGCCGTTCACGGCAATGCTGTCCCCCACGGCCACCGACTGCAGATCGAGCCCCCCGGCCTCGAAGCGCATGCGGCGGTCACCCCCCGTCTCGCGGCTCTCCCGCAGCGTGCCGGTGGCCTGGATAATCCCGGTGAACATTCACACCTCCTCGGGTTCGCGCACACGCAGCGTCAGGCGCAGGTCCTCGCCGACACGACGCTGATCCATCCAGTTGAGCGGCAGGCGGTCGGCCATGACCTCGAGCCCGGCCAGGGACAGCAGCGGACGCCCCTCATGGCCCATCAGATGCGGCGCCAGGTAGATGATCAACTCATCCACCACGCCGGCCTGGATCCACGCCCCCGTCAGCCGGGGGCCGGCCTCCATCCATACCTCGTTGATCTCGACACCCGCCAGCGCCTCCAGCGCGGCGGTCGGGCTCACATGGCTGTCCTCGCCCGGGGCGACATGCCAGAGCTCTGCGCCGGCATGCACCAGATCGGGCTCCCGGGCGGGCATCGTGCCGCCGTGAATCAGCACCACGCCGCGTTCGTCGGCGAGCATCCCGGCGTCGGGCGGCGTGCGCAGATCGGTATCAATCACCACGCGGCGCGGCGGCAGAAAATCCGCCTGGACATCGCGCACGGTGAGCTGCGGGTCATCGGCGATGACCGTATCGACCCCGGTGACGATCGCCCCGCTACCGGCCCGCCACCGATGGACATCGTGGCGCGCGGCATCGCTGGTGATCCAGCGGCTCTCGCCGGAGGCCATCGCCGTGCGGCCATCCAGACTGGCGGCGAGCTTGGCCCGGACATAGGGCAGCCCGGCGCGCATGCGGCGGAAGAATCCGGGGTTGAGACGCTCGCTCTGTTCGGCCATCAGGCCGGCCGTGACGGCCACCCCCGCCTCGCGCAGGCGATCCAGCCCGCGACCGGCCACCCGCGGATTGGGGTCGGTGGCCGCGGCCACCACCCGGGCGATACCGGCCTCGATCAGCGCATCGGCACAGGGCGGCGTGCGCCCGTAGTGGCTGCAGGGCTCGAGGGTCACATAGGCGGTGGCACCGGCGGTGTCGCCGCCGGCCGCACGCAGCGCCAGAATCTCGGCGTGGGGCTCGCCGGCCCGCGTATGCCAGGCCTCGCCGATGCACTCGCCATCGCGCACCAGCACACAGCCCACCCGCGGGTTGGGGTCACAGGTCCAGCGCCCGCGTTCAGCCAGTTGCAACGCCCGCGCCATCCAGGCGTGGTCGGCGGCGCTGAAATCACTCAAGAGCGCTCACCGTTGCCCATCAGCGGTGCATCGGGGTCTTCCAGTCCCTCGATCACTTCGCGGAAGGCGCTGACGTCCTGAAAGCTGCGGTAGACCGAGGCGAAGCGCACGTAGGCCACCTGATCGAGCTCGCGGAGCTCCTCCATGACCCACTCGCCGATGGTGCTCGCCGCCACTTCGCCATCGCCCAATGCCTGGATGCGCTGCCGGATCCGGTTAAGCGCGGCCTCCACCGCCTCGGTGGCCACCGGGCGCTTCTCCAGCGCCCGCATCAAGCCCGTTCGCAGGCGCAGTTCGTCGAACTGCACGCGGGTGCCATCACGCTTGACCACGCGGGGCATGACGAGCTCGGCAGATTCGTAGGTGGTAAACCGCTCCCCGCAGCCGACGCATTCACGCCGACGCCGCACCTGATCGCCCTCACTGGCGAGCCGCGAGTCGATGACCCGGGTATCCTGCGTCTGGCAGAACGGACAGCGCATTCCGCCCCGTCAGCCCTGCAGGGCCTCGTAGACCGGGTGACGCGTGCAGATATCGGTGACCTGGTCGCGGACGCGGGCCCGCACGGCATCGTCCTCGATGTCGTCGAGGACATCACAGATCCAGCCGGCCAGTTCGCGGCTCTCGGCCTCGCCGAAGCCCCGGGTGGTGATGGCCGGCGTGCCCATCCGCAGCCCCGAGGTCACGAACGGCGACTGGGGGTCGTTGGGCACGGTGTTCTTGTTCACCGTGATATGGGCGTCCTCCAGGGCGGCATCCGCGTCCTTCCCCGTCAGGCCCTTGCTCACCAGATCCATCAGGAACAGGTGGTTGTCGGTGCCGCCGGAGACCACGTCGTAACCGCGCTCCATGACGGTCTTCGCCATGGCCCGCGCATTGGCGATGACCCGCTCCTGGTAGATGCGGAAATCCGGATCCTGCGCCTCGCGGAAGGCGACCGCCTTGCCGGCGATGGCATGCATGAGCGGCCCGCCCTGCGTGCCCGGGAAGATGAGCGACTGCAGCTTCTTGGTCACATCGGGGTTTTCCCGGGCGAGGATGAGGCCGCCGCGGGGGCCGCGCAGGCTCTTGTGCGTGGTCGTGGTCACGACATCGGCATAGGGCACCGGGCTCGGGTAGACACCGGCCGCCACCAGCCCGGCGACATGCGCCATGTCGGCCACCAGCCAGGCCCCCACCTCATCGGCGATGGCGCGGAAGCGCGCCCAGTGGATGATGCGCGAATAGGCCGAGAAGCCGGCCACGATGATCTTCGGCCGATGCGCCCTGGCCAGCCGCTCGACCTCGGCATAGTCGATCTCGCCGGTGTCCGAGGTCACGCCGTACTGCACGGGGTTGTAGATCTTGCCCGAGAAGTTCGGCTTTGCCCCGTGGGTGAGGTGGCCGCCATGATCCAGGCTCAGGCCCAGCAGCGTGTCACCGGGGCTGGCCAGCGCCATGAACACCGCCAGGTTGGCGCTGGAGCCGGAGTGCGGCTGGACGTTGGCGTAGGCCGCGCCGAACAGCGCCTTGGCCCGCTCGATGGCCAGATTCTCGGCGATATCCACGTACTGGCAGCCACCGTAGTAGCGTTTACCCGGGTAGCCCTCGGCGTACTTGTTGGTGAGCACGCTGCCCTGCATCTCGAGTACGCGCGGACTGGCGTAGTTCTCGGAGGCGATGAGCTCGATGTGCGTTTCCTGGCGGTGACGCTCCTTGTCGATGGCGTCGGCCAGTTCCGGGTCGAATCCGGCAACGGTCATGTCAGTGGAATACATGCCTTTCCCTCATCTGGCGGGCGGATCGTGGAAACCGCCAATGATAGCGGAAACCGCTTTTTCATGCATTGCCGCCGGCGCTTCTCTCCGCGGCCCAGACTTCGTAGACTGGTGGGATGGCACAATACATCTACACCATGAATCGGGTCGGCAAGGTCGTCCCGCCCAAGAAGCATATCCTCCGGGATATCTCCCTTTCCTTCTTCCCCGGCGCCAAGATCGGCGTGCTCGGCCTGAACGGCGCGGGCAAGTCCACGCTGCTGCGCATCATGGCCGGCATCGATACCGACATCGAGGGCGAGGCCCGGCCGCAGCCGGGGATCAACATCGGCTATCTCTCCCAGGAGCCCGAGCTCGACCCGGCGAAGGACGTGCGCGGCAATGTCGAGGAGGGCGTGGCCGACACCAAGGCGCTGATCGACCGATTCAACGAGGTCTCGGCGAAGTTCGCCGACCCGGACGCCGATTTCGAGGCGCTGATGACCGAGCAGGGCAAGCTGCAGGACAGGATCGACGCCGCCGATGCCTGGGACCTGGAGCGCAAGCTCGATCAGGCCGCAGAGGCGCTGCGCCTGCCACCCTGGGAATCCGACGTCACCAGGCTCTCCGGCGGTGAGCGCCGCCGCGTGGCGCTCTGCCGGCTGCTGCTCTCCAACCCCGACATGCTGCTGCTCGACGAGCCCACCAACCACCTCGACGCCGAGTCGGTGGCCTGGCTGGAGCGCTTCCTCGCCGAATTCCCCGGCACCGTCGTCGCGGTCACCCATGATCGCTATTTCCTCGACAACGTCGCCGGCTGGATCCTCGAGCTCGACCGCGGCCACGGCATCCCCTGGGAGGGCAACTACTCCTCCTGGCTGGAGCAGAAGGAAAAACGCCTCGCCCAGGAGGCGCGCGAGCAGGCCGCCCATCGCAAGGCGATGCAGGCCGAGCTCGAGTGGGTGCGCGCCAACCCCAAGGGCCGCCAGTCAAAGAGCAAGGCACGCCTGAAGCAGTTCGACGAGCTCCAGTCGAAGGAATTCCAGGAGCGCAACGAGACCAACGAGATCTACATCCCGCCGGGCCCGCGCCTCGGCAACGTCGTGGTGGAGGCCGATGGCGTGCACAAGGGGTTTGACGATCATCTCCTGGTCGAGGACCTCTCGTTCAGCCTGCCCGCGGGCGGCATCTGCGGGATCATCGGCCCCAACGGCGCCGGCAAGACGACCCTGTTCCGCATGATTGTCGGCCAGGAGCAGCCTGATGACGGCGACCTGCGCCTCGGCGAGACCGTTGATCTCGCCTATGTCGACCAGAGCCGCGATCACCTGGATGACGGCAAGACCGTCTGGGAGGAGATCTCCGGCGGCCACGACATCCTGCAGGTCGGCAAGTACGAGGTGAGCTCACGAGCCTACGTGGGGCGTTTCAACTTCAAGGGTCAGGACCAGCAGAAGCGCATCGGCGACCTCTCCGGCGGCGAGCGCAACCGCGTGCATCTGGCCAAGCTGCTGCAGCGAGGCGGCAACCTGCTGCTACTCGATGAGCCCACCAACGACCTCGACGTCGAGACCCTGCGCGCCCTCGAGGAGGCCCTGCTGGTCTTCCCGGGTTCGGCCATGGTGATCTCCCATGACCGCTGGTTCCTCGACCGCATCGCCACCCACATCCTCGCCTTCGAGGGCGACAGCCAGGTGACCTGGTTCGAGGGCAACTATCAGGAGTACGAGGCCGACCGGCGCAAGCGCCTGGGTGACGATGCGCTCAACCCGCATCGCATCAAGTACCGCCGGCTCGCCGACTGATGGGTGAAGCCAACGCGCAGACCGCGACACTGCTGATGCACTGCCCGGACCGGCCGGGTGTGGTGGCCGCCGTGACCCGTTTTCTGGCCGGTCACGGCGCCAACATCATCGATCTCGACCAGCATGTCGACCGCGCCGAGGGCGTGTTCTTCATGCGCGTCAAATGGGAGCTGGACGGCTTTGCCCTCGATACGGCGAGCTTCGGCGCCGCCTTCGAGGCGGCCATCGCCGACGATTTCCGCGCCACCTGGCAGCTCCACGACGATGCCCGCCCGCTGCGCATGGCGCTGTTCGTCTCGAAGATGTCGCACTGCCTCTACGATCTGCTCTCGCGCTGGCAGTCCGGGGAATGGCGCGTGGAGATCCCGCTGATCATCAGCAACCACGAGACGCTACGCCCGGTGGCCGAGCAGTTCGGCCTGACCTTTCACTGCTTCCCGATCACGCCGGAGACCAAGGCCGAGCAGGAGGCCCGGGAGATTGCCCTGCTCGAGGCGCACGACGTCGACCTCATCATCCTCGCGCGCTACATGCAGATCATCAGCCCGCAGCTCATCGATGCCTTCCCGCAGCGGATCATCAACATCCACCACTCCTTCCTGCCCGCCTTCGCCGGGGCCAGGCCCTACCACGCCGCCCATGCACGGGGGGTGAAGATCATCGGCGCCACCAGCCACTACGTGACCGAGGATCTGGACGCCGGCCCCATCATCGAGCAGGACGTCACCCGCATCACCCACCGGGATTCCGTGGGCGAGCTGGTGCGCAAGGGTCAGGATCTGGAAAAGCTCGTGCTGGCCCGGGGCGTGTGGGCCCATATCCAGCGCCAGACGCTGGTCTACCGCAACCGCACCATCGTGTTCAGCTAGCCGGGCGCCGGCAATCCGGGCGCCGACCGGCCTCCACGGCCTGCTCGTAGAGATAGAGCGCCCGAGGCATGCCCGCCTGCAGGTCCTCGATGCGCCGGTCGCGGGCGGGATGCGTGGAGAGGAACGCCGGCGGCCCGTTGTCGCTGGCCTCGGCCATGTTCCGCCACAACGCCACACTGGCCTCGGGATCGAAGCCGGAGCGCGCCATCAGATCGAGGCCGATCTCGTCGGCCTCCGACTCGTGCAGCCGGCTGAACGGCAGGATGACCCCCACCTGCGCGCCCACGCCGAGCACTGCCATCAGCTCCTGGCGCTTCGGATCATCGCCGGCGGCGACCTGCAGGGCCCCGAGGCCCACCGTCGTCGCGAACTGCGTGGACATCCGCTCGTTGGCGTGCTCCGCCATGACATGCGCGATCTCGTGGCCGATCACGGCGGCGAGCTGATCCTGGTTCTCGGCGACCGCCAGCAGTCCGGTGTAGACGCCGATCTTGCCGCCCGGCAGGGCAAAGGCATTGATCTGCTCGCTGTCGAAGACCGTCACCTCCCAGCCGTTCTCGGCGTACGCCGCCGGTACCTGCGGGATGATGGCCTCGGCCACACACTCCACGTAGTCCACCACCGGCCCCCGCTCGATGACCGGCTC